>FWPU01006999.1_pt1 | contig 21506 bp, 17 predicted proteins | sample 2228361 | NCBI WGS metagenome assembly FWPU01 (sample SAMEA103939777, study PRJEB20133) | metagenome
ACGCTCTCGACCAGACAGAAGGATGGCACGGGCGCGCGGGAAGCGCCGCGCGCTGATCTGAAGATGATTGGACACCTAAAGTTGGTATTACTTCAGCGCTCCGGGTGATTGGCAGCATACCGCGCCGTGACCGATAGTTCGGCAATCTACGGTATACTAAAGGTCGAGACATTGAAAGGGAGCATAATGTTATGCGCTACGCGCTTGAACAATTTCTGGCTGACATCAAGACATCGATCGCTGCCACCGGCCTCGTTCCGCCTGAATTGATCGAGATTACCACGCCGAAGCCCAACATTCCGGCTGACCGCACCTTCGTTACTTTCAAAGCGGCCAGGGCGTTAGGGGTCGATCCGGTGCGACTGGCTGCCGATCTGGCCGCAGCCATCACGCCGCCTGCCGATAGCCTGATCGGCGAGGTAGCAACTGCCGGCCCGTTCCTCAACTTCTCGCTGCACCCGCAGCGGCTGGCGACGGCGGTGCTGCGCGACATCGAGACTGCCGGCGCGGAGTATGGCTCGCTGGACGATGGTCAGGGGCGCACAGTGGTAATCGACTACTCATCACCCAACATCGCCAAGCGGATGCACGTCGGGCATATTCGCTCGACGATTATCGGTCAGGCGCTGGCGCATATCTTCCGCGCGCTGGGCTATCGCGTCATCGGCGACAACCATCTGGGCGACTGGGGCACGCAGTTCGGGATCATTCTGGCCGCCATTCAGCGCTACGGACGACCGCAGCTTGAGGGTGAAGCGGCGATGGCCGAGCTTGAGGCGCTGTATGCGCGCTACAACGCCGAAATGAAGGATGATCCGGCGCTGGAAAACGAGGCCCGGCGCTGGTCGCTGGCGCTTGAGCAGGGCGACGCCGAGGCGCGCGCGCTCTGGCAATGGTGCGTTGATCTTTCGTTGCAGGCAGCGCAGCGCAACTATGATCGTCTCGGCATCCGGTTCGACTACGCCTACGGCGAGAGTTTCTACGAATCGATGCTGCCGGGAGTGATCGAAGAGGCATTGCAGTCAGAGGCGGCATTCCGCGACATCGATGGCGCAGTGGTGGCCGAGCTTGACAAGCTGCCCAAGTTTATCATTCAGCGCAGCGACGGCGGCACCGTCTATATGACACGCGATATTGCGACGATCAAGTTTCGCCTGCAAGAATTCAAGCCCTCACACATCATTTATGTGGTGGATGCGCGCCAGGAGCTACATTTCCGCCAATTGTTCGCCATTGTGCGCGCGATGGGTTATGCCCGTGATGTGGCGCTGGTGCATGTAGCTTTCGGCGTGATCACAACGCCCGATGGTCAGCCGCTCTCGACCAAAAAGGGGAATATGGTCTATCTGGAAGCGCTGCTCGACGAGGCGGTAGCCCGCGCGCGCGCCCTGGTCGATGCGAAAAGCCCTGAGCTGCCGGCTGATGAGCGAGCGGCAATTGCCGAGGCAGTTGGCATTGGCGCAGTCATCTACAACGATCTCTACCAGGATCCGCGCCGCAACATCACGCTCGACTGGGATCGTATGCTCTCGATTGAAGGAAATAGCGCGACATACCTGCAATACTCGCATGCCCGCTGCCGCTCGATCTTGCGGCGCGCCGCCGACGAGGGCATCGATCTGGCTGCGGCTGATCCGGCGCTGCTCACCCATCCCAGCGAACAACGCCTGATCCGTCATCTGGCTCGCATGCCGGAAGCGCTGCGCGAAGCGGGTGAGCGCTATGCCCCCTTCGTGATCGCCGACTGGTGCTACACCAGCGCGCGCGAGTTCGGCGTCTTCTTTGAGCAGTGTCCGGTCTTGCGCGCCGAGACTGCCGCCTTGCGCGCTGCGCGACTGCGGCTGGTAGCCGCCACGGCGAATGCGCTCCGCAATGGGCTGGCCTGGTTAGGCATTCAAGCGCCAGAGCGCATGTGATGACCATTGCGTATCCACCCGTGTCTGGAGCAAGGTGGCTGCCATGATCGATCTTCGCCCAATTCGCGCAGTGTTGTTTGATATGGATGGCGTCCTCTATCGTGGCATGACGCCCTTGCCCGGCGTTGCCGATCTGCTCGGTTTTCTGGCCGAGCGGCGCATTGCGGCAGCCTGCATCACGAATAATGCGTCGATGACGCCGCAGCAATACGAGGCGAAACTGGCCGCTATGGGCATCGCGATGCCGGCGGCGCGCGTTATCACCTCGGCGCAGGCCACGGCGCGCTATCTGCGCGAGCAGTATCCAGCCGGCACGCCGGTCTTTGTCGTTGGCATGCAGGGGCTGCGCGAGGCGCTCTTCGCCGACGGCTACTTTCGCGAAGATGATCAAGCGCCGGCGCTGGTGGTGCAGGGAGCCGATTTTACCCTCACCTATGAACGGCTCAAACAGGCAACGCTCCATATTCGGCGTGGGGCGCGCTTCATTTCAACCAATCCCGATCGCACTTTCCCCAGTGAAGAGGGGCTGATTCCGGGAGCGGGCGCGATTGCTGCGGCGCTCAGCGCGGCGACCGATGTGACGCCGCTGGTGATCGGCAAACCGGCGCCGACCATGTTTCTGATCGGCGCCAGGATGCTCGGTGTCACTCCGGCGCAGACCCTGGTCATCGGCGATCGGCTCGATACCGATATTGCCGGCGCAATCGCTGCCGGGATGCCGTCGGCGCTGGTGTTGACCGGCGTCAGCACTGCCGAAGAAGCTGCCGCCGGGCCGATCCGGCCTGATCTGATCGTGGCCGATTTGCCTGATCTGTTGATGCGCTGGCAGGCAATGGTATGACGCGGTTGCGCAGATCGCTATGAACGAACCTGTCATTCAACCGGCCATCGTCAGTTATGATCGGGCGCGCGTCATAGCGCTGATCCGCGAGCAATCCGTTGACGCGCTTTACGCCCGTCTGCGAGCGGGAGAGTTTGACGCGACGCTCGATAACGATGGGCGCGTCTGGCTGGTTGAACTGCTCACCGCATGGCGACAGCGCGCGCTCGGTCAGCTCACCTTGCGCGATGCGATGCTGGTCGATCCCCATCGTGGCCGTCACGTCTTCGGACTGCTCTGCGCCATTGTTGCCCGCGCCCGCGTCGATCTGCCGCCGCATCTGGCCGTGCATTTGCCGGCTGCGCCAACCGATCTGGCCGAGCTGCCGCCAGCGCTGGCTGCCATCCCCGAACTGGCGGCGCTGGCGCAACAGGCAGCGCAGGAAGGATTAACGCTGGCATGGCAGGCGCAGCGCTACGATTTTCCGCTGCCGGGCAACCTGATCGAGCTGACCCCGCCATTTCCGCCGCGTCCGCCCAACGAGGTAACCTTCGAGCAACCTACCGGCCTGCGCCGTCAGATCGCCATCGCGCTTGCTGCGCTCGGCGTCGGCCTGCTGATCGGGCCGCTCCTGCTGGGACAGATTCCCGATCATCCGGCAGGATGGCCGCTGGCCCTGCTCACGCTGGCGTTGATGGTTGGCATCGCTGCCGGACTGTCTGGGTATCTGGGCGCGCTCTGCATCTGGCTGGTCGCCAATCTGCCGGCGTTCCGGCATGGCACTGCCCTGATCGATCTCTGGCCGGCCATTCCCCTGATGGCGATCGGTCTCTTCCTCTTGTGGCGCGACCGCCGGGTGCGCGCGATGTGGCGCTTCATCCGGCGTCAATTCAGGCGTCAACGCGACGCAACCGGATGAGATTGGCTTCAGGCGGGCAGCCAAACCGCAGCGGCAGACCGCCAACGCCCCGGCTGACAAAGAGCTGCATCGACCCGATCTGGAAATGCCCCATGTCGTAGCGCCAGCCGTGGCGGGGCAGGCAGAGCGGCCCCAGGCCGGGGAAGCGCACATGACCGCCGTGGGTATGCCCAGAGAGCTGGAGCTGGAACCCGGCAGCCGCCGCCTCATCGGCGATGTCGGGACAGTGGGCCAGCAAGATGCGAAAATCGTGCGCGGGCGCGCCGCCGAGCGCCAGCGTCAGATCGGGCCGCCCATCCCAGTGATCATCGACCCCGGCCAGCAACAGGCGGGCGCCGTTGCGCTCGATGAGCTGATGACGGTTGACCAGCAGGCTCACGCCGCGCGCGCGCAACGCTGCCGCGATGTGGGGCATCCCCTCCCAGTAGTCATGATTGCCGGGCACGGCATACACGCCCAGCGGCGCGGCAAGCTGACCGAGCAGATCTGGCAGGCTGGCAATAGCGCTCCGTTTCTGTATCAGATCACCGGTGAGCACGATAATCTCAGGTTGGGCATGCAGCAACTGCGTGATCGCGCGCCGGGCGTTGGCGAAACTAAAGCGATGGCCGAGATGGAGATCGCTCAACTGACCAATGGTCAGACCATCCAGGCCGGCGGGAAGATCGGGAAACGCCAGCTCGTGAGCCTGCAAGCGCAACCGCCGCGGTTCGACGGCCAGGGCATAGCCGGCGCCCACCACACCGGCGCCCGCCATTGCCAGCGCCATCGGCGGGCCGCCATACACGCTCGCGGCCCCGGCCAGAACGCTTCCCAGCAGGCCGGCGCCAATCCAGCGCGGCGAATAGCGCAGGCGCGGTTGCGCGCGCTTGCCGATCGAAGATCGTGATGGTGAGGTGATTGCAGTCATAGATATTCGCTCCGTGCAAACGAGAGCGCAGAACAGGCTATACTATCCATGCAGCCCGTCCTGCGCCAGCTCCCCCTCGCGGGTAACAATAGCGTATCCAGATGAATAATACCTGAAAAATCAGGCGGAGATGATATACTACCAGTTATGGATCTCAGTCACACCGCAGTGCGTGATCATGCCGCGTTTCTCGAACGGCTCCGGCTCGTTCCCGACCAGCCCGGCGTCTATCTATGGAAAGACGCTAACGGGAGGCTGCTCTATGCCGGCAAAAGCAAGCGGCTGCGTGACCGCATGCGCTCGTATTTCGGCTCGCCGCGTAGCCTGAGCGGAAAAACTCGCCGGTTAGTCAGCCATATCGCCGACTTTGAAATCATCGTTACCCAGAGCGAACTGGAGGCGTTGCTGCTGGAGATGAACCTGATCAAGCAGCATCGTCCGCCGTACAACATTCTGCTCAAAGACGACAAAACCTACCCCTACATCAAAGTCACCGTCAACGAAGACTGGCCGCGCGTCTTTGCCACCCGCCAGGTGCTCAACGATGGCGCGCGCTACTTCGGGCCATACGCCAGCGCCGGCTCGGTCTACCAGGCGCTCGACATCCTCAACCGGCTCTTTGCCTTTCGCCCGCCTTACGAATGCAAGGATGACAAATTCAACCGCCACCGCAAGCTCGGCAAACCCTGCCTCTACCATCAGATGCGGCGCTGTTTAGGGCCGTGTGTGCCGGGGCTGGTGACGAAGGAAGCCTATCGGTCGGCGATCGACTCAGTCTGTCGCTTTCTCGAAGGCAAGAGTGATCAAATCGTGCGCGAATTGCGCGCGCAGATGGAGCAGGCTGCCGAACAACTGGAGTTTGAGCGCGCCGCCTACCTGCGCGATCGGATACAGGCCATTGCCAAAATCTCCGAACGCCAACAGGTCTTGCGCACGGTTGACACCGACCAAGACGTGATCGCCTTCGCCCGCGAAGATGGCAGCGCCGTCGTGCAGGTGCTCTTCATTCGCGGCGGCAAGCTGATCAACGCCGAGCCGTTTACGCTCCAGGGCACCGAAGACGAGAGCGACGAAGCGCTGCTCACCTCGTTCCTGACCCAGTTCTACCGCGATGCGCCAAGCATCCCGCCCTCACTGCTGCTGGCCGATCATGTCGAAGAGCCGATGATCATCGCCTCGTGGCTGCAACAGAAGAGCGGTCACCGGGTGGAAATCACGGTGCCGCGGCGAGGCGAGAAAAAGCAACTGGTCGAGATGGCGGCCAACAATGCCCGCCAGAAACTGCGCGAGATCCGCGAACAATGGCTCAATTCCGAACAGCGGGCGGTGGCTGCGCTTAGCGAACTGCGCGATCTGCTTGAGCTGCCGGGGCTACCCCACCGGATCGAATGCTACGATGTCTCGAACACCCAGGGCCAGCACTCAGTCGCCAGTATGGTCGTCTTCGAGCGCGGCGAGCCGCGTCCGGCCCATTACCGGCGCTTCAAGATCAAGACGGTCACCGGCACCAATGATGTCGCCTCGCTGCGCGAAGTAATCACGCGCCGGTTTCGCCGCGCCGCCGAGGCGCTGGGTGAGCGGCAAGCCGCGTCAGCAACGGTAGACATCGAGGGTGAACCTGCGGATGCCGGCGCCGAGATCACCGAGGCCGAGCGCTGGGCGGAGTTGCCTGACCTGTTGCTGGTAGACGGCGGACAGGGACAGGTTGCCGCGGCGCAGGCTGCGCTCAACGAGCTGGGTTTCACCCAGATCCCGGTGGTGGGGGTCGCAAAGGGGCCGGATCGCAACCGGTTCGATCTGGTGCGGCCAGGCCAGGAGCCGATCGCGCTGGCCCGCGACAGCAAGGCGCTGGCGCTGGTGCAGCGGATCGACGAAGAAGCGCACCGCTTCGCCATCACCTACCATCGCAAGCTGCGCGCCAAAGCAGCCCTCCGCTCACCGCTGGAAGAGATTCCAGGCATAGGCCCGAAACGCAAACGCGCCTTGCTCAAGGCATTTGGATCGCTCGACGGCATTCGGCAGGCCAGTGTTGAAGAGATTGCAGCCGTGCCGGGCATGACGCGCAAAGCAGCCGAAGAACTGAAGAGTCTCCTGTAGTTGCCGGAGAAACAACCATGGCGGTCATTCATTCGCACATTCAGACCGATAGTCCCGACTTTCAGGCCAATCTGGCTCACTATCAGACCCTGATCGCTGACCTGCGCGAGAAACTGGCGATCATCCGACAGGGTGGCGGCAGCGAATTGCGGCGACGGCACGAAGAGCGCGGCAAACTGTTTGTGCGCGACCGCATTAATACCCTGATCGATGCCGACAGCGCATTCCTGGAGATCGGCGCGCTGGCGGCCTACAACGTCTATGACGAACCGGTGCCGGCAGCAGGGATTGTGTGCGGCATCGGCAGAGTTGCAGGCCGACCGGTGATGATCATCGCCAACGATGCCACCGTGAAGGGCGGAACCTACTTCCCGCTCACGGTCAAGAAGCATCTGCGCGCGCAAGAGATAGCCTGGGAAAATCGTCTGCCATGCATCTACCTGGTCGATAGCGGCGGCGCCTATCTGCCATTGCAAAGCGAAGTCTTTCCCGATCGCGACCATTTTGGCCGCATCTTCTACAATCAGGCCCGCATGTCGGCAGAAGGCATTCCCCAGATCGCCTGCGTGATGGGCAGTTGCACGGCTGGCGGGGCGTATGTGCCGGCTATGAGCGACGAAGTCGTGATCGTCAAAGGTAATGGCACCATCTTTCTCGGCGGGCCGCCGCTGGTCAAAGCGGCCACCGGCGAGGAGGTCTCGGCAGAAGAACTGGGCGGCGCCGACGTTCATACCCGCATTTCAGGCGTGGCCGACTACTTTGCTAACGATGATCGCGAAGCGCTGGCGATCGTGCGCGACATCGTCGCCAACCTCGGCAAGCGCAACGCGCCGCCGTGGGAGCTGCGCAACCCCGAACCGCCGCGCTACGACCCGCGCGAAATCTACGGCATCATCCCGCGCGACCCGCGCCAGAGCTACGATGTGCGCGAAGTGATCGCGCGGATCGTCGATGGCAGCCGCTTTCACGAATTCAAAGCCCGCTACGGGATTACCCTCGTCTGCGGTTTTGCTCACATCGAAGGCATACCGGTTGGCATTCTCGCCAACAATGGCATTCTGTTCAGCGAAAGCTCGCTCAAAGGCGCGCACTTCATCGAACTTTGCTGCGCGCGCAATCTACCGCTGGTCTTCCTGCAGAACATTACCGGCTTCATGGTGGGCAAACAGTATGAAAACGGCGGCATCGCCAAAGACGGGGCCAAACTGGTGACCGCCGTGAGCTGCGCGAACGTGCCGAAATTCACCGTCATCATCGGCGGCAGCTTCGGGGCCGGGAACTACGGCATGTGCGGGCGCGCCTACCAGCCGCGCCAGCTCTGGATGTGGCCCAATGCCCGGATCAGCGTGATGGGGGGAGCGCAGGCGGCCAACGTGTTGCTCACGGTGCGGCGCGACAACCTGCGCGCGCGCGGCCAGGACATGACTCCCGAAGAGCAAGAGCGCTTTATGGCGCCAATCCTGGCCAAGTACGAACAGGAGGGCCACCCCTATTACGCAAGCGCGCGGCTGTGGGACGACGGCGTCATCGATCCGGTTGAGACCCGCCGGGTGCTCGCGCTGGGGCTGGCGGCTGCCGCCGAAGCGCCCGCGCAGCCAACGCGCTTCGGCGTCTTCCGCATGTAGGGCGAACGATGAAGACGCTGCGCGCTCTGACCCTGCTTGGATTGATCTGGCTCATCCTCGATCCCAGTCCAGCGCTGGGTTATGTCGTGTACGCCTTAATCGGCCTGCAGGTAATCGGCTGGGTATGGCCATGGATCGCGCGCGCCCAGCTCGACTGGCAGCGTCAGGCGCCGCTGGCGCTGGCGCCTGACGAAATCGGCGAGGTCGCCATCGTCATTACCTATCGCGGGCGCCTGCCGCTCCCGTATCTGATGGTGAGCGAAGACATTCCGCCGACCCTGTCCAGCACAGCGCGCAAGCGCTGGGTGATCAGCCCGAAACCGGGCCAGCCTCATGCGCTGCGATACCAGATTCAGGGGCGGCAACGCGGTCTCTACTGGCTGGGACCAATGCGCCTCGCCATCGGCAGCGTGCTCGACATCAACGAAAGCCGGATCGCCGGGCAGCGTCACACACCGCTCACCATTCTACCGGTGGTCGTGCCTTTGCCGCTGCTCAACCTGCCGACCGGCCTGCCGCTGGCACAGGAACGGCACCGAATCAGCCTGTTCGATGATCCGGCCCAGCAGGCTGGCACGAGACTGTATCGGCCTGGCGACCCGCCGCGGCGGATCGACTGGAAGACCAGCGCTCGCCAGAGCGAGCTGCACGTCCGTGAACTCACGCCGGTGATTGCGCGGGAGACAACGATTGCGCTGGCCTTCAGCGAACGCGAATACCGGGGCCGGTTTGCCCGTGATGACCGCGAACGCGCCGTCATCGCCGCCGCCTCGCTGGCCACAGCGTTGATCCATCGTCGGCAGCCGGTTGGGCTGCGCAGCAATGGCATCGATCCACTCACCGGCACCGTCATGGATTCCCTTCCGCCCGCCGCCGATAGCGCGCATCTCCGCGAAATCCTGCTCCGCTTAGGCCGGCTGGAAACAATCGGCGAAGGATCGCTTGTCGCCGATCTGCTGCACAGTGATCTGAACATGGTTTGGGGTGGTACACTGGTTGTGATTACCAGCGCGCTCGACGAACACTGGATCGCCGGGTTGAAGACCATCGGCCAGCGCGGCATTCACACCGCAATCGCCCTCGTCGATCCCGGCCCGACCGATCTGGCGCAGGCGCGACGCTATCGGATAGCCGCTTACCAGATCAACCGCCACGGCGCGATTGTGCCGGCATAAGACAAAGACCGCTCACATTGTCGTTGATCAGGTAGGCAGGAGTTGTTACAGGAGGATCGACATGCTCCGGATTGCGGAAGAGATTACCACTGCGCTCGAAGAGGGGCGTGCCGTCGTTGCCCTGGAGAGCACGTTAATCAGTCATGGTCTGCCCTACCCGCACAATCTGGCGGTGGCCGAAGGGCTGGAAGCGGAAGTGCGCGCAATGGGCGCCGTTCCGGCCACGATTGGGGTCATCGAAGGGACGCCGGTGGTTGGACTGAATGGCAACGAACTGGAGCGACTGGCGACTGGCGGCAATCAGGTGCGCAAGCTGAGCCGGCGTGACATCAGCGCGGCAATAGTAGATCGGGCCGATGGCGCGACGACGGTGGCAGCTACGATGGCCATAGCCGCCGCTGCCGGGATTGAAGTCTTCGCTACCGGCGGGATTGGCGGTGTGCATCGCGGCGCCATTCATAGTTGGGATGTCAGCGCCGATCTGACTGAATTGGGGCGAACGCCGGTGCTGGTGGTGTGCGCCGGCGCCAAAGCCATTCTCGACCTGTCGGCCACGCTGGAATATCTGGAAACGCAAGGCGTGCCGGTGGTGGGCTACCAAACCGGTGAATTTCCAGCTTTTTACACCTCACGGAGCGGACTGGCCGTGTCGGCAATCGCGCCTGATGCGCTCACTGCTGCCCGGATGTGGCGCATTCAGCGTCGCCATCGCATACTGGCAGCGCCAGGCGGGATGCTCTTGTGCGTGCCTCCGCCTGCGCACAGCGAGCTGGATCCGGCGGCAGTGCATGCGGCCATCGATCGCGCGCTGGCTCGGGCCGAGGCAGCCGGCGTGCGCGGCCCGGCAGTCACGCCATTCCTGCTCGCAGCGATGGCAGACGAGACCAGCGGCGAAAGTATCGAAACCAATGTGGCGCTCCTGCGCAACAATACTCGCGTAGCAGCGGAAGTGGCGACGCGGATCAGCGAACTAGGCTGAGTCGTAGTGAACAAATGTTGTGCAAAGTACTTGACAAACTGTATTATCGCCCGTATACTAACATTTGCTGTTAGCGGACATAACAGCGAAGACCGTCATATCCTCGGCGGTCAAATCCTCACACGTTACCCCGTTTCGTTACGTGCTGGGCGCCTCTGGTGGCGTATCGTTATGACACACCACGTAGGTTCTTTGCATTCTCTTCAACCGTTGCGGCATAGTCAGGCAGGAGTACCCGCCAATGCTCAAGCGTCGACCATCAAGCTGGAATCAGGAACATAGTGCTCCCTATACGCACAACGATGATCCTCGCTTCGATCGCGAGGATGAGCTGCTCGCAACCGATCCTCATGAGGTTGATCGGCTCGAACCAACGCTTGACACCGTTCAGCATTACCTGCAAGAGATTGGTCGCGTTTCCCTCCTCACTGCGGCTGAGGAAGTAGAGCTGGCCGAACGGATTGAGCGCGGGAATGCTGCCCAGCAACAGTTAGACGCCAATCCAGATTTGACCCCGCATGAGCGCTATGCCTTGCAGCGCGCGGTACAGCAAGGGGAAGAGGCTCGCCGCCATCTGATCCAGGCCAATCTGCGACTGGTGGTCAGCATTGCCAAAAAGTATGTCGGACGCGGCCTCTCGCTGCTTGATCTGATTCAGGAAGGCAATATCGGCCTGATGCGGGCCGTTGAGAAATTTGACTACCATAAAGGCAATCGCTTCAGCACGTATGCGACGTGGTGGATCCGGCAGGCGGTCACGCGGGCGATCGCCGAGCAGGGCCGCACGATCCGGCTGCCCGTCCACATGAGCGAATCGGTCGGACAGGTGAAGCGGATCGCCGACCGGCTGGCGCAATCGCTTGAGCGCCAGCCCACCGCCGAAGAGATTGCCATTGCGCTCGGCCAACCCGTCGAGCGCATTCAGCGCGTGCTGGAAGCAGCGCGGCGACCCGTCTCGCTCGAGACGCCGGTCGGTGATGAGGGCGAACACACGCTCGGCGATTTTCTGACCGATGAGGAGTTGCCGACGCCGGGTGATGCCGCCGCGCAGCAGTTGCTCCGCCAGGATTTGACAGCGGCGCTCAACCAGCTCAACGACCGCGAACGCCGGATCATCGATCTGCGCTATGGGTTAGTCGATGGCCGTCGGCGCACGCTCGAAGAGGTGGGCCGCGCGCTCGGCATGACCCGCGAACGAGCGCGGCAGATCGAAGCCGAAGCCTTGCGCCGTCTGCGCAGCCCTGAGGTTGGTCAACATCTGCGCGATTATCTGGAGTGATGATCGGCCCGGTCAATGTCTTGCGCAAACGGGTACGGTTCAGCCGTACCCGTTTGCGTTGGCGCAAAGCATAGCATTACCCGAGCGCGACCATGCGCCCACCGAATTGCTGAAACGGATTGACCATTTCCGGCAACCGCTTACGTCATTGCGCGCTGCGCGCGGCAGGGCGGTCGCCGGCTCAGTCGTCCGGCTCGTCCTCACCACGATCCTCTCCCGCGTTAAAGTATGACCGATAACCGGTCGCCAATGCAGATCATCGCCAACCCGCGCGCAACATTCGCCCTGACCCGGCAATTCCGGCTGGCGCTGGTGGTATAATTGCGGCGTGATCGATATTCATGCCGTGACGGAAAGGATGCGCTATGGCCGGGGAGAGTGTCGCCGATCTGATGCAAGCCGATCATGAATACCTCTTGCAAAGTTATGCGCGCGCCGATTTCGTGATCGAGCGCGGAGAAGGGGTTTATCTCTACGACAGCGCGGGTCGGCAGTATCTCGATTTCGTGGCCGGCATCGCCGTCAATGCGCTCGGCTACGGCGACCGTGATGTGCTCCAGGCGATCAACGACCAGGCTGCGCGTCTGATCCACGTTTCAAATCTGTACCATACCCGCCCGGCGATCGAGCTGGCCAAATTGCTGGTGGAGAGCAGTCCGGCATTTGCCAAAGCCTTCTTCTGCAACAGCGGCGCTGAGGCGATCGAGGGCGCAATCAAGTTTGCCCGGCGCTACGCCCGCGCTCATTTCGGTGAAGGCAAGACGACCATTGTCGCCTTCGATGGCAGCTTCCACGGGCGCACGATGGGCGCAGTCGCGATTACCGCCCGCGAGAAGTATCGCGAGCCATTCATGCCGGTCATGCCCGGCGTTCGTTTCGCCCGTTACAACGACCTTGAGTCGCTCAAGGCGACTATGGGCGATGATGTGTGCGCCGTAGTGATCGAACCGGTGCAGGGCGAAGGCGGCTTGCGCGCGGCGCATGCCGATTTTGTGCAAGGGGCGCGCGCGCTCTGCCAGCGCTATGGCGCGTTGCTGATCTTTGACGAGATTCAGTGCGGCGTCGGGCGCACCGGCACCCTCTGGGCCCACGAACAACTCAATGTCACACCTGACATCATGACGGTTGCCAAACCGCTGGCTGGCGGGCTGCCGATCGGCGCCATCCTGATGGGGCAGCACGTGGCCGAGACAATCCAGATTGGCGATCACGGCACCACCTTCGGCGGCAACCCGCTGGTGACAGCAGTGGGCACAGTGGTCTTCCGCAAGATCAGCGATCCCGGCTTTCTGGCCCACGTGCAACAGGTGAGCAATTATCTCGACGAAGCGCTCCACGATCTGGCCGCTGCCATGCCCGATGTCATCCTTGAGCTGCGCGGGCGCGGTTTGATGCGCGGTCTGCGGATCGCCGGCTCGGCTGGCGCCGCGCGGGAAGCGGCGCACCGCCACGGATTGCTGGTGGCGACTGCCGGTGAAGACGTGATTCGCCTGCTCCCGCCGCTGATCATCGAGCCGCAACACGTCGATGAAGCAATGAACAGTCTGCGGTCGGCGTTGCGCGCCTGACCGGCCAGCACAGTGAGGAGACGCCAATGCCTGTCATTGCATTGATTGGCGCCCAGTGGGGCGATGAGGGAAAAGGTCATCTGGTTGATCTGCTGGCCACGCAGGCCCGGCTGGTCATCCGCTATAGCGGCGGCAACAACGCCGGTCATACGGTGGTTAATCACCTGGGCACCTTCAAACTGCATCTGGTGCCATCGGGCATCTTCGATCCGGGGACAGTCAATGTGATCGGGCCAGGAGTCGTGATTAACCCAGAGGTGCTGATCAAAGAGATTGACGATCTCGAAGCGCGCGGGATTTCAACTGCCAAACTGTTCGTCAGCGACCGCGCCCACGTGATCATGCCCTACCACATTCAGCTCGATCAGTTGCAAGAAGAAGCGCGCGGGGAAGGGCGGATCGGCACTACCGGGCGTGGCATTGGCCCGGCTTTCGCCGATAAAATGAGCCGTTCCGGGATCATGATGGGCGATTTGCTGCACGAAGAGACTCTGCTCAACCGGCTGCGCACCGTGCTCGAAGAGAAGAATCGCATCCTGACGAAGCTCTACAACGCGCGCCCGCTATCGCTGCACGACACCTACCTGACCTATCTTGAATACGGTCGCCGACTCGCCAACCACATTACCGATACGCACCCGATCATCCATCGCGCGCTGGAGAAGGATCTACCGATCTTGCTGGAAGGCGCGCAGGGCGCGCTGCTCGATATTGATCATGGCACCTATCCCTTCGTGACCTCGTCACCACCCGGCGCGGCTGGCGCTTGCCAGGGGAGCGGCATCGGGCCAACCCGCATCAACTCGGTGATCGGAGTGGTCAAGGCGTACACGACTCGCGTGGGCGAAGGCCCGTTCCCTACCGAAATTGATGGGCCGGTGGCCGATACGCTGCGTCAGCTTGGCACCCCATGGGCCGAAGTGGGCACGACCACCGGTCGCCTGCGGCGGGTCGGCTGGTTCGATGCGGTGATGGCGCGCTACGCGGCGCAGGTGAACGGCATCGATACCCTGGCCGTCACGAAACTCGATGTGCTCGATGGAATCGAGACGCTCAAGATTTGCACCGGCTACAAACTTAACGATGCCCTGCTGGAATATCCGCCTACCACTACCGCTATTCTCGCCCAGGTCGAGCCGGTGTACGAAGAGTTGCCGGGCTGGACAGAATCGACCCGCGACGCGCGCCGGTTTGCCGATCTTCCCGAAGCGGCGCAGGCATATCTGGCCCGTATCTGTCAATTGACCGGCGCGCGGCTGGGGATCGTCTCGGTGGGGCCAGGCCGCGAGCATACGATCATGGTGACCGAGGTGTTCTGAGCGCGCCACGTGGGCCAGACCTCTCTGCGCGAGAGCACAGGCGGATAGTATCGTTAGGATACGCTGATGCGCCTTCACCCCTCACCCACGTTGTGGGCGAGGGGTGAAACGTGTCGTAGGCCGGCGATGTTGCGCGCGGCACATCGGGTGGGCGCGCCTATGACCCGCCTGCGCGTGAACCGTCAGGGCAGACGGGTTGACGGCGCGATGCGCCTGCGCACCATGCATTCAACCAATAGCGAAAGCGCTGCGCGCAGTTGATGGTTTTTTCCCCGGCTCACTGTCACCCCTCCCTACAATAGAGCTAACGCTGCCGGAATATCCTTGCCGTCGGCAACCAACGAACGGAGTTCATCAAGACTACACTGACGGATTGTCGAACATCCACCTTCATCCCTGACCACCAGGAGCAGGATGGGGATGGGAATCTCGCTGGAAGGTGGATGAAGGTTTGATGGAAGCCATCATCATAGTCTTGCCGGACGGATGCGCCGGGGATGGCACACAGCGTTGCTGCATTTCGCAGCGGCGGATAGGCACCTGGCCGCCGGTAGCGCCGGACAGCGAACTGCGCGGGATGGTTGGCGCGACCCGTCGGAGAGAGGCAACCCACCCCTACAGCAACACTGGCGGCTGGCGAGCAGGACATGGCATGGCAGTTATCGATCCCACCGTCATTGCTGACGAGAAAGGATACAGCAATGAAACACCGCCTCTGTCCTCAGTGCGGCGCAACCATCTCGGCGCAGGAGCGCTTTTGCGCGAACTGCGGCGCAGCGATCGGCGAGGATCAGGTTGCCGCAACGCCGGCGTTTTCTGCGACCAAACCCCCAGTCGCCGTCAGGCAACGCCGGCACCAGCCCCCATTTGCCTATCGGAGTCTGCTGGCCCGCATTGCGGTCGCAGCGATTGGAACATTGGTGATCGCATGCGTGGCCATTGCAATGAATGAAGACTTGCTGGCTATCCTGTCTACGTCGAATCGGGCCTACCCGACGGTCACCATTGTCGCCGAGCAATCGCTGCGCCGCGCCGCCGTAGCGCAAACGGTGAGCTGGGATGATCAGATTGCGGTGACCATTCCCGCTGATCTGCTCACACGCACAGTGAAAGTATCCCTCGGCACGCTTCCCTCAATCTCAGCGCCGCGCATCAAGTCGATTCGCGCGTTGCAGGGATACGCGATTCGGCTCGACTCACAGATCCAGCCCACAATGCCGATCACGATTGAGATTGCATTTCGGCCAGAGCAGATTGACACCGATCTTCCGCTGGAAGAAGCGCTTGCGCTGGCAGTATGGGATGACGAAGCCAGCGATTGGGTGCCGGTTCCTTCGGTGGTAGATACGAACCGGATGGTGGTTCAGGCCCAGATCTACAGTCGCGGGCCGACTGCGCCGGTATCAACGCTATCGCGGGCGTTGCCGCTGGCTCGCCCGGCGCCAGCCGCCTGGGAGAGCGAGATGATCACGGCAAACGCCGCCCTGGCCACCAAACCCGCCTTTCGCGAGTCATTCTGGACGGTCACGTATATCGCGCGCGGGTATCGATTGGCATCCTCGCCTCACTTTACGGTCATTTACGATCCGCAGCAATTGATCGTGATCGAGCGCAGTCAGGTAGCGGCAGCCGACGTTTCCCGCCAGGCGAGTGAGTGGTTAGAAACGTTCTACCATCGCTACCAGCGGCAGAATCTACCTGTTCATGCCTGGGGCAAACAATTCGTGTTCATCGGTCAGGAGGCGGATTATCCTGATAGCCCGCCCTCCCACAGTTATTACGGTTTTTCAGACCCGTTTTATGTCAAACCTGTCAACTACAACATCAGTTTGCCCGCCCAGCTCATCAGTGAGCAGGCAGCGCAGATGGAACTCGCCCACAAGCTGTTTCATCAGGTAGAGCATCAGTGGGCCTGGGCGCTGGAGATGACATTTGTGCGCACCTGGTGGATGGAGGCAGCGGCTGACTATGCGGCGGACAGGATCGCCCTGGAAGCAGGCGGCGCGCTGATGGGCGCGACGTTCACGCCCGATCATCTTCATAAACCGCTGGCATCGAGCATAGACGAGCAGCACGACCGCGCGCGAGCGCATTTGATCGACTATCTGGCGCAACAGGGCATGGATTTTAGCGATGCGTTCTACGCCGTGACGCGAACCGGCTCCGCCCATCTTCTGCTCGATAGCTACCTCTCGCGCGCCACCAAACGTGATCTGGCCGGCTATTATCGCGATTTTATTGCCTATGTCCTGTTCGATAGCGCTGGCCCGCAGCCGGTGCGCGCAATGGCTCCCTACACAGCGCTGCCGGACAGTCAACAGGATACGCTGGAACCGTGCCCGGATGTGAGCAAGGAGTATCGAACCTGGTTTTCCAACGGCTATAGCGTGAGGGTATGGGGCTTGCGCGTGGCGGATGATCCCGCTCAGCCAAACCGCGCCTTTCAGGTTGAAGTACTGCACGACATCCCCCAGACGCAGACGCTGATCTATGTCTTGCCGGGGGATCAGCGCGTGGCGGGCGGGGCAGCGCCGGTCACGTCGCTGCAACGACGGGGCGCGACTGCACAGATCGCAGCCAGCGCTGGCGATGTCATCTATCTGGTTGTGGTCAGCGCCGACGATGAGACCCGGCTTGATCCGATTATCCAGGTGCGCATCACCGGATTATGCGCTGAACGCGCGCGACCGTGATGGTTGAAGATGTTCATGCGATAATGAGCGATCGCGTGATGGTTGCACCGCAAAGGCACAGAGTTCATAAAAGCCGGGCGAGCGGATCGGTTGGGTATACCTTGCTTCCTCATTGTTATCCATCAATCCCCACCCGCGCGCATGCCGACCTGGCGCTATGCTGCGCCGGTGGCGGCGGCCCAGCCGGCAGGCGTGCCAATATCGCGCGCCTGACCATCGGGAAAGGTGACGCCCGTTACCCGCAACCCGCGCGCCAGCGCAGCCTGAAATACTGCGCCAATATGCAGTTCGGGACGGTGCGGATCGCGCTGACGGGCGATGCGATCAGCCGCCACCACGTCAGCCAGAATGTCGGTGACCGCGGGCGACCAGATCGCAGCCATCCACGTCCAGCGCAACGTAGTGGCGGGCGGCTTGATTTCGATCGCAGTCACCCGCTGATCGGCGGTGATGGCGACCATATCGGCGGTCTGGGGATGTTCACACGGAAACAGGCCGAGGGTTAGATCGGGCCGTTGGGCGTTGTGCCAGGCGACCAGTCGGGCATAGACATTGGCGGGACGAATGATGACATCGGGCAGACCCAGCGCCACCGGCTGCCCGGCAAGAAAGGGCAATGCTGCGGCAAGAGTATAGGCCGCGCCATGCGGCTCATGCACGGTCAGATAGGCCAGGCGCGGGCCGAAGGCGCGGCCATCGCCCAGATAGGCCGGGATATCCCACTTGCCCGGACGAACGACGACCAGCGCTCGTTCGATACCGGCATGCTGCCACTGTTCGAGCAGATAGGTGATCACTGGCCGCGGACGCGGGCCATCCGGCGTGGCGAAAGCGCCAACCGGCAAGAGTTCTTTGCTGCACGGCAACGGCCCCAGCCGGGTTGCCATGCCGCCCGCCGGGATCAGGCCAATCATCGCGCGTCACCCTCCGAGTCCGCCCAACGCCACATAGATCAGCACCCCCAGACACAGATACGAACCGTAGGGCAGATATTCCGGCGTCTCGCGGCCCAGGCGCCGGGCGATCAGGATGCCGGCGGCGACAATGCCGGCCATGAAGATACCGATGATGAGCGCTGCGCCAAGATGACGCAGACCCAGCGCTGCGCCGATGAAGATAGCGAGGTAGACATCGCCCAGGCCGAAGGGAGCCGATTTGGAAGGAAAGAGCACCAGCGCCAGCAGGTAGAGGAACAGGAAGCCAACGCCGCCGACCAGCCCGCCCAGCAGCAATTCGCGCCAGCCGGCGCTGACCAGCGATCCCCAGACAAAGGCAATCACTGCGCCCCCCAGGATAACGAACGTGTAGATCCAGCGGTACAGCCAGTCAACCACGCCGGTCACGATCAGAATGGCGCCGACGAAGGCCAGATAGAGAAAGAGCGGGCTAACGTCGTACAGATGGTAGAGGCGCCACAGCCAGAGTGCGCTGCCGATTTCGACCAGCGGATAGATCACCGGCAGAGGCCGGCCATCCGCCGCTTTGCCGCGTTGCAACAGCCACCCCAGCACTGGAATCATCTGCCACCACTGCAATGGCCGACCGGTGCGGATGCAGCGCGGCCAGCCCAGCAGCCGTTGCTCGCGCGGCAGCCGAATGATCAACACATTGAGCAGGCTGCCCAGCAGCAGACCAGCGACAACAACCAGCGCATCATTCATGGCCCGCGCTCCACGCCAAAGGCAGCCTGCCACATCACAGCGCGCGGGGCGGGCAGGCCCGTCCAGCGTTCAAACGCCAGCGCCCCCTGCTCAACCAGCATGCCGCGGCCATCACGCGCGCGCGCTCCCCGCGCCGCCGCCGCCCGCAGCAGCGCCGTCTCACGGTAAACCATATCGTAGACCAGACATTGCGACCCGACCGGCGGATCGGGCAGCGGGGTTTCATCGGCGTTCCAGCCCAACGCCGTGGCGTTGATCAGCAGGCCGCAGGCGATGATCGCCTCATTCACGGCTGGATCGGTCAGCGCCAGCGCGCGCGCGCGCAAAGCGGGACGGTTGGCTGCCACCGACGTGGCCAGATCAACGGCCCGCATCAGGCTACGATTGACAATCGTGATGCTATCGACGCCGGCGTCTGCCAGGGCAAATGCGGCGGCCCGCGCCGCGCCTGAAGCGCCCAAAATGACCACCGCCTGCCCGGCTGGCGACCAGCCGGCGGCGCGCAGATCGGCCAGCAACCCCGGCGCATCGGTATTCGTCCCCAGCAGACGGCCATCGGGCTGGCGCACAATCGTATTCACCGCGCCGATCTGGGCCGCCACCGGATCGATCTCATCGAGCAGCGGCATCACTGCCTGCTTGTGGGGAAGGGTCACGTTTGCGCCCAGAAACTGGGGCTGGCGCAGCATTGCGATGCGATCCGGCAACTCGGCGGCAGGAGTCTGCACAGCGCGGTAGCGCGCAGCGACGCCCAGCGCGGCCAGCGCGGCGTTGTGCATGGCCGGCGAGCGGGAATGAGCCACGGGGTCGCCAATCAAGATGATCTCAGCGGTTACGGTTGATTCTGACACGCCAGCCACTCCGCTTCATAGACGCGAAATTCCTCGATTGTGGTCGCGAATCGATGAGAGCCATCGAGCGCGCAACTCGCCACGAAAAAGAGGTACGGCGACGACTCGTCAGGCTGAGCTGCTGCGGTCAACGCCGCTAGCCCAGGATTGGCAATCGGGCCAGGCGGCAGACCAGGGTTCAGGCGCGTGTTGTACGGACTCTGAATCGCCAGATCAGCAACCGTCAGATCTCGTTTCCACCAGGTGCCGGAAGCCGCATCGTAGCCGAGCGCGTACTGAATGGTTGCATCAGCTCCTAACAGGCCACCGCCGAAGATCGGCGCATACTGCGGCTTGAGCCGGTTCCAGAATACCGCGCTAATCTGGGGCATCTCGCTCAGCAACGCCGCCTCGCGTTGAATAATCGAGGCCATGGTTACCAGTTGATGCACCGTCACCCCTGGCACGCGCACCGCGCGCTCGATGGTCGTGTACTGCTCGACGAAGCGATCGAGCATCTTGCGCACAATCGTCTCGGCGCTGGCCGACGGCGCAAAGCGGTAGGTATCCGGGAAGAGATACCCTTCCAGCGTCGCTCCAGCCGGTAGGCTGTTGAGCAGGAAATAGTCGGCGCGAAATCGTTCCCCATCGCGGGCGACTGCCAGAAACTCGGCTTCACTGACCAGACCAGCCGCGGCAACAATGGCGGCAACCTCTTCCAGGCGCAATCCCTCCGGGATGGTGATCTGAATATCGTTCACCACCCGCCCGCTCTGCAACACGATGAGAATCTCGCTCATCGTCATTGCCGGGCTGAGCACATAGCGCCCGGCCTGAATCTGCTGATCCAGCCCGCGCCAGCGCACCAGCGCGCGAAACAGAGCCGGCTGCCGGATCAGACCGGCTTCGCCCAGCCGATTCGCGATGTCGTTGGCGGTTTCACCGGGAGCAACAATGAACTCAACCGGATCGCCCGTCGCGGCGGGCGTTGCGCGCAGTTCACTGAGCAAGACATAGCCGCCGCACGAGATAACCAGCGCAAGCAACGAGAGACCAAGCAACAAAGCGCGGACATGCCGCATCGTTTCAACCTCCTCTGCGCAGGCGTCAGCGGCGCCGGCGCAGTGCGTATCTTCGTCTGGCATTATAGCAGACGGATCACGCTTGCGGCATATTCCGCCTGGGCAGGGGGAATCTTGCCATGGCTCGTCGCCGGGAGGAGGAAAAGCGATTGCGCCGCTCCGCGCAGTAGTTCAATATGCTTTCACGGTAGAGTTCATTCAACACCCGATCGCGCGACAAAGGCTCAAAGTCCGCAACGATTACTCTTACCAGTTGCAGATGGCCCGCGTGGAGACGATCTGCGGCAGGGATGAGGCCCGAACGCAGAGACGCAGCGCGCTGTGTTCTTATACCGACTTTAGATAGCTGGTCACGTATCGGGCAGCCACGTCAACGCTGCCTCAGTGCGCAGGATGCGGCGGGAGCGCTCCGCAGAGCGGTTGCTGGGGCAGCACCGATCGCGCGCCGAACGTTGGGAGGACCGGGATGGCGGTGGCGTGTCCATCTTCTGCGCGCCCTCACCCTCACCCCGCCCCCGCCGGGAGAGCGGAGACCCTCACCCCCGGCCCCTCTCCCGCTGGGCATACCTTTACCCAAAACATTCAGCCCGAATCGAGGCGGCTGGGGTCGAGGGTGGCGGAAGGAGCCTGATG
>FWPU01007000.1_pt1 | contig 21504 bp, 22 predicted proteins | sample 2228361 | NCBI WGS metagenome assembly FWPU01 (sample SAMEA103939777, study PRJEB20133) | metagenome
TTTTTATTTTTTATTTTCTGCGGTGTATGATGGTATTTTTTTAGAAATTATTTTGGACAACAGTGCAAAATATGTTTATCTGTCAAATTTTCATGACCTAACTTGTTATGTATTTGTCGAAATTTTAAAATGGCTTTAAACGATGTGTCTATTCAAGAATATTATTTTGTTCTTGGGTTTTTCATTGCATGTTGTTAAAAAAAATAACTTGCAAAAGCAAAATAATGGCACATACTGTATAACTTTACACGTGTAAAAGTATTGAATTTATGTACGGAGTATGTGTTTTACCTGTTGTGGCCTGTCGTGCCGAGCCAAGCGAAAAAAGTGAAATGGTTACGCAATTGTTGTTTGGCGAATGGGTGGAGATTTTAGAACATTACCAACAATGGATGAAATGTAGAAGCGTGTATGATAGATATGTGTTTTGGGTGAGTTCCCTTCAGATAGAGCCGATGGAAGATTATGACAAAAATAAAATAGGGCAATTGACGGGTTATTTATTGCCTAATCCTGTTAATCTCCTTATACCCAAAGATAAGGATCAACCTAATCTGGTTGTGCCTTCCGGCAGCAGGGTTTGGATGAACGAAGATGGGCAACCTGTGCTGCATCGATTGGTTTTCGAAAATGAAGATCTTGACTTGATACCTGAAAATAAATTGATCGACAACAGAAGTTACATCCTGGCTTTTGCTTTACAATTTTTGGGAACTCCCTATCTTTGGGGGGGAAGAACTCTGATGGGTATGGATTGCAGCGGATTTACCCAGTTGGTGTATAAATTGTGCAATATTTTTTTACCCAGAGATGCTTACCAACAGGCAGAAATGGGTGAAACTGTCAATTTTTTGGAAGAAGCATTTCCCGGAGATTTGGCTTTTTTTGATAACGAACAGGGACGTATCGTTCATGTGGGTATTTTGATGGAAAATTTTAAAATCATACATTGTTCCGGTAAAGTGAGAATTGATGACATCGATCATTACGGAATCTACAACCGTGAATTGAAAAAATATACCCATCATTTAAGAATTATCAAAAAAATGCTTTGATTTGTCCTTATGCCGGTTATATCTATCATAAGCGATTCTTTGCCTTCCGATCCTTATCTGTCATTGTTGCAGTATAAAATAAAAAAAGCTATACCTGATGCGGAAATTATTTTATGGGCATATGGCGTGCAGCCGTTTAATCTTAATCAGGCCTTAATTTTGGTAGAATCGTCCATCAATCAATTGCCTGAAGGCAGTATTCATTTGGTTGACATCACGGGAGACGAGGAAAAAGAACAACGTTTTGCTTGTGGCAAAATTTTTCATCAGTGGGTGGTGGGAAGGTTCTCAAAAATTTTCGGCTTATTGTCCCATGATGAATGGGAGGGGATCTGGAAACTTCATTCCAATCATCACACCGGTTATATCGACAATCTGTTGACCATCATTTCAGATATAACCGAACAAATTATACCGGATCAAAAATATATTGAGTTGGATGACAATGAAAGAAATATCAAATACCGTTTGAAACCGTATTACACAGAAGTAAATGACAATACGGGATATTTCAAAGCTCAAGTCATTTATATCGACCACTATGGAAATGCATACATCAACGTAAATAAATCTTGGTTTGAACAAAACATTGGCGACAGGTTTCTATATTTTCAATTTAAGGTTTACAAAATTAATGAGATACATCATGACTACACTCAGGTTGAAACCAATCAACTATTGTTGATGTTTAATTCATTGGGATACTGCCAGCTGTCAATCCGGAACCAAAATGCGGCCAGATTGTTGGGAATCAAACCGGGAGACCAAGTATTGTTTTATGTGAGAAAAAAAGATTCCTTATGATAAGAATTGTAAAAATGACTTTTAAAGAAGAAGAAGTTGACAGTTTTTTAAATTTGTTCGAAGAGATTAAACCGGAAATATTGAAATTTCCCGGAATAAAATCTTTGAAATTGTTGAAAGACCAATCATCGCCCAATGTTTATTTCACATTAAGTGAATGGAATCAACCACAAGATTTGGAGAACTATCGTCATTCTGAATTTTTTAAAAATACTTGGGAAAGGACAAAACGATTGTTTAAAGAAAAAGCTCAGGCCTGGAGTTTGGATGAAGTTTAAAAATGTGCAAAATCTAAAACAGTTTATTGTTCGAAAGATGGATAAGATTCCAATGTTTGAGGTTTGATTTTCGAGGCAATTTTTTCACTGATGTTTTTTAACTCAGAAATAGAATTTGTAATTTGAGATTCCAACTTTTTTTGATTGAAGAAAACAAAATAACGTTGAAAAGGGTTGAAACCGGTCTCAACAGAATACGAACAATCAAGTTCCGTAACATTTGGATTAATTGATTTGACCGAGAAATTCAGGTTGCCAAAACCTACTCTATGTATATTTAAAAAAGTGTAAATCGAATCAAAACTGATTTTATAAATCAGTACTTGCCCGTCGGGAAAATTTTTTGCATTTTTCCAAATTATCACTGAACCGGCTCCTGTTGGATATCCCTCAAATTTCAGGTCCAAACTGCCACTATGTGGAAACCATGCAATCCAGTTGTGCCAGTGCCGTGGATGGGTTATTTGTCTGTGTACGATTTCGTGGGGAGCTTGAATCGTTGTTTTTGTTTGAATTTGAATTTTTGAGGGAAGTAAAAAACTAATCATAATAAATATCAAAATAAGTGCGAGAAGAGAGGAGATTATTTTTTGCCAAATATTCATTTTACTTAAACTACCTTATGGTGAAATTAAGAAAACTTTCGAAAAATTAAAAATCTTCAATTAAATGTGCCATTTTAATTGCTGTTAAGGCCGCTTCTATGCCTTTGTTGCCATGTTTGCCACCGCTGCGGTCTTTGGCTTGTTGCCAATTGTTGTCGGTCAATACACCAAAAATTACCGGTATGTTGTATTTAATGGCAACATCTTTGATGCCTTGACTGACGGCTTGGCAGACATAATCGAAATGAGGTGTTTCTCCTCTGATGACCGAACCCAGACAAATAACTGCATTGGGCATTTTACCGTTAATTTGTTTTGAAAGATAAATTGAGGCGGCCACAGGGAGTTCAAAACTGCCGGGAACGTGAATTACTTTTATATTTTCATTCTTAACACCATGTTTCAATAGGGTTTGAATGCAGCCTTCTTTTAAGGCATAAGTAATCTCAGCATTCCATTCAGACACAATTACCACAAATGAAAATCCGGAAGCATCAGGAATATCTTTTTCGTTGTAAGAGGAGAGGTTTTTGGAAGCCGTTGCCATGTGTCATATTTTATTTAACAAAAGCTTCGGCACGTGCAATGTATTTTTCTATATCGCGTCCTTCGTTGGTTTGTGGGTATTTTTCTTGAATGGTTTTGTAATGTTTTAATGCTTTTTTATATTCTTTTTGCAACTCATAAAGTTGGGCGGCTTTCATCAAATAAACAGGAGTGATAAATTGATTTTCGTAGTGAAAAGCGGCTTTTTCATAGTAATCAATGGCATCGTCAATTTCACCTTTTTCGGCGTAGGCATCTCCCATAGCTCCCAGAGCCACGGCCGACACTATTTTATCGTCAGCTTCAAAATCGCTAAGATATTCCAATGCTTTGTCAAAATCTTTTAAATACAAATAACAGATACCTGCGTAATACCTGGCAAGGTTTGCAGCCGGTGTTCCGTCATAATCTTCTATGATTGAAAGAAAACCATAAAATTCGGTGTTGCCGTTTAAGGCCAATTCCAATGAATCTTGTTCAAAATAACGCTCGGCCATAAACATTTTGCCTTGGGCTTCTTCATTTAAAGGTTTGATGTAAAGGTCTTTGTAGGCCCAATATCCACCGACCAACACAACAATGGCCAAAAAGATGATGGAAATGCTTTTTTTGTTTTCTTCAAAGTATTGTTCTATCTTGTTGATGTTAAAATTACGATCGTTTTGTTCTTGATTTTCTAATTCAGCCATATGAAATAAATTTAATGTGACGGCGAAATTAAATAAAACTGATAAATATTTTGCAATTTATTTATTGATTGCCAAGTTGTGCAGAGAAATCCGGTGAAATAGCCGCTTTTTCTACAGTTATTTTAACGTTGGTGGCAACTTCCAACAATACGGTATTTTCATTCACCTCCGCAACTTTTCCGTGAATGCCTCCAATGGTCACTACTTTATCTCCTTTTTGAATATTGTCTCTGAATTTTTTGGCTTCTTTGGCTTTTTTCAATTGCGGCCGAATCATAAAAAAATAAAATACCAAAATAATCAATCCAAACATGATTAATGATTGCAATCCGCTGCTTTGACCTGCTTGTAATAAAATGTTGTTCATATGTTTATTTGTTTTTAGGGTTTCAAAAATTCATTTTTAGTTTTCTCCGGGCACAAGTACTTCTCCCTTTAATGCCAATACTTTTGTGTTAGGAACCGTATTGGCAACCAGAGTAACGGTTTTGTTTTGCTGACCGGTCTTGCCGTTTGTGTCAAAAATCACCTTGATAACGGCTGATTCTCCGGGTTTTATGGGATGTTTGGGGTATTCGGGTACTGTGCATCCACAACTGCCTTGTGCCGATGTGATGATCAAATCTTTTTTGCCGATATTGGTGAATTTAAATTCATGGGTCACTTTCTCGCCTTGCACTACTTTTCCAAAAAAATAAACTTCTTCATCAAATTTCCAAACAGGCAGTTCGTCACTTTGTTCGTCAGACGCCGAGAGTGGGTTGTTTACCAAATCGGTAGTTACGTCATCTTTTTCATTTTTGCATCCGGTCCATGTAGACCCGATCAACATCATGAGTGCAATACTGAAAACTGTACAAATTTTTTTCATAATCTTTAGTTATTTAATAATCCTCTACCGGTTTTGACTATTTTGTTTTTTTCTTTTAATTCGGCTATGATTTTGTCCAAAATCCCGTTGATAAAACTGTGGCTTTCGGGCGAACTGAAATCTTTGGCAATGTCAATATATTCGTTTAGTGAAACTTTGACGGGAATGGATTGGTGATACAATATTTCGCACAAGGCCATTTTCATCAAAACTTTATCTGCCAGAGCCACTCTGTCGGGATCCCATTTTGAAACTTTATTGTCTATGTATTGCTCAAGTTCTTCATCGTGTTGAATGGTCAAACGAAACAATTTTTTTAAATAATCCATATCATCTTCAGGGTCTTTCAACATTTCTCCCGGTTTGATAAAAGGAAAATTGTCTTTTACCAATGTAATGGTTTTTTTTACGTATTCGATGGCCAGATCAATATCGTCCTGATCCCAAAAAATGCTGTGATCTGAAAATGGCTCATAGATAAGCTCGTAATTTTTTACAAACTCGTCATAAAGATTCAAGATAAATTGTCGGTCTTCTTCAAAATCGTTTTCACGTGTTAACATGTAATTTTTGTAAAGATCCGATTTCTCAATCAAATTGAAAAGTTTGCGGGTTTCGTCTTCGGCCATTGCCCAGGAGATATTGTAGGATTTTACTTTTTCTTTTATGGCAGGTGAATTTTCTATCTTTTGTATGATAAGGTTATTGACAAATTTGAGATTAGGATTAAGGTCGTCTTGAGTAGGTAAAATTTTATTTTTTCTTTCTTCTATTTTTCTTAACGCATGTCTTTTTAATTCCTCCGGTAGAATCAAAAAGTAAAGATATGCTTCATATAAGCGTTGTAACGACAAAAGCAGGTCTTTTTCAAATTTTCCCGGGTTTTCTTTTCCTCCGCTGTAAAAAGCAAATAACGTTTGAAATGCTTTCTCTCGTAATACTCTTCGTGCAATCATTTTTAAGTTTCTTAATCAATCTTCATTTATAAGCGTGCATTTATTTTGGCTATTGCTGCAATTCTCTCCTCAGCCATTTTGTTGGCTGCAAGATATGTAGGGATATTTTCTTTTTCTGATTTTTCAAACAATTGCAAAGTAGTGTCGTAAATTTTAGATGCCATTTCCATGGCTCTTTCCTTTCCGTAACCTTCAAGTTCGGAATAAACATTGATCAATCCTCCGGCATTGATTAAGAAATCGGGAGCATATAAAATGCCTTTTTTCCGGAGTGCTTCACCATGAATGTTTTCGTCGGCAAGCTGGTTGTTGGCTGCTCCGGCTACAATGGCACATTTTAGCATGGGTATGGTATGATCGTTGATGATGGCTCCTAAAGCGCATGGTGAAAAAACATCCACGTCGAGAGCATAAATTTCATCGCCTTCCACTACTTCAGTATTGTATTTTTGGGCCACTTCCCTTACTTTTTCTTTGCGAATGTCGCTAATCCAGATTTTGGCATTTTCTTTATGTAACAATGATACCAAATGTTCTCCTACATGACCAATGCCTTGAACGGCAATTTTTTTCCCTTCCAGAGAGTCGTTACCTGTAAGTTTTTTCATTGAAGCTTTGATGCCCATATAAACACCGTAGGCGGTTACGGGTGAAGGGTCTCCGCTTCCTCCCAACGATTCGGGTACACCCGTCACATAGTCGGTTTCCATTTTGACCCATTCGATCTCGCGGGGACTTATTCCAACATCTTCTGCCGTAATGTACTTACCTCCCAAAGAATCTACAAATTTCCCGAATCTTCTAAACAATGCTTCTGTTTTTTGTGTGTATGGATCGCCAATGATCACGGCTTTCCCGCCTCCAAGATTTAATCCTGTGATGGCTGCTTTGTATGTCATCCCTCTTGAAAGCCTCAATACGTCTGTCAATGCTTCCAATTCGTTATTATAATTCCACATTCTTGTCCCGCCTAAAGCCGGCCCAAGGGTGGTGTTATGAATGGCTATAATAGCTTTCAGTCCTGTGGCATTATCTTGACAAAATACCACTTGCTCATGATCATATACACTCATCGGCTCGATGACTGGATTTTTAAAATTATCCTTCTCCAGGTTTTTAAGTTCTGTTGTATTTTGCATATTATTATCTTTTAGTATTTCAATTCTAATTTATAGGGTAACTTTGCAATCAACAAAAATTACTTTTGATGCCGCAAAAATAGGATAAATTCAATTTGAAATAGAATGAAACCGTTATTTTATCTTAATAAATATATTTGGAAATATAAGTACCGTTTATTATTGGGTATTGTATTTATTTTTTTGTCAAACTATTTTTCTCTTTTCCCGGCCGAATATGTCAGAAAATCATTGGATGAAGCCATAGTTTCGTTCGATCAATATCATCAAGCAGACAACCCGGTGGAGAAAAATCTTATCAAGGATCGTGTATTCAATGCAGTTTCGGTGTATATTTTGATGATTTTGTTGATGACATTTTTAAAAGGACTTTTTACTTTTTTTACTCGTCAAACGATAATTATTATGTCCCGGTTGATAGAATATGATCTTAAAAATGCCATATACAAACATTATCAGGTACTGGATATGGATTTTTACAGACAAAATTCCACCGGCGACATCATGAACCGTATCAGTGAGGATTTAAACAGAGTAAGGATGTATCTCGGTCCGGGTATTATGTATAGCATCAATTTGATTGCATTGTTTATCATGGTTGTTTCCACCATGTTGTCAATCAACGTTCGTTTAACACTAATTGCATTGATTCCCATGCCTTTTTTGGCTGTTATGATTTATTTTGTGAGCCGTCAAATAAACCGTAAAAGTACAATAGCCCAGCAATCACTTTCAAAAATAATGCAATGGGCCCAAGAAACTTTTTCAGGTATCAGAATAATCAAATCAATGGCAAAAGAAAAAGTATTTGAAAGTATATATAAAGACGCATCAGACGATTACAGGAAAAAAAATATCGATCTTTACAAAGTAGAGGCTTTGTTTTATCCCAGCATGCTGATCATGATAGGATTAAGCACGGTTTTTACCGTTTATTTTGGAGGCAAACAAGTGATCATGGGCAATCTGACGTATGGAAATATAGCAGAGTTTGTCATTTACGTTAATATGCTTACATGGCCAATTACATCCATTGGTTGGGTAACATCCATCATCCAGAGAGCAGCTGCTTCACAGCAAAGAATTAATGAATTTTTGCAAACACAACCATCCATCAAAAATGATGAGGGAATTACACCGGAATTAAATGGTGATATTAGTCTAGAGGGGGTGTATTATAAATATCCCGGAAAAAATTATTGGGCACTTGAAAATATTCATTTCAGGTTGAAAAAAGGCCAAAAAATAGGAATAATTGGACGGACGGGTTCAGGCAAAACTACATTGTTGCAATTGTTGTTGAGAATCATGGATCCTCAGAAAGGTAAAATTTATTATGACCGGTGGGAGATTAGAGAGATTAAACCATCGTATTTACGCAGCAAAATAGGATATGTGCCACAAGATGTGTTTTTATTTAGCGATACCATTGAGTCGAATGTGCTTTTTGGTTTGGACGAGTATCAATCAAAACAGGTATCTACAGAAGACGCATTGCAATGGGTTGATTTATCGGAAACCATAAAGGAACTTCCGGCAGGACTTAATTCGGTGATAGGAGAGAGAGGGGTTATGCTGTCAGGAGGTCAAAAACAGCGATTGTCTATTGCCAGAGCTATTGTTACCAAACCCCTGTGGTTATTTTTGGATGATGCTTTCTCTGCCATTGACAATGATACAGAACAAAAAATACTTCAAAATATATTTCAAAGATTTCCCGATACATCTATGATCATTACTTCACATAAAGTGAAATCCATTATGCATTGCGATTATATATATGTGATGGATGGAGGGAAAATAGTGGAAGAAGGTACGCATCAAACCTTGCTGGAACATAACAAACTCTATAGCCGTTTTTATCATCAACAAATGATTGAAACGGTTGAAGATGCATAAATTTTTGACGAATCATTGTTTTTTTATGATTTATTTGTATTTTTGTTATACTAAAATAATGTTTTAAAAAGAACGACAACTATGGAAGAACTTAACAAAAATCAACAGGATTCTACCGGAAATCAAAGGCAGGATGTACATTCCATCTCTATAAGAGCCGGTAAGAGAACGTATTTTTTTGACGTGAAGAAAAACCATCAAGAAAATTTTTTCTTGACAATTACAGAAAGCAAACGTCGATTTAACAATCAAACAGGAAAATTTTATTATGAAAAGCACAAAATTTATCTGTATCCCGAAGATTTGATCAAATTTTCTGAGGGATTGAATTCCGTTATTGATAAAATAAAAGAATTGTATAATGGCACATTGCCTGAGCCGGTCAGAAACTCATATTCTGAAAATGGTGAGGCTGAAAATGAAGAAGATTTTTCAGATCAAAATGACATTAAATTTGAAGATTTATAGTCATTGAACAAATTTTTGTAAATGTAAAGCCCTTCTTTTGAAGGGCTTTTTTATTCTTCGTTTGCTATCCGGTTATTTCTTTCGTTCGATCATACAATTGATTGAAAATAGAAGCATGCAGATCAATCCATTCGGAGGTGATTTTGTTTTTTAATGTTTGCAGATCGATAGTTTGTGCATCAAATTTATGTTCTATGGCATGTTTTGAAAAATCCAATCTTACTATCCATTTATCATTCAATCCGTATATTTTTACAAGACAATGCGGATGGTTTATTTTGTCAATTTCTCTCATATCTGCTTATTGTTTAAAGATTTTTATAAATTGGTTTGTGTTAGTTTTTAAAATATACACACCCGAAGCCCAGTCATGAGCCGGAATGATTAATCTCTCGCCCAAGGATATTGTTTTAAACATTATTTTCCCTCTTAGGTCAAATATTTCAGCTTCTTTATTATTTCCATTGTTTATGATCATCAATTCGTCCGAAAAGGGATTTGGGTATACTTTTAAATAGTCCACATCTTCATTATTTATCCCATTGATGACAAACCCTTGAGACAAAGCACTACAACCATTGCTGTCGCTGATCATCACATGATAGGTTGCATTAGCCCAAGGCTGCATATATAACCAGGGATAATTGTGATTTAAAGGTAATCCGTTGATAAACCATTGATAACTGTAATTACCCGGAGGAATGCAAAAAAGGGTGTCATTGGCAAAATAGAGTTGTGGCGATGGTGGTAAAGGATAAAAAATGGCTTGTATTGTATCTGAAAATATTTTACACTTTTGTAAATTTTCAGCAGTATAGAAATATGTTCCCGGGTTTTTCATATAAAAACTGTCTTTTTGAATAGAATTATTCCAAAGGGTATTCAGATAAGTGTTATCGGTGGAAATAAGCACCGAATCGCCTTCACAAACCGGGTAAGCGCCAATGATGGAAATATTTCCATTTTGTCGGGCATTGATCATGGTTTTAAAACCGTTGATTTTACCGTTGCCCCATTTAAAATTTGGCAATGTGCCGGTAAAATTGTCGGAAAAGGTGTTTTGAATTATAGTGCTTTTAATTTCATGCCAGGAAGCATTGGGACATTTTTCTAAATAAAGGGCAGCCAGGCCTGCCACAACAGGTGAGGCCATGGAGGTGCCTCCATTTCGCATGTGAAAACCTCCTTGAGCCACTTTAAATGATTGTCCATTAGCAATCAAAGCTGCGATGGTTGTCGAATCCCCGCTACTGATGGTAATATCGCCTGTAGCACATACATCGGGTTTTAAAAGTCCCTTCCGGGTTGGTCCTAAGCTTGAAGTAAGCGACGCTGAACCAGGAGTATAAGGCATCACCTGGGTATTGCCATTGACATCTGTATATGTCTGACGGTTAACATAATTTCCTACTGTTAAGACGGAAGGAAGACATGTAAAACTACTGACAATGGTTTTTAATGTGTCGGGCATTTTATATTTATTAAATATAGGATATACTTGAGGATTGGGAATATTTACCAACATTTTGGAATAGCCCAACCAGTTATCGGACCATATGTCAAACTTGCCTTTTCCTGCTGTTTGCAGAAAAAGATGGTAATTGGCAGAGTCCGGATTTTCGGCAAGGACCTGTAAAAGATATTTATCTCCTTGAAGTGCTGCCCAGGTTTTTATTACACCAATTTTTTCGCCATTGTTATTTTTAATGGTATCAATCACCAATTGATTCACTCTTGATGCAATGGTGAAATATCCTGTTGATCCTTTTCTTTCAAAGGGGGTTGGCTTGTCAAAACCTGCTTCAAATAATGCTTGGACTACATCTGCCGTATCAGCCCAAAGTTCAAAAAACATGCCTCCTTGGCCTGTGACAAGTGAGGGATTATACTGAAACCAGGTGAAATTTGTGTCTCCATAATTCCATTGATAACCAAGGTGGAATTTGATGTGACCTGCATTGCCAGCCGCACAAACAAACATACGGCCCGGTTTTGCTTTAACCAAGCTGTCGATCAATAACGCTGAAGGGTCACTTCCATCATGAGAACCGATGTATGTACCAACACTTGCATTGATAACCACAGGCATTTGTAATGAATCCCCCAAAGCAAACAAATATGCTGTTGCTTCAGCCACCGATAGAGTCCAATTGGGCAAATTAAAATTGCTTGATACAATTGCTAACCATGAATCTGGAGCTACACCTTTGTAATTTCCTGTGGCTTTTCCGTTAGAACAAGCTATTCCGCTTACATTCGTACCATGACTGTAATATTGCCATTGGTCTTGTGATGTGCAGATACCTTGGTCGATTTGTGAAGAGTTCCAGAAAGTGCCGTATCCAAATGGATTCCATCCATCATAACTTTGCGTTTGATCCCAAATCCCCAATATCCGGGTATTTCCAATGCTGTCTTTAAAATCCGGATGTTTGATGTCGATACCGGTATCAATAAAACCTACTACAACATTCTTTCCGGTAAAAGGTATGTTTAATGGAGGATATCCTGCATGTACCGAGTCAATTCGGTTGTTAACAAGCATAGTATCATTTAAAACAAATGGTTTTGATACATCATATTGTATAAAATTAATTTCATTCATTTGTCCTAATATGTTCCATTGGTGTGCAGGTAAAGTAACTTTATAAAAATGGCCTATGATCGGTTTATATACAACTTCAGGGAATTTATAGAAAATACCGGGTTCATGCGTATGTACCAATGCCGTTATGGGGGCATTTTTGTTTTCTTTCTTTTCTATATCACTTATTAAAGTCAATGGAAGTTTGGTGTGGAACACATTCTTCTGGGCAGGGCTCAAGTTAATCCACAGCCATAAATTAAACAATAAAAAATATCTATATAGATAAGGAGTCATATTCAGGTAAATTATTTAAAAATTGTATTTTGTTTTTTGAAACTGATGCACATATCCAATCTTGACCATTCGTCAATAGAATATAAGGACAATTCCAATAAAAATTATATTTTACCGCTTGATCCAATACTTTTTGATCTATCTTAACACCGGGAGCTTTACATTCAATCAACATAAATGGCTTAAAAGTAGAATCATAAACCATCACATCAATTCTACATTTTATTTTATTCCATTCAAATGCTGCTTCTACACTGATTTTGCCGGCCGGATATTTTTTTTCTTCAATCAAATATTGGATTACAGTCTGTCTTACTTTTTCTTCAGGTGTGAGAGGTACATATTTTTTTCTTATGGGATCAAATATCTCTTGCATATGTATTTTTGTTTTATCAAAATTAAATAAAAATTTATTGCTTTTTTATAGTTTAGAAAACGGTCATTTGACAATCGATGTTTCGGAATATTTAAAAATAAAAAAGCGGGACCATTAGATCCCGCTTTTTATTAATGTATGGGCATTAATCTTACTCTATAATCAACTTTTTGATAATGGCCGATTGATCATCTTGCAGTTTAAGGAAAAAGATTCCTTTGGCCTGGTTGGTCAGGTCGACCGGCAAGACCTCGCCGTTGTTGGCTTTAATCACTTGACGGAACACTACCTGTCCTTGTGTATTGAGTATTTCAAGTGTAGCATTGCTCCATACCCGGTTGAAACGTACGTTGATCAAGCCATTGTTGGGATTGGGGTAAACGGCAAGTGAAGCGGCATCTGTTTCGTTGATGGCATTGGGAGATCCGGGTATAGTGTAAGTTACGGTGTCGCTTGTACATTGCCCATAAGCGATTAGCGTAACGGTATGGGTATCTCCTGATGCATAAACATGCGTAGGATTCATGTCGGTGGAAGTATTTCCATCGCCGAAGTCCCAGAAATAGGAAGAAGCGTTGGTGGAGGTGTTATTGAAGGTATAGATGAATTGCGAACCGGTGTAAGAGAAATCGGCAACAGGATCGGGGATATTGGTGATTTTGATATTGTCAAAACCTGTACCACAGGCATTTGAGGCATTGAGGGTATAAGTACCCGGATTGACCACTTGAATGGTGGCAGTGGTATCTCCTGTCGGCAACCAGGCAAAAGTTCCGTTAGGTTCGGGGAAGCCGATGGTTACGGTATCGCCGGGACATTTTTCGATATCAGGACCTAAGAAATTGTTGGAAGCAGGGTTGGCAAACACATCGGCACCGATAAATGGGTAGTTGGGATTGCGGGGATTTCCGTCGATATCGGTAGAGATGGCAGCAATGTGCATACCTGCTCCGGCAAGAGAATCCTGGCAAGAATGCAGGTCGAAATCGGAGTAGAATTTAGGATTGACAGACAAGGAATTGGCATCGAATCCTGTATTGATTTGCCATGCATAGAGAGAAGGATAAGCCGTACCGAAGTATCCGAAGTTGGAGGAGGCGGGGATGAAGTAGTTGTTGTAATCCATGTTATTGATGAAAGCACCGCTGATATAAATGGCATACCCTCCTGTCGTTTTTCTGGCTGCGATGTTGTTGTTGTAGATATTAAAACCACCACCGCCGGTTAGGTATATGGGATAGGTAGTGCCCGTATTGGGGATACTAATGTTGTTATTGTAGAGGTTGATGTAAGAGCAAGTAGAGGCATAGATGCCATAACCTGTAGAAGAGTTGGCGCTGTCTCCGATGGCAATGAAGTTATTGGCAAAGAGTGCGGGATTGGAGGGAGTACCATTGGCCTGATACATGTAAAGACCATAGACAAAACCGGATGGTTTGTTGAAAATAAACTTATTTTTTTGCACGGAAGAAATCTTATCAATGTAGTAGAAATAAGCCAAGTAAATAGTTGATGAATAATTGATGGAAGCTGTTACATAGTTATTGTTGAACGATAATCCGTCTGCATAGTATACATGAAGCGGTCTGTAATATTGCATCATAAATTTGTTACCGTCAAAGACCGTATTTGTGTTTCTATTGGTAGTGCTTTGACCATACCAATAAATTCCATAGCTACCTCCTTTGATGGTGTTGTTGAGAAACTTAATGTTGTTGGCAGGAGTTCCTGAACCTTTATAAACAACCGTTTTATTGGTTGATGTGGAAGTGTTGTTGGTATCGTTCATTAAGATACAGTTTTTAATTGTAATATTATTTTCACCGCCGTTAAAGTTAAGAACAAAAGCATAAGTAGATCCTGTATTGACGATTTGCAAGCTGTCGATACGGTAATGAGATGCTCCTCCGTCAAACTTGATGACATAGTTGTCTGAAGTAGAGGCAGAAGCAAAGGTTAAGACAGAGTTGAGGTTTTTTCCTTTGAATGTTACGGTGTTGGTGGCACTCATGCCTTGTACGGAGGTTAGAGTGATTTGTTCATTGAATGTAGAATCATGCACGATAAAAGTTACCGGACCGCAAACACCGAAGTTATTCAAAGCATTGACCGCAGCGGTGAAACCGGGATAATTGGCAGCAGGTCCGCCAATATAATAAGTTCCGGACAGGGAGGGATTGATAGCTTTCACAACCGTATCGTTCATGGGCATGGAATCATTCACACCATTGGGCAACGAGGTATAAACTTTTAAAATATCGCCTGCCGAAAAATTATAGTTCCCAATCAGGACATTTGACAGGGTTTGATAGGGAGGGATAACGCCTGTCCAGCTGTAAGGTGTTTGAGCCACACCGTTGACCATCCAGTTGACAGTGCAGTTAAACAAGGTATCGGTACCCATATTTTGCAGGGTAATCACCACATTGGATTGTCCTACTGTGCAAGACGGCACATAAGGAGTGTCGATGGAAGCCACGCCGGCATCGTTGGCATAGGGAGAGAGCACCACAATGTCATAATCTTCAGCTTCTCCGTATGTGAGGGAATTGCATGGATCAGATGGTACGCCGGCATATTGACATCTAACCCTCATACGGTATGTTCCTCCTGTAGCATTGGCCGGAGCCGTAATAGAACCTGTAAAAGGGGATGTGGAAGATGATCCTGAATTCCATACATTTTCTCCCGGGTCATTGAAATCAAAGTCATTGTTCCAATCCACCCAAATCCGGAATCCTTGACTCCATGATGATCCTGATTGTACGGTAAAGTTGAAGGTCCCTGTGTAGTTGATAGTTACCTTAGTTGCCGTGTGGTAATTGTAATTACCGGCACTACAACCGGAATTCAGGTTGCTGATATTGGTGATACCTCCGGTGGTAGAAAAATTTTCAATATAATCACCCGAACTACAACCGGTTGAATATTGAGGAGAACAATATTGCCCGTAACCGGAATACAGGACAAATCCTCCCAGTAAAGATAATAGAATTTTTTTCATAACTTTTAATTTTAAGTTTAGGCAAATATAATGTTTTTTTGATGAATGGTTTTAAAAAGTTATGCACGGTTTTGCCGGATGTTATTTTTGAATAACACATTAAATTGTTTTATATCAATGGTTAAGGTATTTTTTCCGGGGTGTTTTTAATTGTTAAAAAATACCTGATTCAAAAATGATGTTTTTTGTTAACTTTACAAAGATTTTTCAAAAACATCACAAATGAGCATCAAGTTGTACGAAGGATCACGGCTGGAGATATACAGTGCAATGACGGATACGGTCCTGGAACGTCCTTTTGTGGGAGGAGGAATAAGTGCCGGATTTCCTTCTCCGGCAATGGATTTTGAATTTGACGCTATTGACTTAAACAGGTTTTTGGTAAAGCATCCTGCTGCCACTTTTTACGGAAGAGTAAAAGGAAACTCCCTTAAGAATGCAGGGATTGATGATGGCGACATCCTGGTGATCGACCGGAGTATGGAGCCCTCCCATGGCAAAATAGCTGTTTGCTATATTAATGGAGAATTCACGGCCAAACGCATCCATATCAGCAAAGGTGAAGTGTGGTTGATGCCCGAAAATGAAGATTATGAACCCATCAAGGTGGAAGAAGGCAATGAGTTGATTATTTGGGGAGTGGTTACGTATGTGATTAAAGCAGTGTAAGCGAGGTATGTTTGCATTGATCGATTGTAATAATTTTTATGTTTCATGTGAGAGGGTTTTCAGGCCCGATCTTCTTGGCAAACCGGTGGTGGTACTTTCCAACAATGATGGATGTGTGATAGCCAGAAGCAACGAAGCAAAAGCATTGGGCATCCCGATGGGGGCGCCGGCTTTTGAGTATGAAGAGATTTTTGAGCAACACAAAGTGCATATTTTCTCGGCCAATTTTCCGTTATACGGAGACATGAGCCGCAGGGTGATGAGTATCATAGCGGACATGTCGCCCGGAGTGGAGATATACAGCATAGACGAGGCCTTTGTCGACCTTCGGGGAGTGGACAGAAAGCAACTGAAATCATGGGGAAGATCCTTACGCGAAAAAGTGTTGAAATGGACAGGAATACCGGTAAGCATAGGCATTGCTCCTTCAAAAGCTTTGGCAAAAGTGGCCAACAGAGTGGCTAAAAAGTTTCCCGACCAAACCGCTAATTGTCATGTAATAGACAGCGATTATCTAAGAGAAAAAGCTTTAAGGTGGTTATCTATTGAAGATGTGTGGGGAATAGGTCGCCGGTATACGCGTAAGTTGCAAGCCATGGGAATAAAAACAGCTTTCGATTTTTGCCGCCTGCCCGAAGCTTGGGTAAAGAAGCACATGACCATTCAAGGGTGGAGGTTGCAGCAAGAGCTCAAAGGCCATCCTGTTTTGGATTTAGAAATATCCATATCAAAGAAATCGATTGCCACCACGCGGTCGTTTGACCGGAATTATGAAAACTTTGACGATCTGCGTGAACGTATAGTGACGTTTGCCGCATCGTGTGCCGAAAAATTGCGCCGGCAAAACTCTCTGTGCAGCGTACTCATTGTGTTTATTCATACCAACGGTTTTCGGAAAGATTTGCCTCAATACAGCCGGAATGTGTTGCTGCAATTGCCTTATCCTACCGACTCTACCTTGGTGATTGCGCGTTTTGCCGAAGAAGGTTTAAAACGTATCTATAAGCCGGGATTTGCTTATAAAAAAGCAGGCGTGATATTGACCGATTTTGTCAATCATGCTTCTGTGCAGCTTAATTTGTTTGAAACGCCGGATATGCGCCATGGACGTTTGATGAAAGCCATTGACAACATCAACAGCCGCTGGGGAATGATGAAGATTCGTCTGGCTGCACAGGATGCCAAAACATGGAAAATGAAGCAGGCATTGCTTTCTCCTCAATATACCACACGCTTGAGCGATATATTGGTTATTAAAGCATAAAAAAATATGTGTTTTTATACATCACAAAGCAAAACAGCTCTGCAATTGGAACAGCGTTTTCATGCCATTTTTGAAGATGTACAAAGGTATACACCGGGCCTATATGTGGCATTTGCTTATCCTGAGACCCCCGTGATTCGTCATCATACACCGGATAAAATAGAAATACTCCATTGGGGACTTATTCCGCCATGGGCAAAAAATACAGACATACGCAAATATACGCTAAATGCCAAGATTGAAACTATCGAACAAAAACCATCGTTCAAACCGGTAGTAAAAAATCGGTGTTTGGTATTGGTGGACAGTTTCTACGAATGGAAATGGCTTGATCCCAAAGGGAAGCAAAAACAAAAGTACCGGATAGCATTGCCGGAAAATGAACCTTTTGCATTGGGGGGATTGTGGAGCGAATGGATCGACAAACAAACAGGCGAATTGTGGAAAACATACACCATATTGACTACGGCAGCCAACGATATGATGGCTGAAATACATAACAGCAAAAAAAGAATGCCGATAGTTTTGCACCCGGATTATGAGCAAGAATGGTTGAAGGATGGAGACCCGGTTATGCAGGATGACCGCTTGGTGGCTTTTCCGGAGTGAGCTGAAATAATTTTCGACAATATGGCAATCGGATGATGTTTGATTCTCGTCATTAAATTACGTGAGAAATGGATTGCAGAAAAATCAAGCATTTCCGCAGGTGAAGAAAACGGGCAATTTATTTGGGTGTTTTTTGTAAAAGATAAATGGCCAATATCCCATAAAGGAAATTTGGAATCCAAACAGACACCCAAGGGGTTAGCCCGGCATTGGTGGAAAATGTGGTAGAAACCTGCATCAACAGAATATAGCTGAAACTCAAAGCAATTCCTAAACCAAGATGAGCACCGGTGCCACCACGCACTTTTCTCGATGCAATGCTTACACCGATGATGGTCAAGACAAAAGCAGAAAAGGGAAATGCAATACGTTTTTGCTTCTCGATTTCATAATATTCAATACCCAGAGAACCTTTGAAACGTTCTTTTTCGATAAACTCATTCAATACAAAATAGTTCATTTGTTCTATGGTATTTTCCCGGCGGTAAAATTCACTTACGTCAATATATAAAACAGTGTCTTTCGTAAGTCCTTGGTGAATAATTTGCTTTCCATCGGGCAAAAATGTGCGCTCCACAAAATTGTGAATCTTCCAGTTACCGGTTATCGTATCGTATTGTGCAAAATCGGCATTCAACTTATAAACCAGGTTGTTGCCTTCAAATCTTTCGATGGAAAATTTATAGCCTATGGCCGAGAGATTGTTGAAACTTTCAAAATATACAAATGTATTTGGATCGATCCGGCGGTGAATATCTCGGTCGAAAAAACGGTAAGGATTGCGAATATAGGCCTCTTCAAATGCCAATCGTTTTTGGTTGGCTACGGGTATCACAAAATTGTTGAGAATTAAAGACAAAATGGCCAAAAAACCGGCTACCAGCAGATAGGGGCGCAACATCCGGTTGAAACTTATACCTGCGCTCAAAATGGCAATGATTTCAGTATTGCCGGCCATACGTGAGGTAAAATATATGACGGATATGAAAATAAACAAAGGACTGAATAAATTGGCAAAATATGGTATGAAATTGAAATAATAATCGAAAATGATGGCTTTCAACGGAGCTTTGCGTGATATAAAATCTTCAAGCTTTTCGCTGATGTCAAATATCACTGCAATTAAAACAATCAGAGCAATGGATAAAAAAAATGTGCCCAAAAATTTTTTGACAATATATCGGTCGATGATTTTCATAATGCTTATAAACGGCGGCTGATAATGGGAATAATTTCTTTTTTCCAAGAATCAAAGTTACCGTTTATAATTTTTTCTCGGGCTGTTTTGACAAGATTTAAATAAAAGGCCAGATTATGCAACGTGGCAATTTGTGGTCCGAGCATTTCTTTGGATACAAACAAATGCCGCAAATATGCTTTTGAGTAATATGTGTCGACAAAGGATGTACCATTAGGATCAATGGGAGAGAAATCTTTTTTCCATTTTTCGTTACGGATATTGATGATTCCTTGTGAAGTGAACAACATGCCGTTTCTGGCATTTCTTGTTGGCATGACGCAATCAAACATATCCACACCCAATGCGATATTTTCCAGAATATTCACCGGTGTGCCCACACCCATTAAATATCGTGGTTTGTTTTCAGGAAGTATTTCACAAACTCTTGCGGTCATTTCATACATTAGCTCATCAGGTTCACCTACAGACAATCCTCCGATGGCATTACCATCCATTTCCAATGATGCCACAAATTCTGCAGATTCCTTTCTCAAGTCAGGATAGACACTGCCTTGCACGATGGGGAAAAGCGATTGATATTTGCCATATTTGGGAGATGTTTCAAGATAACGATTGACGCAACGTTGCAGCCATTTGTGTGTCAATTGCAACGATCTTCGTGCATATTTTTTATCGCACGGATAAGGAGTACACTCATCAAATGCCATCATAATGTCAGAACCAATGGAACGTTGAATGTCAATAACATTTTCGGGCGAGAAGAAATGTTTAGACCCGTCTATATGTGAGGAAAAATATACCCCCTCCGGTTTAATTTTTCGCATGGAAGCAAGTGAAAATACCTGAAACCCGCCACTGTCTGTCAATACCGGTTTGTGCCAATTCATAAATTGATGTATTCCTCCGGCCTCTTCCAATATTTCTGTACCCGGTCGCAGGTATAAATGATAAGTATTGGCCAGAATGATTTCGGCATTGGTATCATTTTCAAGGTCTCTGTGAAATACTCCTTTGACATTGGCCAATGTTCCCACAGGCATAAAAATCGGAGTGTGAATCGAGCCCCTTTCCGTATGTATAATCCCTGCCCGGGCTTTGGTTGTTGTATCTTTTGATTCGATAATAAATTTCATGATGTAAAAATTAGGAGCAAAAATACTGCTTATTCCGGCGGATCAGGATAATTTTATGAAAGAATCGATGAGTGAAAATAATTTTTCGCCGGCGAAAATTTAATCGTGAAAAGCAGTAATGCGCCATGAAAGTCCTGTGCTGACAAAATAATAGTTGAATTTCCCACCTGTGAAATTCATTCCACCAAAAACATCCAATTGTATATTATCTGAAACTAACCAGGCAAGTCCCATGTCCCAGTTGTTTTGTAAAAATTTATTGCCAAAATTTTCAATATGGAAAAAAAGGTTTTCTTTTTCATTGATGGTTTGTGTGAGACAAAACGTATAAAAGTATGCTTTATCAGAAAAATCAAAACGGTTGAAATATTTTTCAAAAAAGAACTTTAGGGATGTTTTAGAAAGTATTTTTTTGGAAATTATCCCTTGTATACTTCCGGTAATGGCCCGGCTGTTATTTTTAAAAAAATTGTTGTAAAAATAGGTGCCTGCATGGATACCGATATTGGGGAGAATTTTATTTTCGCTGAGTAGAGCAAATCTGAACCAGGGTGCTAAATAGTTAAGCGAAGTGTTGGCATAGTTGGCAGAGGGAAAAAGTTTATTTTCGTATCTGACTGTGTTCAGGTTGATATCCGTAGCAAAATCTATTTTTTCGGCAATCCCAATACGAATCCTGTTGTCGTAATTAAAATAACGAAAGAAATTTTTATCGTCAAAAACTTTATGGTCTTTGTAAGTGAAACCATGTTGAAATTGAAGCACTCCCTGACCTACGGTCTTTGGAGAGTTGCTCAACGATGGACGATCGCTGATTATCTTATCATTAAATTGTGCTTTTGAAATTGAAAATGAAAGCAATGTTAATGCAGACAATAAATATTTTTTCATGATTCTTTTTTGCAAAAATATCTGTTTCAGACTAAATAAAAAAATTCTTTTTTTGGAATAAAACGTTTTTACCTGAAAAAAAATCAACGTGATTAAATGATTAAGACCATTAAATTATTATCTCACAATTTAAACCGGAATTGATTTTGAATATTAAGAAAAAGTA
>FWPU01007002.1_pt1 | contig 21495 bp, 19 predicted proteins | sample 2228361 | NCBI WGS metagenome assembly FWPU01 (sample SAMEA103939777, study PRJEB20133) | metagenome
CACCCCCAGCCCGGCAATGAACGCCAGCGGCCACGACAAACCCGCGTCCTTCATCAGGACCGCCGCCACCATCGCGCTCAGCGCCGAAACCGAGCCCACGGAGAGGTCGAAGCCCCCCGACACCAGGAGGATCGTCATCCCGCAGGCCATGATCGCGTAGGCGAACAGGAACTTGTGCTCTTACGACACGGCCACCACCGAGATGAAATCCCTGTCGTACGCCCACAACGCCAGCCAAAAGGCCGCCACCACCAGGAGTATGCGCAGCTCCGCGAACCGCGCGATCCTCTGCCGCAACCCGGCGTTTTCCATGGCCAAGAAACCTATGTCGTGACCCCCGCCGCTCCGAGGGCCGCCGCGATTATCCTCTCCTCGGTGGCCTCGCCGCGGTCGAAGCCCGCCACGAGACTCCCCGCGCGCATCACCAGAATCCTGTCCGACAGGCCCAGGACCTCCTGGAGATCCGACGATATGAGCAGTATCGCCGTCCCGCGGGCGGCCATCTCGCGGAGCTGCGCGTATATCTCAAGCCGCGCTCCGACGTCAACCCCCCGGGTGGGCTCGTCGGCGATCAGAACGGCAGGCTCCAGGCCGGTCCACGCCGCCATGAGCACCTTCTGCTGGTTGCCCCCCGAGAGACGACCCACCGCCTGGTGCACGTCCCGCGCCACTATGCGCGCCTTCCGCCGCCACCGCTCAGCATATTCGGTCAGCACGTCGTCCCGCATGAATCCGCCGAGGGCCTGAAATCTCTCCAGGCGCGGCGCGCCGATGTTCTCCCGGACGCCGTGCCCGAGAAACAACCCGAAGTTCTTCCTGTCCTCGGTCACGTAGGCGATCCCCGCCCTCATGGCCTCGAGCGGCGCCTTCGGAGAGACGCGCGCCCCGTCCAGGAGAATCGACCCGCCGTCGGCCGGCTCGGCACCGAAGAGAGCCCGCCCCACCTCGGTCCGCCCCGCGCCCACCAGGCCCGCCACGCCGACGATCTCGCCGGGCCACACCTCGAAGGAAATCCCATCGAAGGCCCCACGCCTGCTGAGTCCCTCCACCCTCAGCCGCGGCAGCCCTGCCCGGTCGACCGGACGCGCCTTCCCGTAGATTTCCCGCAGCTCGCGCCCCACCATCAACCTCACCAGGTCGGCCTCCGTCAACCCGCCCCGCGGCGCGGTCGCAACCCGCCTGCCGTCGCGAAGCACCGTGACGCGGTCGGCCAGCTCGAGTACCTCCGGCAAATGGTGAGAGATGTAGATGATCCCGCGCCCCTGGCCTCGCAGCCGCCCGACGAGGCCGAAAAGAATCTCCTTCTCGCGCCGGGTCAGGGAACTCGTCGGCTCGTCCAGCAGGAGTATGCATGGATCCGCCGCAAGGCACTTGAGGATCTCCACGACCTGCCGCTCCGCCACCGACAGATCCGCCACCATCGCATCCGGCGCGATCCTGACGTCAAAGGTCTTCAGTATATCCCCCGTCCGGCGCATCAGCTCGCCCCGTCGGATAAAACCCAACGGGCCCGCCGGCTGCCGGTTGGGGAAAACGTTCTCCGCCACGGTAAGCGTATCCACCACGCTGAGCTCCTGGTAGACGGCGGCGATCCCCGCCGCGACTGCCTCCCTGGCGTTGCGAAACCTGACCTCGCGCCCGCCGACGGAAATCCGACCCGAGTCGGGCTGCAGGACGCCCGCCAAAATGTTTATCAGAGTGGTCTTCCCCGCCCCGTTCTCGCCGACGACGGCATGAACCTCCCCGGGCAGGACCTCCAGATCGATCCCGTCAAGCGCCCGTACCGGCCCGAAGCTCTTGCACAGTCCGGAAACCCGAAGGGCCGCAGCGGAGGAGTCCATCGCTACCGCAGGAAGAACCTGTAGTTGGACTTGTCCACGATGATCACGCCCGTGTCCACGACGCCCGGCACGCCTCCGACCTTCGCGGCGGCGTTGTCGCTGGTGATGGGCACGTCGATGTGATTCAGCTGGTAAAGTATCGCCACGGCGTAAATGGGCATGAGGGCCGTCTGCTGCGCCACAGTCGCCTGAATCACCCCCTGCTCTATGTACTTGAGCACGGGGTTGTCGCGGTCCATGGCCACGACCTTCACCTTGCCGACCAGGTTCGCCTCCCTCACGGCGGTGGCTGCCCCCGTCCCGCCGGCCGCCTCAACGCACGCCATGCCCGCAAGGTCGGGATGCTTCTGCAACACCAGAGAGGCGATCTGGGCCGCCTTGGCGGTGTCGCTGTCGGTGTTCAGGACGTCCACGATGGTGATCTCGGGGTACCTCGCCAGGGCCTCCCTGTACCCGCGGATGCGCTCCTCAAGGTTCGACTGGCCCGTCTTGGTCATCAGCGCGACCTTGCCCCTGCCGCCCACCAGCTCCGCCAGCTTCAACCCTCCCTGAAACCCGGCGTTGTAGTTGCCCGTCCCGACGAACGCGACGCGCTTGGACCTGGGCAGATCCGCGTCGACCGTAACCACCGGCACGCCGGAATCGACCGCCTCGTTGACCACGGGCACCAGCGAGTCCTCGAATCCCACCACCACCAACCCCGCCGGCTTCCTCGCCGCCGCCAGCTCCAGGGCCTGCACCATCGCCCTCATGTCGTACTCGGCGGGGCCCACGTACTCCGTCCGCACCCCGAAGAGCTCCCCCGCCTTCTCCATCCCCATCTTGTGGTCGTAGAAATAAGGAAGGTTGCCGAGGGCCGAAACCTCGATGTAGAGATCGGGACGCTTGCCGCCGCTGCGGCCGGCTGGCTGCGCCCTGCGGTCGCAACCGCAGGCGGCAGCGGCAAGCGCAAGCGCGGCGACGATGGCTCTCAGGTTCATATCACGCCCTTTCTCCGCTCGGACCAATCCTATAATCGGGTCATGAAACGTCAAGCACGGCCGCCGACCTCTATCGCGCCAACTGCCGCCAGGCGCCGACGTGGCCGCCGTCGATCCTGACCGCCTTTCTGAACTCGGCGCGCGCCGCCCCCTCCCCCCCTGATCCCAGCAATCCCAACCCCGCGACGTAATGGGCCTCCGCCGCGCGGCGGCGCGCGGCAACCCTGTCCTGATAATTGGCCCCAGCCCTGGAAACCATCGCGCCGCGCCGCCCTAAGGCCACCATGCCCTCGAACACCGCATCAGCCTCATCCTTCATGCCCAGCTCCGCAAGGGCCCTCCCCGCCCAGTACGCCATGGCCCCCTTCGTGCCGCGCGCCTGCGCCGCCTTCTTGAAGAAATCCCCCGCCCTGCCGGCATCCCCCGCCGCACGATAAGCCAGCCCCATGAAGTAGTGGACCATCGTATGGCCCTCCTGAAACTCCGCCCACACCTCGATGTTCGGCGGCACCTCGAGGGCGGCCTCGAAATCCCTCAGCGCCTCGGCAACCTTCCCTTCCCGCAGCCTGAGCTCGCCCCGCCTGACCCTGGCCTGCACGTAAAGCCCATACATACCCGCCTCCCCCTCCCACAAGTGGAAATGGCGGGATGAAAGGAGATCGATCGCCTCGTCCATACGCCCGAGGATGACGTAAAGCCGCGCCAAACGCCCGACGGCGCGGTCCTTCCTCATGACGGCCTGGCGGTTCTCCTCGAGCGTCTTGACCCGAACCTCCGGAGGGATCCCTGCCGCCTCCCGGGCCTGATCCAATTCGAGGAGCACGAGAGGATCAGAGGGGTCGGCCGCAAGCGCCGCCTCGTAGGCCGCCACGGCCTCGTCATCCTCGCCAAGGCGGAGGCGCGCGAACCCGAGGTTCCGGTGCGCGGGGGCGAGCTTCGGATCCAGCCGCGCCGCGCGATCCCACTCCTCGACCGCCCTCTCCGGCTGGCGGTCATAAAGGTAATTGCCGAGATAGAGGCGGGCCCTGGCGTCCTTGGGAAAGTGCCTTATGGCGGCTCGAAGGGCCTCGGCCGACTCGAACCTGGAGGGGAAACATCCTTCCCACGAGGCCAGAGAGCCGAGCCTGTAGCATTCCACGGCCCGCCGGAGATCGCCGGAAAGCTCGTGCAGCCAGCCGCGGTGGTAGTGAACCATCGCGTCCGGATGGGGGACGCGATCGAGCACATCGCCAGCCTCCGACCACATGCCGGCCGACGCGTAATCGCACGAGAGCTCCAGATAGGACTGCGTCTCCACGCGCATGAGCGTCCTGAGATCCGCCTCCGCCTGCGCGGCGCCGGACGCCTTCGCCCCGGCCAAGGCCAGCGCCAGCTCGTTGCCCGCGAAGAAGTCCAAGGGATCCACGGCGAGGGCCCCGGCGGCGGTCGCGACGGCCTCCGGATGCCGCCCCAGCCGGCGAAGGACGGCGGACTTGAGGGCCAGTGCGCGCGTGTTCAGGGTGTTCGCCGAAAGCGCCCGGTTAAGGCACGCCAGCGCGTCGGCCCAGTCCCCGCGGCGGCACGACAGCTCCGCAAGTGCCATCCAGGACGCCCCGTAGAAGGCCTGATCCCAGGAGGCCCATCGGAACTGCCCGGCCGCCTCGCCGTCGCGTCCCAGCGCCCGGAGCGCCACGCCGAGGTAATAATGAGGTGCCCCGTCGCGCGCTTTCGTGTGGTTCCCGGTGGTGCGCCTTATGGCCTCGCGGAAACGCACGGCGGCCTCCTGAAAGAGCCCCTTCTTCATCAGGAGTATCCCCAGCGCCGTGTTCGCCCGGACGTCGCCGGGATCGCGCCTGAGGGCCTCCTCGTAATAGGGCTCCGGCTCGCGGTGCGGGTCGTGGAACTGCTCAAGGCGCGAACCGGCCAGATAAAGCTCCTCAACCGTCCTGATCTCCCCTGGCGGCGGTGGAGGACGGCAGGGCTCCGGCATGGGCTCGCCCTTCCGCTTCACGGGAGCGTATCCCACCAGTTCACGGCCGCCCCTGGCGACGAGCGCGGCCCGCACGTCCTCGAACCCGACGCCCGCAGGCAGGGCGATCTCCTCGGAGAACGGCCTGTCGGGTGCGATCGTGACCGCCTTCTCATACACCGTCCTGCCGCCCGCCGAGAGGACCGCCTTGGCCTCCCGGTATTCGGCGGTCGCGTTGAACGCCAGCCTCACGGCGCCCTCGCGCACGGGTTGCAGGTTGACCGCCGCCTCGACGGTGGCGTTCACGGCGCCGCCGATGTCGCGTATCGGATACCAGTACTGCCTGAGAACCTTCACCTCTCCCGGCTGCATCCAGCTGTAATCGGGCTGGTTGTCGGAATATCCGCCGACCATGATCTCCGCGTACGGCCCGTCCTCGTCGGTGAGTATCTTCTCCCACATTTTTCCGGTGGGACCAGTCCCCCACTGCCACAGCTTCTTGCCGGGGACGACCCTGTGATCCGCCACGTGCATCACGCCGGCCTTCCGACCGTGATCGTAGCCGGCGATGAAGTCGTCCTCGTAATTCCAGGCGAAGAAGGAGTTCGGATTCGGATGGTTCTTTATCCAGCTCAGATCCACCCCGCGGTAATCCACCCCCTTGTATTGACGCCGGGCCACGGGCCACTCGATGAACTGATCTTTAGCGTGAGACGTGGCGTACTCGGTCGAAGGCGGGAAGATCACCTGGTAATTCTCGTTCACCGCGACGGCGGGGTTGGCGAAGTAGAGGACTGAATGAGGCAGCGGCGTCCGGTTGAACATCTTGAGCGTGACGTCGAGGACCGACCGATCGGGATGCAGCGTGACGCCGACGACCCACCTCATGCGGTGGCGCAGCTCCGTCTCACCCACCCAGACGGTCTTCGAGCCGTCGGGATGCTCCTGGAGCACGTAATCGACCGGCATGAAGCTGGTGACGCGGTGGTGGTGGAAGACGTTCCATTCGACGCCGCCGGATATCCAGGCCCCGGCCATGCCGATCAGCGCTGGCTTTATGACGTGCTGGCGGTAGAAAAAATCGTATCCGTTCGTCTTGTCGAGGGCGGCGAAAATGCGGCCCCCTATCTCCGGCAGCACGACGACCCGGACGTACCGGTTCTCCAGCAGGACGGCGCGCCACTTCCTCGGGGCGCGTTCCGTGCCGAGCTTGTCCAGGAGAGGATAGGGGTATACCGGCCCCTTGGCGCCCTGGTACGATCGGCCGTCGAAGAAGAGAGGGTGGCGCTCGGGAGGCCCGATTTCGTACGTTGGTATCTCCAGATCCTCCTCTCGGAGGGTGACCGCCGCGGTCTCCCCGTCAACCCGTTGCCGACCGGCGCAGGCCCCCGGCGGAGCGGCGGCCGCCAGGAGGGTCAAGATGGCTGTGAACCGGCGCATGGCTTTCTCCATAATAAAGGCGGGCGTCCGCACCATTAAAGCCCCGCCGGCACCGCGCCGCAAGCCCGGTATTTCCTTCAAAACGCGGCCCTGAGCCGATACAATCCCCCGCCATGCTGGACGTGAAGTTCATCCGGGACAACGCCGATCTCGTCAGGCGCGGCGCCGCCGCCAAGAACGAAAAGCGCGCGCAGGTCGACCGCGTGATCGAGCTCTACGAAAGAAGGAAGAAACTCCAACAGGAGGTCGACGACGCACGCGCCCGGATCAACCAGATATCGAAAGAGATCGCATCCGCGAAGAAAGCCGATCCCAAGGCCGACATCTCCGCGCGCCAGCAGGAGTCCCGCGCCGTCGGCGACGCGATGAAGAAGGCCGAGGACGCGATGAACGCGGCGGACGGCGAGCTCCAGGAGCTGCTCCAGTGGATCCCGAACATCGCGGCCCCAGACGTGCCGGTCGGCCAGGACGCCCGGGCCAACAAGATCGTCCGCGCGTGGGGTACTCCGCCGAAATTCGACTTCAAGCCCAGGCCGCACTGGGAGATCGGCCGCGACCTGGGCATCCTGGACGAGGAACGGGCGGCGAAACTGTCGGCGTCGAATTTCCTGCTGCTTACCGGCGCCGGCGCCCTGCTGGAACGGGCGCTGATCAACTTCATGCTGGACCTTCACGTCCGCCGGCACGGGTACACCGAGATATGGCCGCCGTACCTCGCCAACCGCGCGTCGATGTTCGGGACCGGCCAGCTGCCGAAGCTGGAAGAAGACATGTACCGGCTCCGCGACGACGAGCTGTGGCTGATCCCCACCGCGGAAGTCCCGGTTACCAACCTGCACCGCGGCGAGATACTCTCCCACGCCCGGCTGCCCATCCTCTATACCAGCTACACCGCCTGCTTCCGCCGCGAGGCGGGCTCGTACTCCAAGGACACCCGCGGCATGCAGCGTGTCCACCAGTTCGACAAGGTCGAAATGGTCAAGATAGTCCGCCCCGAGAAATCGTTCGAGGAACTGGAATCCCTGACCGACAACGCCGAGGACGTCCTGCGCATCCTGGGGATCGCCTACCGTGTGGTCCTGCTCTCCACGGGAGACATGAGCTTCGCCAGCGCCAAGACATACGACATCGAGGCTTGGGCGCCGGGGGTCGACAAGTGGCTGGAGGTCTCCAGCTGCTCCAATTTCACCGATTTCCAGGCAAGGCGCCTGGATATGCGCTACCGCGACGAGGACGGAAAGGTCAGGTTCGTCCACACCCTCAACGGCTCGGGGCTCGCGCTGCCGAGAACGGTCATCGCGATCCTGGAGAACTGCCAGAGGGCCGACGGCAGCGTGGCGATCCCCGAGGCCCTCCGCCCATACATGGGCGGGCTGGACTCGATCGTGAAGGAGTGACTTCCCTCACTTCCCGCCGTCGGTCATCGGATAAGGGAGCGTGTCGAACGGGTGCGCCCTGCCGGTGATCCTGGGATCCCCGGTCCGGCGGAGGAAATCCTCCAGGCGCGCCCGCAGCCCCGCCTTCGTGCCGGCATGGGCCGGATCGCCCGCGAGGTTCGCGGTCTGGAACGGATCCTTCGCGCAGTCGTAGAGCTCCTCCTCCGGCCTCCGCCCGAAACAGAGCGCGTAGGACCGCCCCTCCGGCCCCCTCAGGATCGCCCTCTTCGTGGGCCCGTCGTCGCAGTCAGCGAAGCCCTCCTTGGCGCCACGGGTGTTGTCGGGACCCGGGACACCGGCGGGCCAGAGATCCGGCCGGAAATTGCGCACATACAACCAGCCGTCCGTCCTGATGGCCCGCGACGGGTATGCCTCCAGGCTCGGCGCCCGCTGGGCGGGCGTGTGGCGCTCTCGGCCCACTACGACGAAGTCACGCGAGGGATCAACGCGCCCCGAAGCCTCCGACGCCAGCACATTCATCAGCGAGCGCCCGGTCATCTCGGCGGGGATATCCACCCCGGCCGCATCCAGGAAAGTCGGGGCGAAGTCCGCGAAGGAGACGAAATCCGTCACGCGGCGGCCAGGCCTTATCCGCTTTCCCCACCGGGCCGCAAGCGGCTGGCGCACGCCCAGGTCGTACAGGTTGGCCTTGCACCGCGGGAACGGCATGCCGTTGTCGCCCGTCATCATCACCAACGTGTTTTCAAGCTCCCCAGCCTCTTCAAGGGCCACCAGTGCCTTGCCCACGTCCGAATCGAAACGTTGGACCTCGAAGTAGTAGTCCGCGACGTCGGATCGGACCGACCGGTCGTCCGGCCAGAAGGGAGGCAGAGGGATCCTCGCCGGATCCATTCCGCTCTTGACGCCGCTTCCCGCCTCGTAAGGCCTGTGCGGATCCGAGGAGCCGAGCCAGAAACAGAACGGCCTCCCTTTCGGGCGCTTCCTGAGGAAGTCGGAGAAATCCCGGAAGGCGGGCCCGGCCGGGTGGTGATCCACGTAGCCTCCCGCCTTGAGGCTCCCCGGTCCCCAGCTCTTCCGCCGGTGTCCAATGAAGTAACCGGCCTTTTCCAGAAGCAGCGGGTAGACGGGGAACTTCGTCCGCAGAGTGGACCAGAGGTTCGCTCCCTCCTCCAACCGGTAAAACATCTGGCCGGTGAGGACGGCGTTGCGGCTGGGGGTGCAGGAGGGAGACGAGACGAAGGCGTGCTCGAAAAGAATCCCCTCGCGGGCCAGACGGTCGAAGGTCGGCGTCTTGACGACGGGATCACCGTATGCCCCCGCGTGCGGCCAGCCCCAGTCGTCGGCGATGCAGAAAAGGACGTTGGGCCGGTCGTCCCCGCCCGGGCCCGCCCGGCCCGGAAGGCAGGTCAGGAGGAGCGCGGCCCACTTCAAGCCGCCCATCTTCTTCACGCCCCCCGGATGGTCCGCGAGGCCGCATCGGCCAGCGCCTGGAGCGGGCCCCAAAAGATTCCGAGCCCAAGCGTGCCGGCCGCCAGCAGCCACAGCAGCGTCCCGTAGACGCCGCCGGTCGACGGCGCCGGGTGCCCCTCCTCCCCGCGCGGCCGCGCCAGGAACATGGCGGCGATGACGCGCGCGTAGTAGAAAAGCGACACCACGGTGAAGAATACGGCGACCACCACCAGCGGTATCGCCAGGGACGCCGCCGGCAGGGATCCGCCCGATTCCAGCCCGTACCGCACCGCTGCGGAGAATACGAGCAGCTTCCCCGCGAACCCGGCCGTCGGCGGTATCCCCGTCAGCGAGAAGAGGAAGAGCGCCATCAGGCCGCAAAGCCCCGGCGCGCTCCACCCCGCTCCGCGGCAGTCATCCACGGTACGTACGCCGTGCCGCTCCTCCAGCACGATCACGACCATGAATGCCCCCAGGTTCATCACCACGTAGACCGCCAGATAGAAGAGGACCGCCGATATCGCGTCCCGCGTGAAGACCGCCAAGCCCAGCATGAGATAACCCGCGTGGGCGATCGACGAGTAGGCAAGGAGGCGCTTGAGGTTCTGCTGGTGCAGGGCGCCGAGATTCCCAACCGCCATCGTCAGCACCGCCAGCAGCGCCACCAGCAGCTTCCACTCGAACTGCCCGCCTGAAGGTTCGTGCGGATAGACATTCCAGAGGAACCTGGTCAGCACGGCAAAACCGGCCGCCTTGGGGCCCACGCTGAAGAAGGCCGTCACTGGCGTGGGGGCGCCCTCGTACACGTCCGGGCACCACATGTGGAAGGGCACCGCGGCCACCTTGTATCCGAACCCCGCCATCACCAGGACGCCCGTCAGAAGCATCATCGTGTTGGGCACCTGGAGGGACGCCAGCCTCCTGCCGGCCTCCGCCGCGTCGAGCGTCCCCGTCATCCCGTAGAGGAACGACATCCCGTAGATCATCAGGCCGCTGGATCCGGCCCCGTAGATCGCGTACTTGAGGGACGCCTCGGCGCTCCTGCGGTCCCCCTTGAGCATCCCGGAGAGGACGTAGCCGGTGATGCTCACGAACTCCAGCGAAAGGTACATCATCAGCATGTCGCCTGCCCCGGCCATCAGGAGCATCCCGAAGGTGCACGCCAGGATGAGCGCGAAATACTCCCCCCTGCCGGATCTCCACCCGCGGACCGAGGGAATCGAATAGGCCGCGGTCAGGAAAGACACCCCCAGCAGCGCAAGGCGGAAGAACGACGACAGGCCGTCAACCACGATGGCCCCCCTGAACGCCGGACGCGCCCCGCCGCGGGCGAACGAATCGACCGCGAACGCGCCGGCGACCCCGAGGGCCAGGAGGGCAATCGACGGCGCCGCGCGCCTCAGCCTCGGCGAGAGCTCCGCCAGTAGCACCGCGAGGACCGCACCCCCGACGATCGTCTCGGGGGCCGCCAGCGCCAGACTCTCCAATATCTCCGACGGGGTCATCTATCTCACCATCCCGGTGACCCACGGCATGCCCACCTGCACGACCAGCTTCTGCACCGCCGGCCCGACCAAGTCCAGGTAGAGCAGGGGGTAGACGCCCAGCACCACGACGATGATTGCCAGCGGCCACAACGACACCTTCTCGCGAAGCGTCATGTCGAATAGCCTCTCGTACTTCGGGTTTAGGGGCCCCAGGAAGACCTTCTGATAGCTCCACAGGAAGTAGGCCGCCCCGAGCACGACACCGGCGACCGACGCGGAGGTAAGTACCTTGAAGAAGACGGAGCTGTTGATGGTGAGCCACGGCGCGCCGGCCGAGCCCCAGGCGAAGACGTAGCTCCCGCCGCCCTGGAACGCTCCCACGAAGCATAGGAACTCGCTGACGAACCCCGCCAAGCCCGGCAACCCGAGGGAGGCCATGAAGGCCAGCGCCGTAAGCGACCCGTAATGGGGCATCACCTTCCAGAGCCCGCCGAAACCGTCGATGTCTCGGTGGTGCGCCCGGTCGTAGATGACGCCCACGAGGAGGAAGAGCATCCCGGTGATGCACCCGTGATTCCACATCTGGAAGAGGCAGCCGGTGACCCCGGCCGGGGTGCACGCCGCCAACCCGATCAGGCAGAACCCCATGTGGGCCACCGACGAGTAGGCAATGAGCTTCTTCCAGTCGCGCTCCACGTACTGCTCCCCGGTCTTGGGATCCACGCGGGGCACGCCGCGGATCTGGGCCATCGCGCAGAGCGACCCGTAGATGATGTTGACCACCCCGAAGATCATCATGTAAGGCGCGAATCTCAGGGCGGCCTCCGGCAGTATCGGGTAGCTGATCCGCATGAGTCCGTAGGTGCCCATCTTCAGCAGCACGCCCGCCAGGATCACGGAAATCGGCGTCGGGGCCTCGACGTGCGCGTCCGGCAGCCACGTGTGGAACGGGAAGACCGGCACCTTGATCGCGAACCCGACGTACAGCGCCAGAAAGGCCAGCATCCACCAGCCCCCCTTGAAGATCCCCGGCCCCACCTGCGCGAGCCTCGTCAGGTCGAACGTCCGCTGCATACCCGGGAGATCCGGTCTGGCGTCCACAGTGAAGTACATCGCCAGCATCACGACCAGCATCAAAACGCTGCCGGCAAGCGTGTAGAGAAAGAATTTTATGGCGGCGTACTCGCGACGGGGGCCGCCCCAGACGCCGATGAGGAAGTACATCGGCAGGAGCATCAGCTCCCAGAAGATGTAGAAGAGAAAGAAGTCGAGGGCCTCGAATACCCCCATCATGCCCGCCTCGAGCATGAGGAACAACGCGAAGTAGCCCTTGATGCCGCGGTTGACCTTCCACTCCTCTATGTTCCAGGAGGCGATCACGCACAGGAACGACAGGAGCCCCGTCAGCAGCACCATCGTCACCGACAGCCCGTCAACCCCCAGGAAATACTCGATGTTGAAGGCGGGTATCCAGGAAACGCGGACCAGCAGATCCTCGAAGCCGGTGCGCGATGGATCGAACCTTCTCACCACGTCCAGGCACGCCAGTAGGGTCCCACCCGCAGTGCCGAGGGCGATCCCCTTGATCGCACCGGCCGCCCGCGCCGGCAACAGCATGATCACCAGCGCCCCGAGCAGCGGTGCGAATATCGTGATCGACAGCGGGTTGAGCAGCCAGTCGAATCCCATCGCTAGCCCCCGAATAACTTCAGCAGATCGTGCCTGGAGTAATAGATGCAGAAGACGGCGATCAGAGAGAGGCCTCCGACGACGGCGACCGTCAAGTACTGCCTGACGTCGCCGGTCTGCATCCGCCGCACCCTGCTCCCCAGCGCCTGCGTGGCCATCGCGCCGGCGTTCACCGCCGCGTCCACCACGTCGTTGTCGAAGCGTCCCGCGCCGCCCGAGAGGCGCGCGCCCGCGCGGCTGGCGCCGTTGACCGCCCCGTCGATCACGCCGTTGTCGATGCGGCCCACCGCCTCGTTGACCGCCAGCAGCGGCCGGACCACCACGCGGTCGTACGCCTCGTCGACGAAGTACTTGTTCAGGACCGCCCCGTAAAGCGCCGGATGCCTCTCGGCGAACGCCCGGGCAGGCTCCCCTCCCCTGGTCTTGTAGATCTCCCACGCCGCCCCCATGCCGGCAAACGCGATGAGGACCGACGCCGCCATGAGCGCGTACTCCAGGCCCGGCCGGTGGCGCCAGTCATGGGCCTCGACCGGCGGTTTCACTACCGGCTCCAGCCAGCTGCCGAAAATATCGGCCGGTATCCCGACGTGGTGCGGATGGAGAGCGTGAGGGATGCCCAGGAATCCGGCCGCGACAGTGCCCGCCGCCAGGACTGCAAGCGCGACCCGCATCGACCACGGGCACTCGTGAGGCGTCCCGTGTCCGTGACCGCCCCCGTGCGCGCCTTCGCCCCCGCCGGCCCAGGCCGGCGGCGCCAGGAACGTCTTCACGACCAGGCGCGTCATGTAAAAGGCCGTGCAGGCGGCGGCCGCCGCCCCGAACGCCCAGCACGAAACCCCCAGCCAGACCGGCAGCGCCCCCGAGCTGAACGCCCTCCAGAGGATCTCGTCCTTAGAGAAAAATCCCGCCAGCGGCGGCACCCCCGCTATGGCCAGGGACGCCGTCAGGAACGTCCAGAACGTCCATGGCATGCGCTCCTTCAGCCCGCCCATCTTCCGTATGTCCTGCTCACCGCCCATCCCGTGGATGACGGAACCCGAGCCGAGGAACAGGCACGCCTTGAAGAACGCGTGCGTGAAGAGGTGGAATATGCCCGCCGCGAACGCCCCCGCACCCACGCCCATGAACATGAAGCCGAGCTGGGAAATCGTCGAATACGCCAGCACCTTCTTTATGTCGTTCTGCGCGATCCCGATCGTGCCAGCCAAGAGGGCGGTCGCCGCCCCGACCGCGGCCACCACCGCCATCGCCGCGGGCGCCATTACGTAAAGGAAATTCATCCTCGCGATCATGTAGACGCCCGCCGTCACCATAGTGGCCGCGTGTATGAGGGCCGACACGGGCGTGGGCCCCGCCATCGCGTCCGGCAACCACACGTAGAGCGGTATCTGCGTGCTCTTCCCCGTGGCCCCGATGAAGAGCAGTATGCCCACGACCGTCGCGATCCCCGTCGAGAGGGCGCCGGCGTGTTCGCCGATCCGGCCGATGTCCAGCGTCCAGATGCCGGTTTCGGTCCCGAGCGTGACGAATAGAATCAGAAGGCCCACCGTGAACCCGAAGTCGCCTATGCGGTTGACTATGAACGCCTTCATGCCGGCGACCGCGTTCTCCCTCTTCTCAAACCAGAAACCGATCAGCAGGTAAGAGCAGAGCCCCACCCCTTCCCAGCCCACGAACATCAACAGCAGGTTGGAAGCCATCACCAGCACGAGCATGAAGGCGGTAAACAGGTTCAAGAAGGCGAAGTACCTCGCGTAGAGCCTCTCCTCGGCCATGTAGCCCGTGGAGTATAGATGGATGAGGAACCCCACGTTGGTCACCACGATCATCATCACCGCCGAGAGCGGATCCACCACGAGCCTGTGGTCCGCCACCACCGAGAAGGCCCCCGACGAAAGGCCCGGCACGCGTATCCATGGACCCAGCTCCGCCACGATCCGCCTGGCGTGGGGATCCGCCACCGCCCACAGGTCGGCCGCCAGCTTCCATGCCAGCACGGCGCTGCCGAGAACCGCCCCGCACGAGACGAGGCCGATCACCCCCCGCCGGCACCAGCGACCCACGAAGACCTGGAACAGGAAACCCGCCAGCGGCAGCAGCGGAACAAGCCAGACCATCGCCGACGCACTCATTCCTTGAGCTCTCCGGCCTCGTCGACGTCCACGCGCCCCAGGCTGCGGTAGATGCCTATGATGATCGCCAGCGCCACGGCCGCCTCGGCCGCCGCCACCACGATCACGAAGACCGCGAAAACGTTTCCGTGAATTCCGCCGATGCGCGTGTATTGGGCGAAGGCGACGAAGTTCAGGTTCGCCGCGTTCAGCACCAGCTCCACTCCCATCATGATCGCCACGGCGCTCCTCCGCGTCAGTATCGTGTAGATACCGCAGCAAAAGATGAGCGCCGACAGCAGCAACATGTGTTCAAGGGGATAGCGCGAGAAAATCATCGCCGCGCCTCCCCCCGCGCCAGCGTGGCCGCCCCCACCAGCGCCGCCAGAAGCAGCACCGACACCGCCTCGAAGGCGAAGAGGTACGGCCCCATCAGCGCCAGGGCCACGGGCTTGGTGAGGCCCCTGTGAACGACGAAGTCCGCGCCGCCGGCGGCCGGATTCGACCACTCGGTGAACTCGCCGGATCCGCGCCGCAGCCTGGCCCGCAGCACCATCGCACCCTCAGGGAGACCCCGAAGCGCCAGGCGCGCCTCGCCACCGGCCAGCGGCGCCACCCCGCGCGCCGCAGCATCGCCTTTCTCTGCCTGCCGATGGGCCTCTACCTCCACCTCATCCCAACCCTCCGCGGGAAAGGCCCTCACTGAGATCACAACCCGGTCCTCAAAGGTGTTCCCCCCGCGCGCCAGCCCCGTACGGCCGTCCCCCTGGTACTGGGCGATCTCAAGCCGCACATCCCCGTCAAACCCGGCCCCGCGCACGCTCGCGGATATCCGGGCGGCGTCACCTTCCCACTTGCCGTAGGACAGAATCACCGCCGCAAGGGAAAAGAACAGACACAGGCATCCGAAGAAGGCGGCCGGCCCCGGTGTCGACTCGTTGGAGACGCGGACGTCCGATATCCGCCGGGTCAGCATCACCGCGAAGATGACCAGCACCAGGATGCCACCCACGTAGATCAGCAGCTGCGCGGCCGCGATCAGGTCAGCCTTCATGACGGCATACATGGCGGCGGCGGAAACCAGGACCGCCAGCAGCGCGAATGCGCACCGCACAATGTCCCGTCCCGCCGCCACCCCCACCGCCCCGGCGAGCGCCACCGCGGCGAACGCGTAAAAGACGGCGTTCAGGATTATCTCATGACCGCCCATCGCGGGAAAATTCCTGTCGTGTCTGCATTCTCGTGATCGACGGCATTCAATCCTCCCATTGCCAGGTCATTCCGGCATTGCCGCCCGATCAGCGCGCCCACGGGATGCTACCCAATGCCCGCCACCATTCCCCCCGCGTCTCCAGCAGGCCGACGGCCAGCAGGTTGATGAAAGCCAGCGGCGTCAGCTTCTTCCACCCCAGATCCATCAACTGGTCCACCCGGTACCGCGGCAGCGTCCAACGGAGCCACATCATGACGAATATCAGGATGAAACACTTGGATGTGAACCAGAAAACGCCCTCCACGAACCGCACGACGGGTTCCCCTAGCCTGGCGCCGAAGAAAACGTGTTGTGCCGAGGGATCGCCGCCCGTCACCGCCGCGCCGACAAGCACGCCGACCGCTAGCCCCGCCGCCGCGGCCGCCAGCGAATCCGTCAACCTCCGGCGGGCAAGGTAGCCGGCGCTCGCCCCTGCCAACCCCCCGGCCACCCCGTAGGCCGCCTCGCCCGCAGTGAACGGCGGCAGCCACCCGCCGAGGAACACGGTCGCGGCGATCGCGGAGACCACGAACATGTTGGCGTACTCCGAGAGGAAGAAGAACGCGAAGCGCATCCCGCTGTACTCGGTGTGGTAGCCGGCCACCAGCTCCGAGTCCGCCTCGGGTATGTCGAACGGCGTCCGATTGGTTTCCGCCAAGGCCGCCGTGTAGTATACGAGGAAGGCAGCTATCGTGAAGGGCGGGTGCCTGACTATCCCCCACGACCAGAGGCCGCCGCGCACCTCCCACAGGCCAAATGCGAATCCCGCCTCCTGCCCGCGGACGATCTCCTGCATGTCGAGCGTCCCGTAGATCAGGAGCATCCCCAGCAGCGTCAGCCCCATCGGGACCTCGTAGGAGACGATCTGCGCCGCAGAACGCATCGCGCCCAATAGCGCCCACTTCGACCCGCTGGACCAGCCCGCCATGAGGATGCCGATCACCACCACGCTCGAAACCGCCATGATGTAAAGGATGCCGATGTTGAACGAGGCCGGGGACCAGCTTGGAGCGTAGGGGAGGGCCACCCAGCAGCAGAGAGAGGCCGCGAAGACCACGTAAGGCGCCAAGCGGAACAGCGGCGCGTCCGCGTTCCGCGGTACCAGGTCCTCCTTGACCAGGAGCTTGATGGAGTCGGCGATCCACTGAAGCGTCCCGTGCGGCCCCACGCGCATCGGCCCCATCCGCGCCTGCATGTGGCCGGCGATCTTCCGCTCCGCCAGCGTGGCAACCCCGGCGTAAACCACCGCGAAACCGGCCAGGACGAAACCCGACACGAGGATCGCCAGGAACGCCCAGGCGACCGGCCCGCAACGTACCGCCTGCCAGTCAAGCCCAGAAAGCCACTGGATCATCGCGTCATTTAAGGGGAATGCCCCGGTATTCGTCCGGATATTCGTAGTCCTTCCGCAGAGGATGGCCCTGCCAATCCTCCGGGAGGAGGATGCGCCTCAGGTCAGGATGCCCGTCGAAACGAACGCCGTAGAGGTCGTATGTCTCGCGCTCGTGCCAACCCGCACCGGGCCATACGCTGACGACGCTGGAAACCGCCGGATACTTACGGTCCAGCCGCGTCTTGAGGGTCGCCCTGTGCCCCCTGGAGATCGAGCATAGGTGCCAGACGACCCAGAGGTCCTTCTTGTCGTCCACCCCGCACACGGAAATGCACATGTCCAGGCTCATCTCCGCGTCGCCCTTGAGGAAGCGGCAGACCGGCAGGACGCTGTCCGCCTTCAGGACGCAGAAGGGATCGCCGGGTCCCTCGACGGCGGCCTCCACGGCGTCGGGGAAGTTGCGCCGTATCTTCTCGACCATCCGGTTGAATGAGAAGGCCATCTAGGTCGACTCCCTGCCGGCCTCGTCGCCAGTCCGCCCCGTCCCCTTCAGCCATGCCAGGTCACCCTTGACCCATGCATATACCAGGCCGACCAGCAGGATGCCGAGGAACACGAGGACATCCAGGAAAGCCAGCAGCCTCACGCCCTTCTCCTTGAAGACCGCCGCCCACGGGAAGAGCACCGCGATCTCTACGTCGAAGATCAGGAACAAGAGCGCCACGACGTAGAACCTCGGATTGAACTGCACCCACGACGAGCCGATCGTCTCCTCGCCGCACTCGTAGGTGGAAAGCTTCTCCGGAGTCGGCCGGTGGGGACGGACGAGACTCCCCAATGTGAGCGCCGCCGCTATGAAGAACACCGCGACCGCGGCGAATACAAGAACACCGGCGAAGTCAAAATACATACATAATCGGAGCAGGACGGGACTATAGCAAACGCGAGTGATTGGGACAATAAGACAATAAATCGTTGATGGATTCCCGGCGATTTGCAATTTGATTGACTTTTGATCACAGACCCACTAAGTTAGCCGAGGATCCCGATTGTCGGAGGCCCAGATGAGGTTGTGGCCGTTCGCCGTCATCGCCGTCGCCTTCGCGGCGTGCAAGGAACCCAGGATCGTGCAGCCCGAGCCGCCGATGGAGGTCGGCAAGCTCCAAGAGGATCTCCCGCTCCCGGAGGGCTTCACGTGCTCGGAGAACTACGGTAACAAGAATCCCACCGGCGATTTCCGCGTATGGACCCAGGTGATGCGCGGCAACAGGCGCGTGGAGCAGGCGGTCGCGTTCTACAAGGAAGCGTTCCCGAAACACAAGTGGACGCTGGAGAAGGAGGAGGGCAACCTCAAGACCGAGGCCAGGCTTTCCTTCGTCAAGAGGGAGGAACGCTGCAACATAGAGATCAAGGACGAGTCGGCCACCAGCGTCGTCATCAGGCTCAAGGTCAACCGCAAAGACTAGGCGGCGCGCGCCTGCCCGCCTGAACGCCGATGCCCCCTCGGGAACGCAATCACGGGAAAGCGCCGGAATCCGGGAAACCGCGGCGCCTCCAGGACTGGCTGGCCCGCCTCAACGAGTTCGGTGAAAGACACGCCAGGGTGATCATATCCGTCTCCGCCGCGCTGGTGATCCTGACCGTCCTGATCTTCGCCAAGTATTTCTACGACCGCTCGATGGTGGAGCGTGCGGAGCGCGAGCTGGCCGCGGCCAACACCGTGGAGCGACTCAAGGAGCTCAAGGAGAAATATTCCTCGTATCCGGCAGCCGCGCGCCTGTCATACCGCCTCGGCAACAAGTACTTCGAGGAAGGGAACCTCGAGGCCGCAAGGAACGAGTACACCGAGTTCCAGGAACGCTTCCCCGGCCATCCCCTCACCCCCATGGTGCTCAGCTCGCTGGAGAAGGTCAGGCGGAACATCGAATTCGACAGGGAACATAAGACGCAGTTCCTCAAGCTTTACCTGCTGCAGCCCCACCCGATCCTGATGCCCGATGCGAACGACCCACGCCTCCAGTGGGCCCCCATGCCCGAGCCCAACCCCACCGCGGAGATCGAGGTCCCCGGCGGCACCATCAAGGTGGAACTCCACGAGTACGAAGCGCCCAACGCCGTGGCCAACTTCGTCAAGCTCTGCGAGGAGAAATACTTCGACGGGATCAGGCTCGAACCGTCCGGCGACGGCGGCCGCCTGAGGATCATTCCCAAGGACGAGAAGGCCGCCGGCAGGACGATACGGCGGGACGGAAAAAGCGACCGAGCGCCGAAGGAAGGCTCCCTCATCCTGGTGCCGAAGGAGGGAGGCCGGGAGTGTCCCGGTGGAGAGTTTGAGATACTGCTGAAGGCGCCGGCGGAGCCCCTGGACGTTGTGGTCTTCGGGACGGCGAAGGAAAAGATCGATATCCTCAAGGGACTCAAGAAAGACGACGCGATCAAGTCCGCCAAGATCACATCCAAGCGCCAGCACGAGTACGAACCTGAGGTCGTGCAAAAGCCCTGAGCCCCGGCCGCATCACGTCCGGTTGAGCCGCAGCGCCCTCCGCACCGCGTCGAAGAGCACATTCCGCCACCCCCGCGCCTCCATGACGCGCCGCGGCATCGGGAGTGCGGCCGCAACACGCCGGTGGTCCGCCCTGTGAATTCCCGGGATCGCCTCGTCCTCAACCGCGTGGTGCGTCTTTGCCGATAATAGATCGGGAGGAGCGATCCGTGGGCCGGTAAGCTGTAAGGATATATTTTTTATAAAAAACGCACCGAACCGGCCGCTGGCATTGTATATTTCTAGTAGAAGGAGGAATAGTTTATGGGTAACGGGAGAATGATCCCGGCCTTGGTCCTGCTCCTCCTCGGGGCCTGCGTCACGAAGCCGACCTTGAAGCCCGCGGTGGCACCCTCTCTGCCCCCGGCCACCTACCACCAGGTCATCATCCTGGACGCGTCCAAGGCGATACCCAACATACCCCTGAGCGCGTCCCAGGGGTGCTGCCCCGTGCGTCACGGCAACATGCCGTGCGTGCTGGACGTACAGGAGGCGCTGGCGGCGACCCCGGAGATCCGCGAGCTGCGGTCCAAGGGCTACGAGGAGGACGCGCCGCAGTATCACATGCTCATCTACAGGGCCAACCAGCGCATGCAGTCGGCGGTCCGCAAGGTCTGCGCCCGCAGGGGCCTCGATATGGTCCTGCATCGCGGCTGCGTGGTCCTCAAACCGGGACTGACCGACGTGGCCATCGTGGACATCACCCAGGACGTCATCGAGGAGATCAACTGGTAGCCCAGGCCCCGGCCCCGCCGGCGATTCGGAGTTGACGAGCCCCCGCGCGGGCGATATCCTCGGCGTTCAAGTGCCGAACAATTCTTCGAGGGCAGCCCCATGAACACCAACTCCGGCGGACCGGAGCATTCGATCGCGATCTACATCGATTTCGAAAACTTCGCGCTGGGCTTCGAACGGTCCAAGAAGCGCTTCGAGATACACAAGGTGCTGGAGCGCCTGCTGGAAAAGGGCAAGATCATCGTGAAGCGGGCATACGCCGACTGGAGCCGCTACCGCGACTACAAACAGAGCCTCCACGAGGCGGCCATCGAGCTCATAGAGGTCCCCAAGCGCTCATCCGCCGGCAAGAACTCCGCGGACATACGCATGTGCGTCGACGCGATCGACCTGGCCCATTCCAAGTCCCACATCGACACCTTCGCGATCCTCACCGGGGACAGCGACTTCTCGCCGCTGGTTTCCAAGCTCAAGGAAAACGGCAAGCGCGTGATAGGCATAGGCATGAAGGACTCCACCTCGAGCCTCCTGGTGGATAACTGCGACGAGTTCATCTACTACGAGGACCTGGAACGCGCGGTGACCGCCCCGGAGATCCCGCAGGACCTTCCCAAACTGAAGAGGGAGGCATTCGAGATGATCATCGACACCATCGTGGCGCTCAAGCGCGAGAACCGGGAGACGCTGTACTCGTCGATGATCAAGGACACGCTGAAGCGCAAGAGGCCGCAGTTCGACGAGTCCTATCACGGCTATCGGACGTTCCAGGATCTCCTGGAGGACATGGAGAGGCAAAAGATACTGACCCTCATCACCGACCCGCGAAGCGGCACCTACGTGGTGACGGGGTTTTCAAAGAAAAAGTAGCCGCCGCACGCCGGGGGGCTCACCCCTCGGTGTGCCAGCTGGAAACCCCCAGGAAGGCGCGGCAGCGCGGGCAGTAATAGATCTTCTCGCGCACGTAGATCGTGACCTCGGCCTCGACAAAACCGAGCGCATCCCAACTCAGCCCGGCGCGGCAGTAGGGGCAGACGAACTGCGATTGGCGCCCGGAGGCTCGCTCGGGCGAGCACCGCGCGCAGAGGCCTCCTTTGCCCGCCACAGGCTCCCCGCACGACCGGCACGTCTTCCGAACGCGGCCCCCATCCATGAGGAGCGGATTCTATAGCCTCCTCGGGAACTCGTCAATGCCGCGCGCCTCCCCAGCAGGGATTCCCCGCCTGGCGGTGCCGGCCAGGACTAACGGCTTCCAGGTCAAGTGGACATCAGCCAGTACTCGACCAGCTGCTTG
>FWPU01007003.1_pt1 | contig 21495 bp, 18 predicted proteins | sample 2228361 | NCBI WGS metagenome assembly FWPU01 (sample SAMEA103939777, study PRJEB20133) | metagenome
TTGCCTTGAGCATAATAATAAAAATGATGCACGAAGAATTTTGCAAAAAGTTTTAAAGATAATTCCCGATTCAGAAGAGATAAAAAACTGGTTAGATAACATTTGATGATTTCAAAATGTTGAAATCTTGTGAAAAAAACAGCGGCATTGGACTAATCACTGTGAACCATTCAAGAAAAATTTTGATCAATGGCTTTTAGTCAACCACTCTTATTTTTCTGGCGTGATTTCTGATGGTGGAGTTGTCATTTTATTCAGGGATTTGGCAATTACAATTTTGTTTCGTCCGGTTTTTTTTGCTGAATAAAGGGCGCGATCTGCTTGTTCTATTAACTCAATACGATTCTTGGCATCTTTGGGATAATGCGCAATCCCCACGCTTATGGTGAATTTTATCTTATGCTGGTTGAACGATATTTCAGATTTATTTATGTGGTCTTTCAGACGAACTGCAACCTCGGCACCTTTTTTCATGTTACATCCTGGTAGAATCATTGCAAATTCCTCACCGCCGTAACGCCCGGCGATTCCAGTTTGTGATATCAATCTGCCAATAAATTTTAATACTTCATCACCCGCCTGGTGCCCATATGTATCATTTATCTTTTTGAAGTAGTCAATATCAAACAAAAGGAGCAACAATTCTTTCTGTTTGTTCAATTCCTGCTTCAGAAGTTCCTGAAAGTGACGATGGTTATAGAGCCCGGTCAAACCATCCCTTATGGATAACTCTTTGACCCGCTCATATAAAATTGCCCGCTGCCAGGCAAGTGTTAATTGAGAAGCAAGGATATTTAATGCCTCAATATCTTCTTCCCCAAATTTTTTGCGCCGATGATCTTCAAGCCAGATTACACCGAGGGTTTCATTATCGCCTTTTACAGGAACACCGAGAAAAGAGCCACGATTCTTCTTTTCACCTTTTCTGAAGATTGTGAAATTGCCTTCACTCAGGTCTTCTTTCATAATGTAATTCTGGTGTCTCACGATCATGCCAACAAGTCCCTCCTCCAGCGCAAATTTTGTATTTTCTTTCAAATAAGTTGATTCAATCACAGTGCCCTGATTATTCAACTCGTCTATGGAAGCGATTGATATCTCATCGCAATTTAGTACTGTCCTGAAAGATTGCACTGTATCGCTTACGATCGTCTTCAGTTCTAAACCACGTTGTAATCGTTTTGCAAGTTCTGCAATGGAGGACAGATAGTGAGACTCGTATCTTTCTTTCTCATACAGCCTCAGCATTGCAATCAGAAATCCTATTCCTTTGGTCGCTTCATCAAAGACTTGTTTATCTTCTTCAGTAAAATTACTTCCTTTTCGGTCAATGACGAAAATACCTTCAACACGGTCAATGATGATAACCGGTGCTATGATGGCAGAAGAAACTATTACATCGCCTTTGTAGTATCCAAGTTCTTCAGAACTCTGGACAAACTCTTTGATAAGAACTGACTTTTTTTCTGAAATGACCTGGCGATATAATCCGCGCTCGGTGTTCAAAACAACATTGGAGGCGAACAACTCTGAATGAGAAAAACCTTGCACCAACACCAGTTTTTCTTCGTTATATGAAAATATGGCTGTTGTGTGGCAGTTAAAAATACTATAAATGAATTTGACATAATAGAGAAGCGGTCGTTCAATGCCCGGATGACGGTCAATGTCTTTAACTGAGGTTATGAGATTTTTGGCATCAAAATCTGCTGGTCCAAAAAAATAATCCCGTGCCTCATAGCGAGTTAGTGCTTTCTTCAGTTTGTCTTCGCGTTTCGCTATCTTATCGACAATAACACCGATAATGATAGTTGTTCCGCCAAAAATCACAAATGGTAATGCAGTGAAATTTTTCTTGAAAATACTCGCAAGCAGTTCAACGAGGAAAACCGCTCCGGCATACATCCAATAATTCCTTTGATTATCGCGGAACCCTATCAGAGGTAGTGTAGGAAAATACAAAACAAAGAAAGGCGATTTTAGACCGCCACTGAGCTGTATGAGGAGATTGACGGACACACCACCAAATAGCGTATCAAAAAAACGAATATTCTTTTTCAGTGTGTATATTATGTAGTAAATAGCGACGATGCCGAATATTAAATACCCCGCCCTGAGGTCAATATTGTGCTGAAATAAACCACGGGCTGAAAGTATTGCATAGATAAGCGCAAAGATATACAAAAATCTCATTTACCTGTTAACTGAGAGGTGTACTTACAATGTGCACTGATTCGTAAAACATCTGGCATTCTAATGTATGAGGAAGAGAAACTTAATAGCACGAGAAGTTTTCTAATCAAGGGCCGCGGAGCATTAGCTGGTTTCGGCTCCGTCGTAGGAAATAACTCAACACGGTGTTTGCCAAGATAAATTCCCGAAGTTTTGGCAACCGCTTCATTTCTTTCCACCTGACTTCTTACAAGATGACCTGGAGAGCAGAATTTTGCTGATTCAAAACCAACTGATAATTCTTTCAGGAAATCAAGCATAGACCCCTGCTCCATACATTATTTTATGGATTTTTACAATTATGTCAACATGCCAATATCCTTGCTTTGCCGTTGACAAATAGGTAAAAATATTTATAATTAGATGGTGCTTAATTTAATATTTCTTATCATAACTCAGTATCAACCGCAGACCCTGGCTGTCCCACCTTTTGAACATACGTTTGGTTTTTATCGTGCCTCAAAGTATTATCTGAGAATGTTTATCGGTCCGAATTTTGATTATAATGATCCCCAGGGCATTGCCGTGGTGAAACTCAAAGAACTTGATGATCCAAAAACAAAAAAGGATGATGATGAATTGACCGCATTTGCAGTCAATTCGGGCTCTGGGCAGATAATCTATAATATTGGACTATCGGCAGTGAAATTGTATGGGAATGAGAAGATTTTTTCTCAGCCCAAAGGTATTGCCGTAAATGAAGATGGTCTGGTTGCCCTTGCTGATTTCGGAAACAAACGGGTCGTTAAATTGCGGTATGCAAAGGGAAAACTTGAGTTCGTCGGTGAGATAAAACTCCCAGGTAGACCCTTTGGGATTTGTTTGGATTCAAAGAATAACCTTTATGTCACGGATTATGATAATTCAAAGATATATGTCTATTCTCCCACAGATTCTCTACTAAGATCGTTTGGCAGAGAGGGCCGCTCTTATGGTGAGATTTTTCAGCCCATGGGTATTGCGGTGATTGATGCTGAAGCGCCGAACAATTATTATCACGAGGATTTTATTGCAGTAATAGATAACGAAGGGAAAAGAGTATCAAAGTTTGCAACGAGTGGCAGATTCTTGAATTCAATATATAGTTTTGAGATCGGTCTTGCTGATGCTAATTATTTATACTGTGCGATAGATTATTTTGGCAACATTTATGTAACCGATGAACGGAACGATCAGATACACAAGTTTGACCGGAATTTAGGCTATATTATCTCGGAAGGTAGAACAGGTGTTGACAAAGGTGAGTTCAATTCACCGAGAGGGATTGCTATTGGCAGACGTTACGGACAGGTTTTCATCACAGAAAAAGAAGGTGGACAATACCTCTGGATTGCCATTGATGGCATTTTTGTCGGTTGCTTTCCACAGATGTTTTCGGCGCAGCAGCCAGGTACTACGGTGGCACTTTATGTTACAAATGAAGCACGAACTGACATTGATATCTATAATCAGACCGGTGAAAAAATATTAACACTGATTGACGGTCTGAAAAGCGCACCGGGAGAAGTCCTTGTGGTCTGGGACGGCCGCGATAAGAGTGGTAACCTTGTTCCACCCGGTGAATACGAGTTAAGAATTACATTGAGGGCACGTCATGGCCATGGGGTGAGGGTTAAGAAATTCTTAAGAGGAGTAGTAAAATGTATAGCATCATAAATCGCAAAAGAATCGCATGGTTATGCATTCTTTTGCCGGCATTTTTTTATGGAACACAATATGCCGGTGAGTTTCAAGAATTGATTGTTGGTGGGAGGATTTGTGGAATGGGAAGTGTCGGTGTTGCTCAGGGTTTGGATCCCACAGCGATCGTTCTAAATCCAGCACATGCAGTATCATTGAACCGTTCTGTACATTTGATGCATGCCGAGAATTTTTTGGGCATTGTCAAAAACGATTTTGGCGCGGTGATTATTCCAAAGGCAAATAGTGCTTATGGTTTCGGGTTGCAAATGGTTTCGGTAGATAATATTAAATTGACGACCCTTCCTGATACAACGCACCTGCCGGGTGATGGAAATCAACCAATACCTTATGATACAGTATCTACAAGGGACATTGTTTTTTACCTCAATGGCGCTAAAACGAAGGGTTTGTTTTGCTACGGTGCTAATTTGAAGATCTATTATCGCAATCTTGCGGTAATGAGTGGCATTGGCGGTGGATTCGATGCTGGTCTTCGTCTCAATCTCAGGAACATAAATACGGGAATTGCTGTAAGGGATTTTGTTCTTTCACCGGTTTACTGGGATAATGATACGAAAGAATACATCTCACCAAAAATATCTTTTGGGGTAGCACCCAATATGCCTTTGTCCAAAATCAACTCAATATTGATTCTTGAGTTTGATGTTGTAAGAGATTTGTCCTTCAACGAATTGAAGATCAATTTAGGTTTTGAGTTGACCCACAAAAATATGATTTCTGGTCGTTTGGGAAGATGTGGAGATCGTCTCACTTTGGGTGCCGGTTTGCGCTACAGGAAACTGATCTTTGACTACGGTTTGATCACCCATTCTGACCTGGGAATATCAAACAAGTTCTCTGCAGGATTGGATTTTTAGCAAAAAATAATGCTCAAGGCAGAAATATTTCGTAAGCTCATGAATTTGTGGGCGATTTTCATTCCTGTGCTGTATTACTTGATGCCACAGACTTCAGCAAGAACCCTGTTACTTTTAGTAACCATCGTCATCGTTGCGGTTGATTTTATACGCTTACATGTCAACGGTATAAAGGAAGGATTTATTCTGTTTTTTGGGTCATTTTTGAGAAGGCGTGAATTGACTAATTTAAGTGGAGCAACTTTTCTGCTGCTTGGTTGCCTAATAACGGCATTCTTATTTTCTCGTCCTGTTGTTATTTCTTCCTGTTCCTTCATTATTGTGGGCGATACATTCGCAGCAATGTTCGGACAGAATGTTAAGGGTCCCAGAATATTCAAGAAGACTCTATTTGGCAGTCTTGCCTATTTTATTTCCAACCTTATTGTTGTTGTTGTGCTACATTCTTTGCTGAACATGCCATTTTGGATTCTGGTGTCGGGAGCACTCATCTCCACAATATTTGAGGCACTGCCCCTCCCGTGGGATGATAACTTTACCGTTCCAATACTAACTGGTATTGGAATGAGTTTGTTGCTTTAGGCTTTTATTAGATTAGAAGTCTTACAACAATTGTTATAAAGATAACAATTGCCGCAATAATCGCACCGATCCAACCCAGAAGGCAGAGTAAGGTGACAATGATGCCAGCAATAAATACGCCAAGACAAATGAATAGTATTGAGTTTTTGAAATCAAGTGCCATAAGATAAGCTAACAGAGCGCCCGTCCAGGCGCCGGTGCCTGGTAGGGGTATCGCAACAAAAATCAGTAGCCCAAGTTCTTCGTATTTTTCAACAATTGCACTCTTCCGGCGTGTTCTGTTGAACAACCAATCGAAAAAGCTCTTGAAAAAATGAATTTTACAGAGGACATTGGTTACCGGGTTCAAAAAAAGTAAAATCAAAGGGACTGGCAGGACATTTCCAATATAGGAAATTATAAAGGCTTTGTACCAGGGCATATGGAACATATTTATTGCCAGTGGTAATGCTCCTCGCAATTCAATGACAGGAATCATTGAGGTCAGAAATACTGCCCATTCAGGGCTAAAACCATGCGCGACAAGTTGCTGCGGTGTCACACTTCTCCCCGTTTTTTACGGATGATCCATTCAAGAACTAATAAGCAGAATATCAAAGCATATATAAGCGGTTGGTCGAATGAGAAGATTTTTGTTTCATACGAAATCACCGAGATAGGAGGTTTGAAATGTACCAGCTGGCTAAAGTCAACATACCTGCCACCTGTTCTTCGGGCAATCTCATCAAGCAATTGGTCGTTGATGGCCTCTTCTGATTCAGAATCAACTTTGTTGATATTTATGATTATTGGGGTACTTTTGAGTGTATCATTCTGGTGAACACCTTTTGCTACAGCGGAAAATGTGCCAGAAGATTCCGCATAGAATGTCGCTTCATATCTACCTCGTCCAATTTCGTAGAAGGGGATACTTCTGTTGTTCATTTCAAGATAAAAATCACCACCTGAGGCAGGTATCAGACGTTGATCATAGGCTTTCAAATACAGCGAAATTCTCTCACCGGTTTGATATTGATGTATTGGTGAACTTAAGATCAGCCTTTGGCTCCTTCCATAGGGGGATAGAAATCTTAGAGCCCCATGCAATAATGGGTTAAGAATATCTTGGTTATTCAAATTCAATTGGGCAAAATGCCATAAACCAAGGTCAGGCATATTGATCTGAAAAATCACACAGTTATTTAGTCTACGATAGCCAATCAAAGGTAGATCGCCCGCCTGGGCAATAATGGTTGTCTGTGGGTTTACTCCGATAACCCGATTGATTTTGGATACTGGTGCGTAATCATTCTCTGGAGAAAGTCCGGCAAATGGCAGTAGTACTCTTACAGGAAGTTCCTGTTCTAATGCGGTTCCGCTTGTTCGGAAGGGAAGGATTTCGTGTAACAAATCACTTGTTCCTCTTATTGTTCCTGCGACAAGGATGCTTTTCCCATCACGCAGTAGATTCTTAATATCTTGGTCTATTGTTTGAGCATTTATGTTATCAAGCACTACAATATCAAATTCACCCAGGTTGAGTTGTTCATGGCTTCCTACTTTACCTCTTGTGTCATACTTTTTCTCAGACAAACAAATAAATTCGGATAGGTCAAAATCGGGATTTTTTTTCAGGTAATTCGTGATAAAAATGGTGTTAAAAGATGGGTGATCTGTATAATAAAGTATCGCTACTTTGCGTTCAAATATGCTTATTGCAAAAGAAGCTTCATTGTTATTGGTGTTTATTTCTTCTTTCTGGGGTAGCAGCACTATTTTGTATTTTTGTTCGCCGTATTCCAGGGGTACGAATTTAAATAGAATCGTTTGCAGTGTCAAATTTCTTGACAACCTAAAAGTTTTCTCAAGAAATAGTTTTTCTCCTCTTAGCAATATCCTGCCTGCTTCATTACTGAATCCACTTGTTTCAACAGTGACTTCAATCAAGACTGTGTCCTGGCGGAAAGAATAATCGGGATGAGAGACATTGACAATTTTCTGATCCTTTATTTCCTTGTTCCCCATGCCAAAACAATATATGGGAATTGTAAAGCCATTGAGAATATCAGTCGGTGGGGAACCGAAATTATGGTTTCCGTCTGAAACAAGAATGATTAGAGATGGAGAAAAATTTCGGGCTGTTATTAATGCATTTGAGATATTGGTGAATCTGCCCTCGTGATCTCCTTCTTCAAAATATGTAGTATCACTGAACAGTATCTTCTGGAAGTCAAAATGTAGAGACTCAATCGCAGCGTTGATTTCTGTAAGGTATCTTTTCATACTTGGAGAACAATCCACAAGTAGCACTGGTGGTGTCGGAGGTTTGCGCACTTTTAATGAAAAATTAATAATCAACAGGTAGGATGATACGATAACAAGAAACCTCAAAAATAACTGCCCGATCCTTTTCTGATATAGAATTACTGTCAGGAATAGTGCAATTAAACTAATTAATAATGGAATCAAGATCTGGTGCCCCTAAATTCAAGAATATTGTGCGACCAACCTCAGATATTGATAATGATTCAGCACCATAATAGCCCTGGGAAAAGATACGAACCCAATATCTTGAACTATCGCGAACCTCAAACAGAAACTCGCCATGTCTAATCAAACTTAAGCCCAGCAAATTATCGCGTTCAAGCACAGCAATGCCGTCAGTTATGATACTATCAGACAACATTGCTTTACCTTTTATAAAGAGTGGATTGTATAGACTATCAGGAGTGATAGTCGTTACATGTTTGGGAGATAGATTTCCGCTAAGATCCTTTACTTCTTTTACATAAAGATAGTATGTTGTATCAAAATGAAGAGAATCAAGATTACTTGAGGGGATCACATAAACTCGCTTAAGACTCTGCCACTTTGTATCCGTTCGTCTTCTAGGAAGTACCAAATATCTGAAAGATGAAGTATCAACAGGTTCAGAAAATTCCAGAAAGAATTCGTATAGGCGAATACCTTTTGAATAACTTATAAGCCATGGTGCTATGGTATCAGGTCTTGCAGAACCTCTAAAATTGCTTCTGAAAATGCCCACTCTTCCGGATTTGTCAGACACCTTACCGTCAATTTTGTATTCAGTTATGTTCATTTTAGCTGTAACCAGTAGGATCTGATTAGCATTATTGCCTTTGGTGGCGGCAAGTACGCCCAATGTCTCCTGATCCGAATGAATGACGAAATTTCCGGTTTCAATGCTCAAAGTATCAAGTTCTTCGGAAAAATTGAGCATGATTTGACGCTCGTTGATGGGCACTATATTGACAATCTTGGGGTCAATTCTATCAATACGTAAAGGCGGTCCTTTATGGGCACAGGATAATAAGAAAATAATAAGCGCCAGGGCAGGGCATGATATTGATTTTTTGACCATACGGAATTCTATTCTTTTTTCTTGAAAAGTCAATTGTGATTCAGCAACTGGCGTAGCTTTCTTCGTTTGTTTATTGGTGCATACTTGATAATAATCTGTGAAAGAGAGCAGTAGAGGTTGCGAATGATCTGCTCGTTCCTTAAAATTGCAAGATGTTGCTTGATTGATTCAATGTCACCTCTGACCATCGGGCCGCTTAAGCCTCCTTTAATGCCGTATTCTCTGATATTAACAATGGTATCCATCATGAGCGGCAAAATTAGTTCTTTGAAATCTCTTTCAGTCCATTTTAGATTTTTTGCAAGATGCCTGATTACTTCACTTAATGCAACAATAAAGTTGCAGGAAAAGATACCAATTAGATGATAGATTGGTTTTTGTTCACTGGTAATCGAATGTATCACAAAATCCTTCTTCGGAAACATGATGCGGATAAGACGAAAGCATGGGCTATCGCCCTGGAAAAAAAGAGAGTATTTCTTCCTACGGTGTTGAATACTTTTCTGGGGAAAGGTGGCGAAGGGATGTAATGAACCGCGGAATAGATTTTGGCTTTTAGGAAATATCTCCGCAGGCAATAATCCACTGAAGTGGAAGACATATTTCTTACTGGTGATATACTTGCTTGCTCTTTTGAAAGCATTCAGAATCTTGTCATCGGGTGTTGCAAAAAGAAGAATGTCACATTCTCTTATTAAATCTCTATAATTAGGATTCTTCTGGATTTTCAGGATTTTGATTGCGCGGTAGAGCCTGATTCTGCTGATATCATAGATACCATGAAGATTATTGGTTTTGCTCAAGAAATGCCCGATCGTCAAACCCAATCGTCCACAGCCAATCAATCCGATTTTCATGGTGTCATGCCATATTTTTTGCAAGTACATCAAGATCTGTATAAAGGGCGACTGAATCCGTTTGCAGTGAAGAATCAATTTTGTTTATAAGATCCTTTAAGATACGGCTAGGACCAATTTCCAGAAAACAATCATAACCCAGTGTTTTTAGATTTTCAATTGCCCTCACCCAATCAACACGAGAAAGCATCTGTTGTTTGAAGGAATCTTTGATTTCGAAACTGCTGAGTAATATGCTCTGCTTCACCACCGAATAGAATTTGTGATGTGGATTGTTGAATTCAATTCGTTCAATAAACTCGTTGAACTCATTGGATGCATCACTGAGATATGGACTATGCCAGGCACCGCCGACATCCAGTGGAATTCCTTTTGCTCGATTCTGCGCAGCGAACTGCGCAAGTATTTGCAAACCCTGTTTCGATCCTGAAACAACAATCTGGTTAGGGGCATTAATATTCGCAATTACAACTGGTTCATTCGTTTCATTACTGATACGCTTGCACTCATTCTCAAGAACTGTAATATCAAGATTGATGATCGCCATCATTGCTCCCTGTTTGCCACCTTTTTCCATTACCTCACCGCGCTTTTTTATCAACGTAATACCATTCTGAAAATTGGTTACTCCGCAGTACACCAAAGCAGTCGCTTCACCCAAGCTATGACCCAGACTAACATCACCAGTTATTCCCAGCCCTTCAAGAATTTTTGTATAAGCGATTGAAATCAGGCTGATTGCGGGTTGAGCGATACTCGTCATACTACTCGTTTGTGTTGCCTTGTCACCCCAGAGATACTCCTTTATATCGTAACCCAATAGATCACTACCTTCTTCAATAATATCTTTTGCCCGGGGATATCGGTTACATAAATCTCGACCTACTCCCGGCTTAAATGCACCCTGGCCATCAAATACAAATGCAATTTTCTTCATGTAACTCCTTTCTCATAATACAGCAATTGCCAGACCGATTGCCAGCTCTTTTGTATGGCTGATACTAACAAATACGTGCTTTATGCCCAGTTCTTCGGCTATTTTCTTTGCCCTGTTTTGAAGCACGACATATGGCGCACCGCTTTTCTCATTAAGAACCACAATATCCACAAATCCAATCCCCTGACGCCACCCCACTTTCAGCGCCTTGAGGACTGCTTCCTTTGCTGCAAAACGTCCAGCAAGTTCTTCATAGCGTAAAACACCACGATTGGAGAACTTCAATTCTTCCTGAACAAAAATTCGCTTAATAAATGATGCGTGCCTTTCAATCGCTGATTTTATCCGTGCGACTTCGATTAAATCTACACCCACACCATAAATTTCCATTTATTTTTTTACTCCTATTCCCGTTACTGAGGGACATTTGATCTTCACTCTATGATATTTACTGCCAATCATTGGTTTTTCAACAAAGTAACCGCCAATTTCAATACGGTATTGGTCAACAGTTCCAATAAGCACTCCTCTTTTATTTTCATACCACTTCACTGACCTTTGCTTTGGATTTACTGCACAAATGATATTTACCTCGCCGGGCACTGTAGTTAATAGATCCTCGGGTGATGGAATTATTTTTGCCCGGGCATTACCAAATATAGTGTGCGAATGAAAATCACCTATATATTCAAGACCTTCAGAAAGTAACCTCAAAATTTCATTAACTCGTTCTACCCGTTTCATGTCAAGAGTAACATGGGCGAAACTACTATCAGCGGTTTGATAGGGAATTGCATACTCAACAAGAAATTTACTTTCCCCTTTTATACCAATTAGATAGCCAATAGTTTCTTTTTTGAATGTCTCAATTGAAGAAGAAACAATAGATAAGAACGCCGGCAGGCTCAGATACACTTCAATAGTATGTGTTAGAACTGGTCTTTTGATTTTTCCGTTACTCATAGCTATTAATTATTCGTGCAATTCTTTCAAGACAGCGTTCTTTGCCAATGAGTTCCATCGTCTCAAAAAGACCTGGTCCAGCTTCAGTGCCTGTTATATAAACCCGCAGGGGATGAATCAGATCTCTCGGTTTGATCTTTTTCGTATCGCACAAATTTCTCAGGTTAGCTTCTATGTTCTTTGCATTGAAATCAGTCAAATCCATAAGTCTACTCTGAAAATCTTTAACAAGTGCAACGGTTGTATTATTCAGATATTTCTGTAATGCTTTTTCCTCATATTCAAAGTCTTCGGTGAAAAAATATTGTGCTTTACTGATATCCCTCAAGACTTTCAACCGGGGACGCATCAAGAGACAAATACGTTCTACCCATTCCTTCTTTCTCTTATATTCTTCCTGGGTAATATACCCACTATTTATGACGAAAGGAGCTATTAATTCAAGGAATCTCTTCTCGGCTATTCTATTAATAATATAGTGATTATTCATCCATTCTAATTTTGTTTCATCATATATAGCATTAGCAGGATTTATGCGTTCAAGTGAGAAAAGTTCAGTTAATTTTGTGTAATCCATGATTTCTTCATCATTGCCCGGTGACCAGCCCAGGAGAGCAAGAAAATTTACCAGTGCCTCTGCAATATATCCTTCTTCTTTGTAGTCCAGAACTGAACGAGCGCCAAGTCTTTTTGAGAGTTTCTTCTTGTTAGTTCCCAGAATAACCGGAAGATGAACAAATACGGGAACAGGAAAATGGAAGGTCTCGTAAAGCAATAGTTGTTTTGGAGTATTGGCAATATGCTCAACACCTCTTATGATATGGCTTATTTGCATTAGATGGTCATCTATTACACAGGCGAAATTGTATGTGGGCATACCATCAGATTTCATGATTACAAAATCTTCAATATCGTCTCCCATTTTCTCCACTGTTCCGTGTATCAGGTCATTGAACACAATCTTCTTGTCAAGGGGGACCATAAACCTTAATGCCGGAACAATGCCTGCATTCCTGCGCTGATTGAGTTCTGCATCAGTGAATTTATTGCGACAGCGATGTTGCCAGTTCTGTTTTCTGCTGAAATATTCCTGGCGTTCCTTTTCTATCTCTTCTGAAGTACAATAGCACCAATATGCTTTACCCTGCTCAAGAAGTTTTTCTGCATACTCTGTGTATAATGACTTGCGTTCAGATTGAACATAAGGTCCAAAGCTGCCACCTCTGTCAGGACCTTCGTCCCAGTCCAATCCAAGCCAATGCAAAGCGTCAAAAATGACCTGTGCCATTTCACGGGAGGAACGCGTAGTATCAGTGTCTTCTATTCGCAAAATGAACTTTCCGTTATTATGCCGGGCAAAAAGCCAGTTGTACAGTGCGGTGCGCGCACTCCCAATATGAAAAAAACCAGTAGGACTTGGTGCTATTCTGACCCTGACCATGTTATTCATAACTCTTTTATTTTAAGAATGATCTTGCCCCTTGTAAAACAATATCGATTTCACCGCACAATCATATTATGTTACGAAGCTGACAGCACGAATCTCATAACCTTCCTTAGCTTCAGCTCGACCTATCCGCCTAATCATACATTTTTAAAGAACACGAAGCTGACAGCGGAGAGGGGGAGATTCGAACTCCCGTCCCATCTTTCGACGAGAAACCGCTTAGCAAGCGGGTGCCTTCGACCACTCGGCCACCTCTCCAAAGGGGGAGGTATCCCCCTTTTCTCCATTTGGTTCTCTAAACAGAACCGAAAACCTCATGGAGACCTCTAATCCCCCTCGTTAACCTGTCCTTACACTGCTCAACCGGCTCTCTTTGATACACGGAGGGCGAGGGATTCGAACCCCCATGGGATTGCTCCCGGCGGATTTCAAGTCCGCTGCCTTACCAGTTAGGACTAGCCCTCCTGACAATAGTATTATATCCAATTTGCTTTCCTTGTCAATTAAAGCTAAATGAAAATCATTTACAATGTCCATAATTTATATATAATATTCTGTCTTATGGTTTATTCTATACTTAATTTGTTGGATTGGGAAAAAACAAGGGGTACCTAACATGCCAGTATTTTTGTTTTCCGATATTGAAGGGTCAACCAAAAAATGGGAGCAGTACAAAGAAGAAATGTCAAAAGCATTGGTGGTTCATGACCAGATAGTTCAGAGGAACATCCGAAAATACGGAGGAACAATAGTAAAGCACACTGGCGATGGTTTCTTCGCGGTTTTTGAAGATGGTGATCCAATTACATGCGCGGTAAGTATTCAAAGAGATATTGAACAGATTGATTGGGAGACTATCGGGGAATTGCGTGTCAGGATGGCGCTTAATGCCGGCTACGCTGAGAAAAGAGAGAATGATTATTTTGGTCCAGTAATAAATCGAACAGCACGGATTCTCGCAGTTGCCTGGGGCGGTCAGATTCTTGCGACACCAGAGGTGCTGAATTCTTGTCCATTGCCACCAGATGTGGTTGCTAAGGATTTGGGCAAGCATATGCTGAAGGATCTGGGCGAACCGCAATTGATCTATTGTATTATGAGTCCTGCTTTAAAAATACAGGAGTTTCCACCCCTCAGATCTCTTTCCACCCATATCCACAATCTACCAGTTCAATCAACGCCTTTTTTAGGTCGCGAAAGGGAGTTATCCGAAATCGAGCGATTATTGCAAATGCCGGAATGTCGTCTGCTTACAATAATCGGACCTGGTGGAATAGGTAAGAGTCGACTTGCACTACAAGCAGCAGCAGATATGATCGAAATATTTCCGCAAGGCATTTTCGTAATACCCCTTGCACCATTAACTTCTGTTGAATCCTTAGTATCTGCTATCGCAGAGCAGATAAAATTCTCTTTCTACAGCAAACAGGATCCCAGAGCGCAGCTAATGAATTACCTTGCTGAAAAAAAGATGCTGCTGATCTTTGACAATTTTGAGCACATTATTGAAGGGGCTGGGATTATTCCCGAGATTCTTCAGAACGCTTCCCAGGTAAAAATAATCGTGACATCACGCGAAATGCTGAATCTACAGGGAGAGTGGCTGCATCAGATACAGGGATTAGATGTTCCCACAGGTGAAACCGTAGACATTGGTGCATATAGTGCAGTGCAATTGTTTCTGCAGAGTGCTCGGCGTTTTAGGACGGATTTCTCACCGTCAGAAGAAGAGATTGGTTTTATTATACGGATATGTCAACTTGTCAGCGGTATCCCGCTTGGTATCGAACTTGCCAGTTCGTGGCTGCGGATTTTGTCGCTGGAGGAGATAACAAAAGAAGTTGAGAAAAGTTTTGATTTTCTTGCGAGCAAAATGCGCGATGTACCAGAGAGGCATCAAAGTCTTAGAGCAGTGTTTGAGTATAGTTGGAAACTTCTCAGCAGTGAAGAAAAGAAGATATTGGCACGATTATAAGTATTTCCAAAAAAGTTTACAAGGACTGCTTCAGAGAAGATTGCTGGTGCAACATTACCCCTGCTTTCTTCGTTAATTGACAAATCACTGCTAATTCGCGACTCTTCAGGATACTATGAGATGATTGGGGTTTTAAGGCAGTACGCCCGAGAAAAATTGCTTGAGTTTCCCGAAGAGCAAGTCAACACAAAGAATCTATTTTGTGAATACTACGCCGAATTCGTTGGTAAGATAGAAAGTGCGTTACAAAGCGTGAAGGCAATCGATATTGTATCTGAGGTGAATATGGAACTGGATAATATTCGCACTGCGTGGTCAGCAATTGTTGAGCAGGAGAATGATAAATTGATAGAAAAAGCACTACTGGGTATTTTCTATATATACGATACAAACGGTTGGTTAAGAGAGGGATCAGATACTTTTCAGAAAATAATTGATAGCCTTGACAAGGGTGGCGGAACAAAAAACCAGATGATTGCAGAATCCTCATTGCTGGGTAAACTTTGTGCCAGGCAGGCTATGTTTTTGTATCAACTCGGTTATTATGACAGGGCGAAAGAATTGTTGGATCGTAGTCTCAGGATTGCGCGAAAGTATGAAAACAAGGAAGAAATCGGTGTATGTTATAACACCATGGGTAATATTTCATACATGCTTTCTAATTTTGATCACGCAAGAGAAATGTACAATGCCTGGCTCGAAATTGCTCAAGAACTGAACCTTCAAAAGGGTGTTGTAGGTGCCTATAATAATCTCGGTGTCATTTCATATCGGTTAAATGAATATGAGCAAGCCAAAGAGTTTTTCGGAAAAAGCAAGCAAATTGCGAAAGCGATAGGTTACGAAAAAGGTGTGGCTTTTGCTGATACTAATATTGCTTTGGTGTTACATGCCATGGGTAATAATCAGGAGGCAAAGAAGATATTCATTGAGACTCTGGCTTTTGACCAAAGACTTGGTGATAAGATAAGCACTGCAAATACGCTTAATAACCTTGGGCTTGTGCATAAGTCACTTGAAGAATATGACGCTGCCCGGAAGGTATTTGAGGAAAGTCTGGCAATAAGGCAGGAAATAGGGGATCGTATGGGAACGGTGATTTCTCTTATTAACCTGGGAGATCTGGATTACATTCATGGACGATACGATGAGGCACTAGCGCGATTTCTGGAATGGAACAAAATCAGTAAAGAACTTAATGATAACTACAGTGAAGCAGGGGCATGTGTGAACATCGCCAGAACTTATTTCATGCTCGGGAATTACGAGCTGGCGAAGAAATACTATTTGGATGCGTTGAATTGGATGAAAAAGCACCATTATTTTGATTATCTGCATGATATTTTGTATGGATTTGCCTCATTACTGTCACAAACCGACAATAAAGAATTAGCCCTGGAACTTGTTTGTTTTGTTATCGCCAATGAAAAAATGGACAAGCGATTGTTGGATTGGGCAGAGGAACTTCGCAATAATCTGATTAAGGATGTAACTGAATCAGACAGGATTGTAGCTCAGAAGAATGCAAAAGCCGCAAAGCAAGCCAAATATATTAAGATGCTTTCTACAATATTTGACAAAAAAACTGCAAGAAAAAATCGCTCAAAGAGAGAAAACAAATGCTAAGATCCATGTTTAGTGAAAAGGCTAATTTCTTGACTCAGTAGCATTTTTGGCTATACTTTAGGAAAATGACGAAGAAGTCGAAACAAAAACAAAAAAATGATAAGTTAGCAAAAGAGAATTTTCTTGAAACACACTGGGAAAAGATTGTCATCACATTGCTCTTTCTTATCCCGCTGGTCTATTTTGCGCAGTTTCTGTCTTCTGAGAAGATGCTTGCAGGTTCGGATTATCTTCTGGACGGGTATCCTTTTGAGAAGTATGCGCTTGAACAGAGAACTGTTCCCTTGTGGAATCCGATGGTTTTTGGTGGATTCCCTATGCTTGGTGCGCCAGTGGGGGGGCAATTTGCACCACTTGCTCAGCTGAAGTTGCTGTTTCCACCACAGATTGTTCATTGTCTCATATTTATTATTCTATTTTTCATAGCCGGTTTGGGAATGTATTTGTACCTGAAGGAAATTGGTTTTTCAAAATATTCTGCAGCAGTTGGTGCTTTTGTGTATCAATGGATCGGCAATCTTGCAACTACCCCTGAGGCGGGTCATACTGGCAGAGCGGCGAGCATTGCAACATTTGGTTTGATGCTTTTTTTGCTCCACCGGGCACTGTATACTCGAAAGATCAACTATTTCGTGTTGCTTGCTGTAATTATTGCATTTGCTTTCTATCAGGGACATTTTCAGATAACCTATTACGGGCTTATTGTTTTGATTGCTTATGTCGTGCATTTTTTGGTTATTAATAGAAGGGAATTATCAAAGAGAGATTTCTTCACGATTTTTGGTTACGGTATTTTTTCCATCATTCTCTTCTGTTTGCTAATGGCGATGATCTGGCTACCTGTACTAAGAGGGATGCCAACAGTTGCCCGTGGCGTGGAAAGAGGTTATGAATATGCTGCATCATGGAATTTGCCACCCATAGAAATTTTCGACATACTTGTGCCCAATTTTTCTGGCGGACTGGATAATTACTGGGGTCAAAATATGATGAAACTCCACACGGAGTTCTTCGGAGTGCTTATGGTATTTTTCGCAATATTCGCGCTGGTCTTCTGCTGGCGAAAGAAATATACGAATTTTTTCACATTTGTTGGTTTGGTATCTTTGTTATATTGTTTTGGCAGCGCCACTCCAGTTCACAGGTTGTTCTACTCTCTGGTTCCAGGGTTCAAACTCATGCGAGCACCAAGCCTTGCGTTTTACCTTGTCGCTTATAGTATCATAGTAATCGGCGCGCGGGGATTTGATGAGCTCGTTGTCGGTCGCCAATTTGACCGCAGAAAGTTTCTCATCACAAGCATTACGGTGATAATATTGCTAACCATTGTCTTGCTACTGATTGCTCCCGCGCTGGGGAGCAGCCAGGCAGGACAGAAGGTGCAATATTTCCAGAAAAATCTTTCTTCATATACCGGCAGTGCGATTGTCAGCCTGATAGTTCTTATCGTGATTGCGCTTATTACATTCTATTCTCTCAATCATAAGCTGCGGATTTCAATGGCTACTTTGATCTGCCTTTGTTTAACTCTTCTTCATCAATTACCTGTGATGGCAAGATACCTACCAGTTGGTCCAGCACCAGAGATCTATTATCAGGCGGATGATGTTGTCAATTTTTTGAAGAGTGATAAGACCATTTTTCGGGTCTTTCCTTTTCAGTATGGCGTGCGCGGAGAGCATGATCGTGATTCTTATTTACTTTATCATAATATTCAAAGTGCTGGTGGTTATATCGCAAATCCAATACAGCGTTATCAGGATTTGATCGGAGCAGGAACGAGTGTAATGTTTAATCCGCAAAACCTGATTCATTATCCCAAATATGTTGATATGCTGAATCTGAAATATATTATCGCGCCCAGTCTACCGGATGATGTTTCACGATATGACCCCGGTTCCCAGCGTGTGATTCAGACTATTAAGAGCTATCTTTCGAGGTTCCGGCTGATATATAAAGGTTATCATCATTCAGTGTATCAAAATGATAGTGTCCTGCCGCGTGCCTTTATTGTTGCTGATTATCAGATTCTGCCTGAGAGAGAAATTCTTGATAAGATGAGGTCCCCTGAGTTTGATCCCAGAGAGCTCGTACTATTTGAAGACAAAGTGGAATATCCTCACCCACAGAATAGGCTAAGTATGGTTGAGGCACGGATTAATAACTACACATCAAATCAGGTGGTTATTGAAGCTGATTGCGTCCACCCCGGTTTTCTTGTTCTCTCTGATAATTGGCATCCGGACTGGCAGGCATATGTTGACGGAAAAAGAGAGAAGGTATATCGTGTCAACTATACATTCAGAGCCGTTTATATTCCAGCAGGTAAACACGAGATTATGTTTATTTACAAATCTGTACCGTTTGCCGTTGGACTGATTATTACGATTGTTGCGTTATCTGCCCTGCTTGGTTTCTATATTCCGCTGGGGATCTGGCGATTTGCAGTCAGATACCGCGTGAAGACATTTTCAAATACTAATCAATAATGTTGACTCTAAAACTGATTTGCATATAATCTTTCATGGCAAAAATTGATAGAACCCTCTGTCCTTTTTGTTTGTTCACCTCAAAATATATAGACCTTATTATGAACCAAGAGGGCAATTATATCTGCCCTGAGTGTGAGGCAACATTTTTCTATGAAGAAATCATGCAGTTATTTGGTTTTACTCAGCTTCTGGGTGATCGCAAGATAGAAAGCAGAAAAACCTTCGCTCTATAAGGTTACACTATGCGGACACCCAAATCACCTTTGATTATTTCACCGATAATAATTGGCTTCAGGTGTCGGAAGTATTTCAGGTTCTCCGATTTGATAATTACGATCATCCCGATCCCCATGTTGAACACGCGATACATTTCTTCCTCAGGAACCTTGCCCGTTTCCTGAATCAGTGAAAAAATCGCAGGCTTTTGCCATGAGCTTTTTCTAACAATAGCCGAACTTCCTTCTGGTAGTATCCTACGGATATTGTCGTAAAATCCACCACCGGTAATATGGGCAATACCGTTTATATATTTCAATCGTGGTTGTATTATCCAACGATAGGAAAGATGAGGTTTCAATAATTCTTCCGCCAGCGTGCACTTGAGTTTTGGAATAAAAGATGATAGACTGTATTTTTGAAATAAGACGCGACGTGCCAGAGTATAACCATTTGTGTGCAGACCTGAGGATTTGAACCCCAGTAGCAGATTTCCTGGAACAATGCTTTGGGGATCAACATAATTTTCTTTGTTAACAATACCCACAATGAAACCAACAAGATCATAAACACCCTTGGGATAGAATCTTTTTAACAGCGCGGTTTCTCCGCCCACAAGAGCCATCTTCTCTTTTTTGCAGGCGGCAACAAGTCCTTTCATCACATCAAGCAGAATTTCATCAGAAACATCTGAAAAGCCGATATAGTCCATAAAAAAAAGTGGTGTGGCTCCGGTTGTGAGGATATCGTTCACGCAGTGGTTGACAATATCAATGCCAACCGTATTATGAGTACCCACCGCACAGGCAATAAGAATTTTTGTTCCGACGCTGTCCACGCTACTAATGAGAAGTTTGTCGCCCAAAGGGTAAATACCGCCAAATAAACCAAATTCTGATCTTGATTGCTTGATAAAGGTTTTGATAACCTGTTTACCAATACCCTTCTTTACTATATTCAGTCTATCAATATCCACACCAGCATTCTTATAGAGCATACATGTCACCTCTTTTTTTCAAAGATTGATTGTACCTCAGCACTTGAAGGAATGCGGTTGTGCTTGTAGAAAAAGATCTTCTTATAATCATAATAGTCAATCTCTGAAGAGGATAGATTGAAGACAGATAATGCATAATTCATTCTTTTTGAAACCAAATTGCCTATCAAAATTTCTATTAGCATTATCATAACAAACAGCAAAATCATTGTTGGTACTGAGAGAAATTTAAATGAAAATTCTTTCTTAGATTTCACGGCTTTTGGTGTAGGTTTGGCATAGGCGACTTCAATCTGCCCGGTAGTCAACAGATGATAGAGACAGGAATAGGTATGGAACTTACCCAGTCCAGATATTTCAATCAAATCATTGACACTTCGTTGGCCGTCAATGAGTGATAGGATCCGTAGTTCATCATCAGGTAATTTCAATTTCAGCTCGGGTCTTTCAACCTTCTTGTATACAAGATCTGAAGAAGTTATCTGGCTCACAATCCTGGGCCATTCATCAAACCTTCTTGCTGATTCCAATACGATATTTTCCGTATTCAATCTAAGTTTAATTATGCTTTTGGGGTAAATAACTGCGCCCTGCTCAAATTTGAACTCTCCTTCCTGCCAGGTAAAAGTTTCGTCAATTACTTCCTGAATCTTGAACCTGATAATCCTCTCAATTTCATCCGTGGTAAGGTATTTATCATCAATTATAATGTTCATAATCGGTCTTCTGGTTTCTTCGTGGATTTCACGGATCATTTCAAAAAGATTTTTCTTGATAAAACCAGATCTGACAAGATAATTCTCGAGTCGTTCACTCTTTTCACCTTTTTCAAAGAATGCTCCAGTAATGAAACCTTCTATAAAACCTATGTCGACAAGCTCATTCTTCCGTCTTATTTTTAACACGCCGGTAAGATGCTCTTGAGAAATCAGTTGCAGTATGCTTGTGAGGTTTATACTTTTAAGATCACCTTCAATCGGCATCAGAACCTCCAAGCAATAGAAATGAAAATAGGTAACAGAAAAAAAGAATTAATACACTAATGCATAAAACTATCGGGGTAATCGGTAATGAGACCCAGCCTGCCGGCTTGACAAAATGTGATTTCAATAGAAGGGGCGCGTAGGCAACAGAAGCGAAGAACACAATTATCAACCCAAGGAAATTTCTATTCTTGTAGATCAGGCCGCTTCCAGGCAGGACAATATTGAGGGCAATAGCGAGAAGTTTTCTACCTATTCTCCAATAT
>FWPU01006992.1_pt1 | contig 21492 bp, 18 predicted proteins | sample 2228361 | NCBI WGS metagenome assembly FWPU01 (sample SAMEA103939777, study PRJEB20133) | metagenome
GGACGGCGGCGCTCCCAATCATGCCTACGAGAGCCGGAGATGAGGGCGGCAGTCAGGAGGTAGGCGATCGCTGGGGAGTGCACAGATCGCTCCCCGGGACCTGCGTCCTCCCTCGCCCCGGGTTTCGAACTTGGGACGAGGCTGAGCCGCGATCGCCCCCGAACCCTTGCCACCTAAGATGGGAGAAGCCATCGTGCGACATCCATGGGTAGCCACGGCCGATCACGGTCTGCGCTGGGGACTGCAATTGATCGTGCCTGATGCGCCGGACGCGCTGCCGCGCCTGCTGGACACCGGCCGGCTCGTCGAATCGCTCGGCTACGATGCCGTGTTCATCATGGACCATCCGGCTATTCATGCCGACCCGTGGATCTGCCTGTCTGCGCTGGCAGTCGCGACTCAGCGTATTCGCCTTGGCTCGGCCGTCAATTGCGTCTGGTACCGGCACCCGGCTTATCTGGCGCGGCTGGCCGCTGATCTGGACAATCTCAGCCAGGGCCGCTCGATCCTGGGCATCGGCTCCGGCTGGTGGGCCGAGGAATTTCATGCCTTTGCCCTGCCATTCCTGCCCCTGCCCGAGCGGCAGGCAGGGCTCGATGAGGCGCTTGCGATCGTTCAGGGGGTGTGGGGACCAGAGTCGTTCAGCTATGCCGGCCGCTATTTTCAGGTGCATAGGCTGCGGATCGAACCGCCCCCATGCCAGCGGCCACGCCCACCGATTCTGATCGGCGGCAGTGGCGAGCGCCGGACGCTCGCGCAGGTCGCCCGCTTCGCCGATGCTTGCAACGTCCAGGAAGAACTACCGATTCACGACCCGAGCGTCAGCGATGCGGAGCGCGCGACCGCCGTGCGCCGTAAGCTTGATGCGCTCGCTGCACACTGCGCGGCTCTCGGACGCCCGTACGAGGAGATTCTTCGCACCCACTTCACGCTCTACCTCATCCTTGCCCCTTCGGAGGCAGAAGCCCGGCGCAAGCTCGACGCGCTCGATCCCGCCCGCTCAACCTCGGCCGGCACGCGGCGCTCGGGCAAGGCTCAGATCCTGGCGACAACACCCGCACGCGCCGCGGACTACTACCGAGCGCTCGCTGCCGTGGGCGTCCAATACTTCATCATCCAGCTTGACGCCAGCGATCACGAGACCATCTTCCTCCTGGCAACCGAAGTCATGCCGGCCGTACGGGAATCTTGGCAGCGGCAGACCAACGGTGGGCACGCTGAGCCGGCGTCCATCGAGGCCAAGGAGCGTGCATAGGGACGATTGACTGTAACGCGGTGGAGTGCAGGGCCGACCAGACGGAGACGCGCAGGTACATGTCAGCCATGCAGCCATTTCGCCCGCAGGAAGTGTCATACGCCGGTGTAGGACTAACATTCTGCCGGGTGCCACTCGTGCTTGAGCCCAGTGGATTGCAAGGCGCCGATGTCGCCATCCTAGGAGCGCCGTTTGATGAGGGCGTCTCGTTCCGGCCCGGCGCCCGCTTTGGCCCGCGCGCGATCCGCGCGGCAGAGGATGTCGGTGGCGGCGCGCCCCGGCCTCATATGGAACTGGGCATTGATCCCCTCGCAGAGTTGCGCATCGTTGATTACGGGGACATTGAGGCCGTGCCGGGAGCTCTGGAACGATCCCATGAGCGATTGCTTCGGCACGTTTCGGAGATCCTCGCAGCGAAGGCCATCCCGATCGTTCTTGGCGGCGATCATTCCCTCTCCTATCCGGTGCTGAAGGCGCTGGCAGACCACCTTGGCCCGGATGGCTACGCCGTGATCCACTTCGATAGCCATGCCGACACCGGCGCCGAAATCTTCGGGGTCACCAACTCGCACGGCACCCCTTTCTACCGCGCTGTGGCCGAAGGCTACCTGCGCGGCGACCACATCATGCAGATCGGATTGCGCGGCGCCTGGCCTGGGCCGGACGAATTCGCCTGGATGCGGGAGCACGGCTTCCGCTGGCGGACGATGGACGAGGTGCTCGAGCGGGGAGTGCCGGCCGTGATCGAGGAGGCAATCGCCTTCGCCCGGGAGCGCGCCCCGCACGTCTACCTTACCGTGGATATCGACGCGCTCGATCCAGCGTTCGCGCCGGGGACCGGGACGCCGGAGCCGGGCGGGTTCCAGACGCGCGAGCTGCGCTGGGCCGTGCGGAGGATCGCCGCTGACGTCGAGATCTGCGCGATGGATCTCGTCGAGGTCTCTCCGCCGTACGACGTGGCCGGGATCACCGCGCTCGCTGGCCACCGGCTCATCCTGGAGGCCCTCTCCGGGATCGCGCTGCGCAAGGCCGGCCGGCCGCCGCAGCCGGAGCGCTGGGAGTCGGACGAAAGCCTCCGATTGACGTGGTGAGATGAGGAAGCAGCTCGACATGAGAGCGTTCCTTCTCTCATGAACCAATAGCCCGCGTGCTTAGGTCGAGGGTGAACCAGGACTTCCTTCGCGCCTCGGCGCTATCGCGAGTATGATGTCGCAAGCGTCGAACCGTTCCGAGGGAGGAAGGTGCTCGTGTCTGTCCTGCTCCTCACACAAGCCGAGGTCGAGCGGCTGCTCGATCTCGATGCGCTTCTCGATGCGCTTGCCGAAGGGTTTAAGGCTCTCAGCGAGGGCACGGTCAGCGCCCCGCCGCGCAACCAGGCCACGACTCCGGACGGGATCTTGCTGGCGATGCCCGGCTGGGCGCCTAGCAACCATATCGCTGTCAAGCTGGTGACCGTCTTCCACGGCAATGTCCAGCGAGGTCTACCCGGCCACCAGGCGCTGATCTGCCTGTTCGACGCGGAGACCGGCACGCCGGTTGCGATCATGGACGGCACGCACATCACCGCGATGCGCTCTGCTGGTGGAGCGGCGCTGGCGACCCGCCTGCTAGCCCGCCAGAACGCGCACGTGCTGGCGATCATCGGCGCGGGCGTGCAGGGGAAAGCGCATCTGACCATGCTGCCGCGCGTGCGCCCTATAACCGAGATTCGCATCGCCTCGCGCGACCGCGCGCACGCTCAGCGGCTGGCTGCCGCCGATCCCCGCGCGCGGGTGGCTAGCTCGTTCGAGGAAGCGGTGCGCGGCGCCGATATCGTTTGCCTTTGCACCGCCTCGCAGGAGCCGGTGATTCAGCCAGAGTGGCTCACGCCGGGCGCCCACGTGACATCAGTCGGCTATCACCCGCCAGGCGGCGAATTGCCGCGCGCCCTCGCCGAGCATGGCCGGCTCTTCGTCGAGACGCGCGGGGCGTTCGCGCCCCCACCGGCTGGCTGCGCCGAGCTAGAAGGGATCGACCCGGCGAAAGCCACAGAGCTCGGCGAGGTGCTCCTTGGCCGCCGCCCGGGACGCCAGTCCGCCGAGGAGATCACCGTCTACAAATCCATGGGCCACGCGGTCGAGGACATGGTCACAGCGAACCTGGTCTACCGCCGGGCGATCGCCGAAGGCGCTGGTCGGCCTGTGGAGGTGTAAGCGCAGGCCATCGTGCGCCCCTTGCACCAAGCATTGTCTACGAGTAGCGCAGCGTATGGACGGTCCTGACGCTCCCGCACATCAGCAGCTTCGCGCCGAGATCCGCGCGCTCTGCTCCCGCTTCCCAGATGCGTACTGGCGGCAGCTCGACCGCGAGCGGGCGTATCCCGAAGCGTTTGTCCGCGCGCTGACCGAGGCAGGGTACCTGGCGGCGCTGATTCCACGGGCATACGGCGGGCTCGGCTTAGGGGTGACTGAGGCCAGCATCATCTTGGAAGAAATCCACCGCTCTGGCGGGAATGCCGCGGCTTGTCACGCGCAGATGTACATCATGGGCGCGCTGCTGCGCCATGGGAGCGAGGCGCAAAAACAGCGCTGGCTGCCGCCCATCGCTCGCGGGGAGCTCCGGCTCCAGGCATTCTCCATCACCGAGGCAGACGCCGGCTCTGACACGACCGCGATCACCACGATGGCCACCCGGGACGGCGATGGCTGGGTTATCAACGGGCACAAGAGCTGGACCAGCCGCGTCGCGCAATCGGATCTGCTGCTCCTCCTAGCGCGGACCAGCCCGCGTGATCCCGCCGATCGCACGCGAGGGTTAAGCCTCTTTCTCGTCGATCTGCGCGAGGCGCGGCAAAGCGGCGGCATCGAGGTTCGACCCGTCCGCACGATGCTCAATTACCCGACGTACCAGGTGACCTACCGCAATCTCCGCTTGCCAGCCGATGCGCTCATTGGCGAAGAGGGCGCAGGATTCCGGGCAATTATCGACGGCTGGAACGCCGAGCGGATCTTGCTGGCCGCCGAAGCAATCGGCGATGGCTACTGGTTTGTCGAGCGCGGCAGCGCCTATGCGAAATCGCGTGTCGTCTTCGGCCGGCCGGTCGGCGCCAACCAAGGCGTGCAGTTTCCGCTCGCCCGCGCCTACGGGCAGGTCGTCGCCGCAGATCTCGTGCGGTATCGCGCGGCGAGTCTCTACGACGCGGGGGCACCGTGCGGGGCAGAGGCGAATCTGGCCAAGCTGTTAGCCTCGGAAGCAAGCTGGATGGCGGCCAATATCTGCCTGGACATTCACGGCGGCTACGGCTTCGTCGACGAACACGACGTTGAGCGCAAATTCCGTGAGACACGCCTCTTTCACGTGGCGCCGGTGAGCAACAATCTTATCCTCTCTTACATCGCTACCCACGTCCTGGGATTGCCACGGTCGTACTGAGGTGGGGGCTGGGGAAGGAGTCAGGAGGCAGGAGTGCGATCCTTTGCGTCCCGGCGTTTCTCCAGTCCCTAACTTCGAATCCTTTGTCCTCTGGCATACAATGCCGCCCGCTTGAGTGGCGCAGATGATGCGGCGCATCATCGCAATGAATTCCAAGAGGGGTGAGCTATGCCGATTGTCTTCTTTCTCAACCGGCTGCGGGAGGGCGTCAATCCCGACGACTACGAGCGCTGGGTGCGCGAGGTGGATTATCCCGTCGCCCGCTCGCTCAAGACGATCAAGAGCTATGTCGTGACGCGCATCGAGGGCACGCTGGACGGATCTCCGGCGCCGTACCCCTACATCGAGCGCGTGGAGATCACCGACCTCGATGCCTATCGAAAAGAGCTCAGCGAGGGGGCCAACATGCAGGATTTCTTCCAGCAGTGGTCCTCCTTCGTTGGTGAGTCGGTCGCGGTCTACGGCACGGAGTTGTGAGCTCGGAGCCAATCGTCGATAGCCGGCAGCCGATAGGGGTTCACCCGTGGTTACGCAACCATCGCAGAAGGCAGGTGCAGATCCATGGTGACGCGGCCCCCTTTACCACCCACCGGCCATCAGCCACCGGTTCCCGTGCGCTGCGGCCTGACACCCGTGTTGCACGGCGGCTTTCCCGGAGACGACCGGGCAGGTCTGCTGCGTCGCGTGGCCCACATTGCCGACGAAGGCGGGTTTGATGTCCTCTGGGTGGAGGACCACACCCGGCTGCCAGCGGAGGAGATCCGGGCATCGGAGGGTATCCCGGAGCGTGATGAACCACTTGAGGCATGGACCACGCTCGCGTACCTGGCGGCCATCACCCGGCGCGTCCGCCTGGGCACCGAGGTGACACCCGTCACGCTGCGTCATCCCGCCCTGCTAGCCAAAGCCGTGGCCACGCTCGATGTGTTGAGCGGCGGTCGGGCAATCTTTGGCGCTGGGACGGGCTGGCACAAGCCAGAGTTCGCCAGCCTGGGCATCCCATTCGAGCGGCGCGAGGAGCGATTTGCCAAGACCTGCGAGGCGCTCGGCATGATGCAGGCACTCTGGCGCGGGGAGCACGTCGATTTCCATGGCCACTATTACACGCTCGAAGGCGCGTATCTCGCTCCGCCACCCGTGCAGCCAGGTGGCCCGCCCATCTGGCTTGGCGGGTTCTCCGACCAGCTTCTCTCGGCGGTGGTCCGCTTCGGTGCGGGCTGGATTCTTGGCACCAATCCCGATCCGGAATTTGTGGCCGAGCGGTGGGCGCGGCTTCGGGCACTGTGCCAGCACGCCGGACGCGACCCGGCAGAGATCCGGGTCTGCGTGCCGCTGATGGCCCACCTCAGCACCGACCGGGAGCGAGCACGCGCCACCCTGGAGGGGTACATTGCCCGGGGCGATTTCGCGCGCTGGCTCGGAAGTTTCTTTGGTGACAACGCCCGGCGTTTCGGTCTTTGGGGCACGCCGGACGATGCTTTGCAGCGCCTCCAGCCCTATCTGGCGATCGGCGTTCGCGATTTCATTTTCGATCTCCGGCCAGCGAGTATCGCCATTGAGACCGCGGAACTCCTGGCCGGGCAGGTGTTGCCACGCTTGATGCATGCGTGATTGGAAAGGATGCAGAGGGATGACTGAGACGGCCACAGCCACCACGCGGGCGGTGATCGACCGTCTGTACGAGGCCTACCGGGCCGGCGATCTGGAAGGCATGCTGGCGCTGATGGCGGACGACGTGGTCGTGACGTTCACAGGTAACGGCACGTTCCACGGCAAGGCGGAAGCACGCCCGTACATGGAGTGGGCCGGCACCCAGCTCCCAGAGCTCACTTTTAACGTCCGCCGCATCATTGTTGATGGTGAGTACGCCGCGGTGACCTGGGACGAGGTCGGGCGGACCAAGCGCGGCGAGGCCTGGTCCGCGATCGGGGTGGATGTGCACCGGGTCGTGGAGGGGAAGATCGTGGAGCTGACGGTTTACACCGATACCGACAAGCTGGCGCGCCTGCTCGATCCGTGGCGGGGAGCGAACCACTCGTGAGGGACGGTCCTCCTCCTGACCGTCAGGGTCGGAGCGCAGCGATCAGCTCAGCGGCTGGCTGGGGCGAATCCACGATGACGTGATCGACCCCGGCCGCCACATAGGCCGCCAGGCGGTTCCGGCACTCGACGGGTGTGCCAACGATCGCCGCATCCGTCACCAGCCGGTCCGGCACGCAAGCGGCGACATCCGCCGGGTTGACACGCTTGTAGGCGTGTAGGTATGGCTCCAGCCCCTCAGCTACGATCTCATCAATCCGCAGCCGCTCGCGGATCGGCGCCAGCACGGACAAATCCACACCCGATCCCTGCAATAGCAGTTCGCCGCGCCCGGTCATGCCATAAGCAAGCGCCAGCCAGGGCTTTAGCTCATCAATCGCGCTTGCGGCATCTTCGGTGACGCGCGTGGTGATAATCGCGATGATCTCGACTGCAGCCGGATCGCGCCCGGCAGCGGCTGCACCCGTTCGCACCTGCTCGACCGCCCACTGGACGTAGGGCACCGGCGCAAAGGAGGTGAGGATCACTCCGTCCGCGATCTGGCCCGCAAGCTGGAGCGCCTTCGGTCCAATCGCCCCGAAGAGAATCGGAATCCGTCCGGAAACGGGAAGCACGTCCGGCACGACGCGATCGATCGTGACGATCTTGCCCTTGTACGTCACGGTCCCGCCCTGCCAGAACAGCCGCAGCGCCTCGGTCGTTTCGCGCAGCATGGTGAGCGGGCTGCGATCTTCGATGCCGATCTGGCCGAGGAGGGATTTTGTGCAGCGACCGATGCCGAGCAGGAACCGGCCACCAGCGAACTGGTCAAGCGTCGCCGCCGCGCTGGCGAGTAGCGCCGCCGGGCGGATGTAGGGGGTAGTCACGCTCACACCGAGCACGATGCGCTGGGTGATAGCCGCCAAATATCCCAACGACGAGAAGCACTCCCAGGAATAGTAATCCTCGATCACCCACGCTGAATCAAAGCCCGCCGCCTCGGCTTCTTGTCCGCGCCCAGCAATCGCCGTTGCCGAGGCGGCCGGGCCAAGCGGCAACAGCAATCCCAATCGTGGAGAGCGCTCCGTCACGCCATTCACCGCCACGCTCCTCATGAGTCAGCCCCGGTTCCGGGTGAGCCTGGACGCAGGTCGAACGCCGGGTCAAGGTGAGGCAGAGTTGCCGTCTCGCCCTCTTGGATGGCCCGGAGCACCCGCTCCGGCGTCAGCGGCGTCGTGTGGACCGGCACGCCAATCGCGTTCGCCACGGCATTTGCAACCGCCGCGGCAGAGAAGACGACCGGTGGCTCGCCGACGCCCTTAGCGCCGAATGGCCCGTGCTCCGACGCCGCCTCAATCAGGACCGTCCTCACCCGCGGCGCTTCCAAGGTGGTCGGCAGCTTGTAGAGCGCCAGATTCGGATTGAGCAGGCGGCCGTCTTCAAAAATCAGTTCTTCGGTAAGAGCATAGCCGATGCCCTGCACCGCGCCGCCTTGCATCTGCCCCTCAATGTACGTGGGATTGACCGCAAAGCCGACGTCCTGCGCCACGACGAAGTCCACGACGCGGGTTAGTCCGGTCTCGGGATCGACCTCGACCTCGGCGGCATGGCAGTGGAATGACGGCGCGTTGAACGCCGGGAAAAGGCTCCCCTTCAAGGACGTCGCATCGTGTGGCGTCGGCTCGACAAGGAAGGAGCCGGTGCCAATAACGGGCTCAGAAGCCCACATCTGGCCGGATAGCAGATCGGCATAGGTCACGCCACGGTCGGGCACGCCGCGGACGGTGATCCGGCCCTCGTGGATTTCCAAGTCGGCTTCGGCAGCTTCCAGGATATTGGCCGCGCGCCGGAGCAATTCGGCTTTGACGGCCTGAGCCGCACGCTGGGCCGCCTTCCCCATATTGAAGAGCGTCCGGCTCCCTTGGGCGCCCGCATCCATTGGCGTCGCGCCCGTATCGCCCCAGTGCACGCGCACATCCTCGTAGCGAATCCCAAGCTCCTCGGCGACGATTTGGGCCACGCCTGCCATGACCGCGCCCGTGCCGATCTCGGCCGCGCCGGTCTGCACCTCGGCGCTGCCATCCTCATTCATGAGGATCGTGCAGCCAGCAGACCCGGCGGTGGTGAGCCACCAACCGGCGGCAAGCCCCTTCCCCCGCTTCAAGCCGGGCGCAGAGGGGGGATTCTGCTGCCCCCAGCCAATGGCCTCGGCCGCCCGGACCAGCGCCTCCCGCATTCCGACGCCCTTGAGCACCTGCCCGCTGTGCCCCAAATCACCTTCCCGGAAGACATTCTTCAACCGGAACTCCAGCGGATCCAGGCCGAGTTCCCGGGCGATCGCATCCGTGTGGGACTCCACGGCAAAGACGGTTTGTGGCCCCGTCGGTCCGCGGAAGGCGCCAAAATTGACGTTGTTCGTGTGGACGGCAAGCGCCTCGACCTTCAAATTGGGAATGCGATACGGACCGGGGGCAAGCATTGCGGCCACGCCTGCCAGCAGGGGCGAACCGCCGCTGTAGGCACCCGCATCCATGATGATCTTTGCCTCCCGCCCGAGAATCGTGCCGTCGGCGGCCACCGCCGAGCGGAGGGCGATGATCATCGGGTGGCGCGGATTGCCAGCCGCCAGGTCCTCTTCCCGGGTGTTGACGATGCGTACCGGGCGTCCCGTCTTCAGCGCCAGGAGCGCCGCGTACAGCTCGACGCTGGCCTCCAGCTTGGAGCCGAAGCCGCCACCAACTGTCTCTGCAATCACGCGAATGTCACGGTATGGGATGCCGAGCGCCTCGTGGAGCTGATGGCGGACGCCGAACGGGTGCTGGGTGCTGGCGTGAATGGTCAACCGGCCGCGAGCATCCACCTCGGCGATGGCCGCGCGCGGCTCCATCGGCGTCTGATGCACCGAGTGAGCTGCGTAGGTGCCCTCAATCACGCGGTCTGCCTGGGCAAACGCCGCCGCCACGTCGCCGCGCTCCAGGAAGACTTGAGCCGCGACGTTGCCCCAGCGGATGAGCTGAGGCGGGGCGGCATAGGCGGTCAGGTCGTCGTGCACGCGCGGAGCATCCGGCGCCAGGGCAGCAATGGGATCGAAGACGGCTGGTAGATCCTCATATTCGATCTCGATCAGCCGCGCTGCTAGCTCCGCGACCACTTCGCTTTCCGCCGCGACCGCCGCGACCGGCTCGCCAATGTGGCGCACGCGACCAGTGGCGAACGCCCGCTGATCTTTCACCACCTCGCCGAAGTAGCCGCCAACCTCGCCGGTAATGACTGCCTCGACACCGGGCAGCGCTTCCGCCGCGCTGGTGTCGATGCGCACGATGCGGGCGCTGGCGCGCTCGCTTCGGACGATTTTGCCGTAAAGCAGGCCGGGTGGGGCATAATCGCTGGCATAGCGCGCCCGGCCGGTTACTTTGTCCTCACCATCGAGTCGCCTGACTCGTCTGCCAACAATCGTTGTCGCCTTGTCGGTCATGGTTCTGTCACCCCGGCTTGCTGGACTGGCATTGGGCGCCTCGTTGCGCGTCCGTATGTCATGTGCCCTGTCTCCGAGCCCGTTCCCGCGCGATCTCGCCCGCGCGGCGCACGAACACCGCGATCATCTGCCGCCGGTACCAAGCGCTCGCCTCAGTATCGTCCGGCGGATCACAGGACTCGGCGGCAACGCTCCCGGCGCGGCGCAACGTCGCGTCATTGACTGGCTGGTTGCGCAGCACCATCTCTGCCTCCGCCGCTCGCACCGGGGTCGCGCCGGCTGCGACCAGCCCGATGCGCGCATCGAGGCAGGTCTCACCGTCCTCAGCCAGCGTCAGGCTCATGCCGACGCCGGTGATGGCGTAATCGGTGCCGCGCACCCGGTGCTTGCAATAGGCAGAGCCACTGCGGGCCGGGACTGGTGGCAGGTGGATGGCCACGAGCAATTCCCCCGGCTCCAGCGCGGTTTCCAGGAATCCCTTGAAGAAGGCATCCACTGGAACCCGGCGCCGGCCACGCGGCGACGCCAGCTCGATCTCAGCTCCGAGCGCAATCAGCGCCCCCGGGGGGTCGGCAGCAGGGTCAGCATGGGCGAGGTTACCTCCGATCGTCGCTTGCCGGCGGACCGCTGGCGTTGCGACGCTGGCAGCAGCCTCGGCGAGCGCCGTGTAGCGCTCCTTGATCACCGGCGAGCCTGCAAGCACGTGCTCCGTCACCATCGCGCCGATGGTGAGGCCACCCTCGGGCGATGGTGCGATGCCTTGCAGCGCCGCGATGCGCCGCAATCCGATCAGCAGGCGCGGCTGGACGAGCCCCCAGCGCTTGAGCACGAGGAGCGATTGCCCCCCGGCCAGGATTTTGGCGTCGTCGCCATGCTCAGCCAGGAGCGCCAGCGCCTCGTCGATCGTCTCGGGCGCGATGTAGCTGGCGCTGGGCACAACCTCATCGCTTACCGGCGCCGCAGACGCGGCAAGCTGTTGCTCGGCTGGCATTTCAGACTTCCTCCGCTGCGGCTAGGACGGCCTCGACAATCTTGGCATACCCGGTGCACCGGCAGAGGTTGCCGCTCAGTGCCTGGCGCACCTCGGCTTCGGTCGGGTGGGGATTCGCATTGAGCAGCGCCCGCGCCGCCAGGATCATGCCCGGGGTGCAGAACCCGCACTGGACGCCGCCATGCTCGGCAAGGGCGCGCTGCAACGGATCAAGCTCCCCGTCGTGCGCCAATCCTTCAATCGTGGTGATCTCCCGGTCCTGAGCTTCGACGGCCAGCGTCAGGCACGAGCAGACCGGCTCACCGTCCAGGAGCACGGTGCAGGCGCCGCACTCTCCCATGCCGCAGCCGTTTTTGGCTCCGGTGAGCGCCAGGGGGCCGCGCAGCACGTCCAAGAGAAAGGCGTCGGCGGGCGCGGTCACGCGACGCGTCTTGCCGTTGACTCGGAGGGTCATCGTGATGTCCACGGGTCGTCCTCACACCCTCATACACCCGTCCCAAAGGACGGCGATATCGATCACCGGTCCTGCCGCGCCTAGCCACGGAAGCGCGGCAGGATGTCGCGCGCGACACGCTCGATCATCTGCTCAGCGGCATCAGGCGGGAAGGGGAAGAAGACGATCTCATCAGCACCGGCGTCCAGCAGCGCGCGCAAGCCAGCTTCGCACTCATCCGGCGTTCCGGCGACGGCGACGCGGCGGACGATGTCGTCCGAGACGAGCTCGACCGGGAAGCGCCGCTCCTCCCGGTAGATGCGGCCCATCTCCAGCATCAGATCATCTGGCACACCAGCGAGCGACGTCAGCGGCGTCGGATGGCCACCCGCGCCGAGATATTCAGCGATCGGAGCGCGGACGCTGTCACGCGCCCTTGCGCCGTCATCGTCCATGCTCATGATGACGTAGACCACCATGTGATGCTGGGACGGGTCTCGTCCACTCACCGCGCAGCCGGCCCGCACGTTGTCCCAGGCAAATCGCACGTATGGCGGGCTGGCAAGCACCGAGAGGATGGTGCCATCGCAGATTTCGCCAGACAACTGGAGCATCTTGGGGCCTTCGACGCCGAGGTAGATCGGCATGTCGGCGCGCGGTGGCGTGAATCCGAGCTTGACGTTGCGCAACTGATAGTAGCGTCCCTGGAAGTTCGAAGTCTGGCCCGCGAAGAGTTCCCGGCTGATGGCCACCGCCTCGCGCATCGCCGTCAGGGGGCTGGAGTAATCGAGATTCATTTGCCACATCCAATACCGCACACCAGCCCCATAGCCAAGGATGAGACGCTGGTTCGCGATGTGGTCGAGCGCCCCGACTTCCATGACGGTCAACGCGGGGTGGCGTGCCAGCGGCGACAGGATCCCGAGGCCGATCGTAATGCGCTCGGTGCGGTCGGCGATCGCGGTTGCCGTCGCGATGCCACCCTGATAGAAGTAGTCCTCGCCAAGCCAGCAGGAATCGTAGCCGAGGCGATCCGCGAGCACGGCGCCATCCAGAACCCGTTGAAGCGGGAAATTGCCGCTGAACAGCACACCGAAGCGCGCTGGTTGCATTGTCATCCTCACTCCTAGCCCTCAGCCCCGGCGCTTCGCGCCGCCTGACACCGACGGTGCCCCGCCACCTTTGGGAGAGGGGAGTGCAGCGCAGCCGAGCGACTCGGGTATTGAATCGCTCGGCCCACGGGCTTACATCCCCTCTTGCGGAACTGGGAGAGGGGCAAGGGGCGAGGGCGCGACGCTATTCCGTTATTCCTTCGACACCATCCAATACCGCGTGGCCGTGTCGGTATTCCACTGGAAGCCACGGATATTCTTGCGCGCGGCCACCACGTAATTGATCTGGAACAAGAAGGCCCATGGCGCCTCATCGACAATGATCTTCTGAGCCTCCTTCGACAGCGCCTCGCGCTTGACCGGATCGGGCTCGTACATTGCCTCGTCAATGATCTGGTCGACACGCGGGTTGCTGTAACCCACGCCATTCGTCGCCGTCGCGCGCGAGTTGAAGTTCCAGTGAATGTGATAGATCGGGTCATTGACCCAGGAATACCACTCGGCGATGAAGGCATGAAGCGCGCCAGAATTGAACTTCTCCAAGTATTCCGCGTCGGTCATCTTGAGAATGTTCACCTTGCCACCGGCCTCTGCCATCGCGGACTGGATCCAGACCGCGATCTGCTCATGCACGGAGAAGCCGATGCGAACCGCGAGATCGAAGGAGAAGTCCTTGATGCCCAGGCTATCCAGGATCTCTCTCGCCTTGGCAGGACCTCCGTCGTAGTGCCAGAACGAGAAGTCGCTGGTTGGCATGCCGGCTGGCACCGGGCTTTTGCATGGCTGGGCAAAGCCATACATGACCTGATCGATGATCGTCTGATAGGGGATGGCATGGCTGACTGCCCGGCGCACATCCACGTTGTCAAACGGCGGGATGCGGTTGTTCATCCCGAGGAACCAGTTCCACGGGATCTTGAAGTTGAAGAGCGCGATGTCGGGATTGTCGCGCAAGCTGGCCAGATCCTTCGGCAGCAGGTTGAACGCCACATCAACGTCACCGTTGACCAGAAGCTGCAAGCGCTCTTGCGGGCTCGGGATGACCCGGTTTATCACGCCGCCGTTCTTGAGCGCCTCCTTGTTCCAGTAGTTGGGGTTCGGCGCCAGCTCCCACTCCACGCCTGGTGTCCACTTGGCGAGGACATACGCGGTCGAGCCCAGCGGATTCGTCTTGAAGTAGTTGTGCGCGGTCGGGTCGTCGGGGGTCTTGTGCTCCTCAATCGCTTCGGCGCTCATGATGTTGAGGACATTGGTGCCGATCATCTTGAGAGCGAAGGGCGTCGGCTTCTGAAGCTGGACGACGACTGTGTAATCATCCGGCGCCGTGATCTGATCGGGCGTCATGACGGTCATCAGGTTGAAGACGAGCTTGGAGTAGACCGAGGTGTCAGAGACGCCCCGCTGCCACGTTGCCAGCACATCTTGCGCGTTGAGAGGCGTACCGTCGCTGAACGTCAGACCCTGCTTGAGCTTGAAGGTGAGAGTCAAGCCATCAGGTGAGACCTCCCAGGATTCCACTAGCCACGGCAGCAGCTTCCACGAGCCGTCTGGCTCTTGCACTGGGAAGAGCCCGCCATCGTCTTGGGTCAGGTAATCATAGGCAAAGACGTTGTCATAGAGATTGGCGACGGCGTAGTAGCTGGGGATCGACTTGAAGTAATGAGGATCAAGCTCGTCGAGATCCTGGCCGTCCACAATCACGATCTTCGCATTGGGCCCAGTTTCCTGTGCGTACCGGCGAAGCTCGGACATCGGCCGGGCGGGCGACGCCTCAACGCCGTGTCCCATGGCGATAGCCGCGACCGCGCCACCAAACAGCGCGAAGAGATCGCGGCGACTCAACTCGATTGGGCGATCACTGAGATACCGGGAAACGTCGCGGTGCTTCGTGTCCTGGTTCATATCGTCCCTCCTCACAAATCGGCAATCCGAAGTCGATCTCCGGATCAATATGGCTCTCTGGCGAGCCAGAAAGCGTCCGATGGCCTCCCCCGCTGGAGAGGGCCAAAGAACCCACGGTGATTCCTACCCCACGGCGCCGCCCTGGCCAGCAACACGGCCCCGCGCGACCTGGGAGTCTGGCATATAGAGCAGGCAGGCAACGCGATGCCCATCTGGTCCAACCTCGATCATCGGAATGCGGCCTTGCCGGTGCGACGGCTCGACATAGGGGCAGCGATCGGCCAGCGGGCATCCCGTAACCGGAGCATGCAGGTGCGGCGTTTCGCCGGGTAGGATGATCCGCCGCTTCTCCTTGCGCAATGCGGGATCGGGAATGGGCACGGCCGAAAGCAACGCCTGCGTGTATGGATGCTTCGGCTCGGTAAAGATCGCCTCGACCGGTCCCTCCTCCACGATCTGTCCCAGATACATCACCAGCACGCGCCGGCACAAGTACCGGACCGTGCTCAGATCATGCGAAATGAAGAGGTAGGCCATACCCAGCTCTTCTTGCAGGCGCCGCAGCAGCGCGATGATCTGAATCCGGATTGACATATCGAGCGATGAGGTGGGCTCATCGAGGACAACAAAATCCGGGCGGGTAGCAATGGCCCGCGCGATGCCCACCCGCTGTTTCTGACCGCCTGAGAGCTGGCCCGGCCGCCGGCCGAGAAGTTGCCGGTCAAGATTGACTAGATCCATCAGCTCGTTGAGCCGAGCCTCCAAGTCGCCATTCTGGGCGATCTTGTGCAGCTTCAGCGGCTCGCTCAATGTCTGGCGGACGGTCAAGCGCGGATTGAGCGACTGGGTTGGATCCTGGAAGACCATCTGAATTCTGGCGCGGAGCGGCCGGAAGGCATCCTCGCTCAGGTGGGTCACATCCCGGCCGCGGAACACAATGCGGCCAGACACCGGCTCTTGCAGGCGCACCAGGCACTTGGCGACCGTGCTCTTGCCAGAGCCACTCTCACCCACCAACCCCACCGCTTCGCCAGGTCGAATGCTGAACGAGACGCCATTGACAGCAAAGACGCGGCCCGCTGGCGTTTTGAAGACCTGGTGGAGATCCTCGACCTGAATCAGCGGGCTCTCACTCATCGCGGCAGCAACGCTGGTCATGGCTGCTCCTCCACGCGATGAGCCAGCACGCAATGCCCGGGCGCAAGCTCGATCATCACCGGCGGCCCGGCGCCTTCGTTCGCCCAGGCATCGACCGAGACCGCCCGGTACTCTCGCCCATCCGCGACGAATGATGCGACGGCGGGCACCACCGCGCGCTCGCTGGACAGATCGGGGGGCACATCCGGACGGAGCATTGAGCCAAGCAACCGCTGGGTATACGGGTGCACAGGATGCGCAAACAGATCGTCAACCGGCGCTATCTCAACGATACGGCCAGCCTGCATCACTGCCACCCGGTCGCACGTCTCCGCGACGACACCGAGATCATGCGTGATCAGGAGCACCGACATATGCGTCTCTCGCTGGACCTCCTGAATCAACTCGAAGATTTGCGCCTGGATCGTTACGTCGAGTCCAGTGGTGGGCTCGTCAGCAATCAGAAGCTGGGGACCACAGGCCACCATCATGCCGATCATCACCCGTTGAGCCATCCCACCGGACAGTTGATGCGGGTATGACCGGGCTACCCGCTCCGGTCCGGCTATGCCCACCTTCCGGAGCATCGTCAGAGCCGCCTCGCGGGCGGCGCGCCGGTCCAGCCCGTGATGTCGTTGGTAGATACGGCCGATCTGATCACCGATCGTCATCAGCGGATTGAGCGCGGCTCGCGGCGACTGAAAGATCATGGCGACCTTGTGGCCCCGGATGCGGCGGAGTTCGGCGTCATTCATGCCCACGATGTTCTCGCCATCAATCTCAATGCGCCCCGCAACCACGCGGCCCGGCGGCCGCGTCAGGCCGAGAATGGCGAGCGAGGTCTGCGTTTTCCCTGAGCCACTCTCTCCAACCAGGCCGAGGATCTCGTTCCGGCGGATGTCGAGCGAGACATCTTGCACAACGGGCACCAGGCGCTGCTGGCGCTCGTCGGGGAACGCAATGGTCAACCGCTCGATGCGCACCAGAGGCGGCGATGATGGGGGACCAGCCAGCGAGCCACGAGCAGGATGCGCATCCGGGCTCACGCCATCCCGGTGCTGGAGGGCGGTCTGGGATGCTGGCTGAGCGCGGGCAGGCACTACCATGGCGTCCATCCTACCGGCGCTCAAGCTTGTCACGCAGCCAGTCGCCCGCCAGGTTGAAGCCAAGGACGGCGAGGAGTACCGCGAGACCGGGGAAAATCGAGATCCACCACTGCCCGGAGCTAATGTACTCTGCACCCTCTCCGACCATAACGCCCCATTCTGGCGTTGGCGGCGTGATGCCCACGCCCAGGAACGAGAGCCCAGCCGCATCGAGGATACCCCAGCCGAGCGTCAGTGTCGCCTGGACCAGCGCAGGCGGCAGTGCATTCGGCAACAGGTGATAGAGCATGATCCGCCAGCGACGGTTCCCGACCGTTTTCGCCGCCGCGGCGAATTCGGCCTCCCGCAGCGACAGCATCTCGCCGCGCACGATCCGAACGTAATACGGGAAGTACGCGATCGCCACTGCGATGACCACATTCTGCGTGGTATTGCCCAGCATTGCCGTAATCCCGAGCGCAAGGATGAAGCCGGGGAAGGCGAGCAACACGTCGATGAGGCGCATCACGATATCTTCGGCCCAGCCACCGTAGTAGCCGATGATGCCGCCTACCAGCGACCCGGCGACGAGCGCCAGCGCCGTGATCGAGATAGCGATCCGTAGGTCGAGTCTTGCGGCCGCCACCACGCGGGCGAAGATATCGCGCCCATATTGGTCCGTGCCAAACCAGTGCTCACCGGACGGCCTCGCGTTGATGGCGGCCGGATCGGGCTTGACCGGATCGTGCGGCGCGAGCCAGGGTCCCGCGATAGCGAGCACGAGGATGATCCCGAGCGCGATGAACCCGATGATGGCGCCAACCGGCCGGCGCCGGCGCAGCCGCAGATCGAGCGGCGGGAGCACTGGTGCCGCCAGAGCCTCAGATCCCGGAGACGCCGCTAACGGGTGAGATGCTGCCCGTGCATCCATGACCGTTCATACCCACATGGTCCGGCGCAAGCCCAGCGACCGCTAGGCCAGGCGGATGCGAGGGTCGATCACCGTGTACGCCAGATCGACCGCCAGATTGAGAAAAACGTAGATGATCGCCACCGTCAGCACAAACCCCTGAATTGCGTCGTAGTCACTCCCGGTCAGAGCGGTCCAGGCATAGTACCCAATGCCAGGCCAGGCAAAGATCGTTTCGACGAGGACGTTGCCGGCGAGCAAGTAGCCAAGCACGATGCCGCCGACCGTCAGCAACTGGACGAGCGCGTTCTTGAGCGCATCCTGCACGATGATTTCCCGATCCGATAGCCCCAGGCTCCGGGCGGCCAGGATGTAATCACTGGCCAGAACGGTCAGCATTGCCGACCGGGCCATTTTGATGAACGGCGACATCGTCACAAACCCGAGCGCCAGGGTGGGAAGCGCCAGATGAGCCAGCGCATTGCCCAGCGCGCGCCAGTTCCCCGTCAGGAGTGCGTCGATCGTATAGAGCCCGGTCAGATGGTCTGGTGGCGGGACGCTGGTGGAAAGCCGGCCGACCGGCGGTGGGGCGATCTGCCAGCGCGCATAGAAGAGATAGATCAGGATCAGGCCAAACCAGAAAAGTGGCGTGGCCGCACTCGATATGGCCAGTTGCTGGATCACCGCGTCGCGCCGGCTACCTGGCCGCAAGGCCGCCCAAATCCCGAGCGGGATACCCACCGCCGCACTGAGGATTAGACTGGCGAGTGCAAGCTCCGCCGTTGCTGGCAGGCGGCGGAAGATATCCTCGCGGACCGGGTGGCCGGACCGGGTGCTCTGGCCAAGATCACCACGCAAAACATCCCGCAGATAGGTAATGAGCTGGACCGGCAGCGGCTTATCGAGTCCAAGCTCCTTGCGGATGGCCGCTTTGACCTCCGGCGTCGCGTACTGACCGGCTTTGACTGAGGCCGGATCTCCGGGCAGCAGCCGGGTCATGATGAACACCGCGACAACGACACCGACCAGTGTCAGCGCCGTGAGCGCAAGGCGGCGAAGCACATAACGCCAGAAGGTCACGCGCCTAAGCTCCCAGTGACGAACGCGGGGACAGTGTCCGGTCGTGCTTAGCACGCATCACGAATTTCCTGCCCCATGGTCGAGACAAGCATTGACCAAGCATTGCAAAGCGCCTCGGCTTTGAAGTTGAAAAGAAGTGTAGCAACGACTGAAAAACAGCGTCAACGCTGGATCGGGCGTGGCTACCCGATCACGGACGGCTTGACACCCACCGAACCTGGATGCATCTTTCCCCTGCTCAGCGTCAATAGGACCGGTGGCACCGGTGTGCCGGTTCATGAATGTACGAAAGGAGGAGCAGCATGGGTGAGGCAAAGGCAGCCTGGTCGTTGGCATCTCCACTCGGACGGCGCTCCTTTCTCAAGATGGGCGGTGCAGCCGCCGGAGCAGCGACGGTCGCGGCGCTCACCGGTGTGCGTGCGCCCTATGCGATGACGGCTCCACTGGCGACGCTGCAAACCGGCACGGATACGCTCATCTTCGCATTCGGCACCGACGTTGATGAGCTTGATCCGCGCCAGATCGACACCCAGGAAGGCTACATCGCCTGCGCCAATGTCTACGACTGCCTAGTGATGTATGACTACGGCGCGACGACGCTCCGGCCGGGCTTGGCCGAGCGTTGGGAGATCTCGGAAGACGGCCTCGAATACACCTTCCACCTCCGGCAAGGCGTCACCTTCCATGATGGCACGCCGTTCAACGCCGACGCCGTCGTGACCTGGTTCAACTCAATCAAGGAAGGTGCGCCGGGCTCCCAGTACGATGCAACCAAGATGGTCTATATGGAGGATTTCATCACCAGCAAGATCGACCGCGTGGAAAAGGTTGACGATGCGACAGTGAAGATGATCCTCCCGAGCCCCTATGCGCCGCTTCTGGCGAACCTTGCGATTCCCATCGGCAGCATCGTCAGCCCGGCAGCGATTGCCAAGGGCCTGGACGAGGTCGCGGTCAGCCCCTCTGGCACCGGACCGTTCATGCTAGCGAAGAAGGAGGACTGGACGCGCGACAGCCAGATGGTGCTCACCGCGAATCCAAACTACTGGGGCGGGGCGCCGAAGGTGCAGCGGCTGATCTTCAAGGTCGTGCCCGAAAGCTCGACGCGCTTGCAACAGCTTGAAGCCGGTGAGATCGACATCGCCTGGGCCTTGAGCACGGAGGACATTCAGCGCGCCAAGGACAATCCCGATCTCACGGTCGTCGAGCAGCCAGGCTTGAATACGAACTGCGTGGAGCTCAATGTTACCAAGGAGCCCTTCACAAAGAAGGAAGTTCGCCAGGCGCTGAACTACGCGGTCAATCGCGAAGAGCTCTCCGAAGGTCTCTACAACGGGGATATGGTGCCAGCCGGCGGCGTGTTGCCACCGGTGGACTGGGCCTACAACCCCAATCTGCGCGACTATGACTACGATCCTGACAAGGCCAAGCAACTGTTGCAAGAAGCCGGCTACGGCGAGGGGAACCCACTGAAGTTCACCCTGATGGCCTACACCGTGCCACGGGGGTACAACCCGGCCGGTGACCGCCTGGCGACCGCCCTGCAGGAGTATTGGAAAGAGGTCGGCGTCGAATGCCAGATTCAAACGATGGAATGGACGCAATATCGCGCCGATCGCCGGGCCAACAAGTTCGTCGCCTCCCTGAGTGGCTGGATGGGCGACAATGGCGACCCCGACAACTTCCTGTATTCCCTGCTGTCCGGCGACAGCATTGGCGCAGGCAACACAGCCTGGTACCAGAATCCTGAAGTCGATCGCCTGCTCAAGGAGGCACAAACGATCTCCGACCAGGAGCAGCGAAAGGCGCTCTACCAGCAAGCGGAGCAACTCATCGTGGATGACGCGCCGTGTGTGTTCCTCGGTTACCAGAAACACCAAGTCGCCATTCGCGCAAACGTGCAGAACTTCCAATTGCAGCCGACCTACATCTACTACCTGGTCGGCGTGAGCAAATCCTAGCGACAATACGACCGGGCCGGAAACGAAGGGCCGCACTGGCCCCACCATCCGGCCCGGTCAGATCGTGCTCTCACCCCGAGGGGGGAACCGCGCGATGACGCGCTACGTGCTCCGTCGCCTGGCGCTAATGGTGCCAGTGCTCTTCGGCATCATGACCCTGGTCTTCCTGCTCTTGCAGCTCATCCCTGGCGATCCTGCCGTTGCCATGGCGGGAGACAAGGCCAGCGTGGAGCAACTTCAGCGTATCCGCCGGGAGTTCGGGTTGGACCGGCCCCTGCCCGTGCAATATGCCTACTTCCTCAAGGCAGCGTTCACGCTGGACTTTGGGGATTCGTTGCGGACCCATCAACCGGTGGCCGGGGAGCTTCGCCGGTTCTTCGGCGCCACCATCGAGTTGAGCGTGGCCGCCTTACTGATCGCCCTCCTCGTCGGGGTTCCGGTTGGCGTCATTGCGGCGACTTACCGCTACAGCGCGCTCGACTACGCGGTGATGATGCTGGCGCTTGTCGGCATTAGCACGCCCGTGTTCTGGGCCGGGATCGTGCTGATTTATCTGCTAAGCTTCCGGCTAGGCTTGTTCCCAATCGGGGGCATCATCGGCACCAATGTCGATCTCCGGCATATCACCTACGGCTATGTGACTGACAGCCTGATCACGGGCAATTGGGCAGCCTTGCGCTCCAGCTTGCACCATCTGCTGCTCCCAGCGATTGTCCTAGCG
>FWPU01007004.1_pt1 | contig 21481 bp, 19 predicted proteins | sample 2228361 | NCBI WGS metagenome assembly FWPU01 (sample SAMEA103939777, study PRJEB20133) | metagenome
CACCCGCCTGGCTCTCGATTTGCACACGGCCTGTTCGATTGTTGGTATTCCATAAGAAAGAATCAGCCCTAGGGAGACAAGCCAGTCCGTTGTCAGAATCCACAGTGTACCGAACAGCAAATAGCCCCCTGTGATGCGCAACGGCGTCCACCACCATGAGGGCTCTTTCTGGGGGGACTGCTGCTCGCCCATAGAGAACTCCGTACCCTAGGCACCGTATCGGCGCACTCCCTCTTCTTGCAGCGAAGGGGAACAACCAAGCCAACCAGATGAGTCGATTGGGCAGTTACCTCTCGGTATATTGTCAGTATAGCACAGTTAGGGGTTAGCCAATTAGCGTTTAGTGATCAGCCAACCCTGAAGCGCCACTCTTCACTCAGTAAGCAGAGCAACATCCGCACTAAAAAGTTTTGCGGTGGCTTGAAAGTACATCATGTCTTGTGCTAAAATAGGAAGGCTTGGCAACCGAAATCCCAAAAAGGACGGTTGAGACAATCGGGTGGGAGATGATTGACAGAGTGCAATCCTTATCTCACACATATGAAGACCCACAGAGTGAAGCGCTGCAGGAACTCCTCACACGGGCCGATATGCGCGGCTATGTCACCTATAGGGATGTGCTGGAGGTAATCGGCGACGACTTTGACGAGACGCTTTTTGATGCCCTGCTGGATGAGCTGAACGAACTCGGCGTTGACGTGCGCACCCGCGAGGGGGATGAGGAAGAGACCTTGCTGGACCTCTCGGATGAAGCGGAAGAAATTGACGCTGAGGAAATGCTGGCGGACATCAACGCCGTCTCGGCGGATGATCCTGTGGGGTTGTACTTCCGCCAGATGGCCCAAGAGCCGTTGCTGACCGCCGAGGAAGAGATTGAGCTCGCCAAGCGCATTGAGCAAGGCAAAAAGGCCCGCAAGAAGCTGGAAAGCGGCGCCCCGCTCACTATGGAGGAGCGCGCTGAATACCTGCGCAAGATTGAAGAGGCGCAGGAAGCACGCGAGCATCTGGGGCGCGCCAACACCCGTCTGGTGGTCAGCATCGCCAAGCGTTACATGGGCCAGGGGTTGCCCTTCCCCGATCTCATTCAGGAGGGCAACGTGGGGCTGATGCGCGCCGTGGACAAATACGACTACACACGCGGCAACCGCTTCAGCACCTATGCCACGTGGTGGATCCGCCAGGCCATCACGCGGGCGCTGGCTCAGAAAACGCGCACCATCCGCATCCCCCTCCACATGACGGAGCGCATCCGTCAGATGTACCGCACAGCGCAAATCCTGGAGCAGGAGCTGGGTCGCCGCCCCACGCCGGAAGAGATCGCCGAGGAGATGAAACTCCCCGCCGAAGCCGTGCGTGGCATGATGGACGCCAGCCAGCACGCCATCGCGCTGGAGCGCCCCGTAGGGGATGACGGAGACAGCGAGTTCGGGGATTTCATTGAGGATCAGGAGACCCCCGAACCCTCCGAAGCAGCCGCCCATCACCTCCTGCAGGAGACGATTGAAGAGGTGCTGGCCGAGCTGACCCCACGTCAGGCGCACATCCTACGGCTGCGCTTTGGGCTGGGCGGAGGCGAGCAGCACACGCTGGAGGAGATCGCCAATAAGTTCGGCCTCTCTCGTGAGCGCATCCGCCAGCTGGAGAAAGAAGCACTGCGCCGCCTGCGGCATCCGCGTCTGGCCCACAATCTGCGCGACTATCTCTCTTAGAACCTACCCCATCCCTTTTTGCTTCTTGGCGGCGCGCGCTGAATTGCCGCCTGTACGCCCTCCCCACCAAAAGCGGGGCGAAGGGATGCGTCATCTGTGGGTCTTGAGTGCCTGATTCCCTAGCAGCGCAAGGGCAATGAAAACACAGGGCACATGGAGAGGCCTTCTCTGCGCCTTCCGTGTGCCCTGTGTGAGTCTCCTTGTGCGCTATAGCAGGTTACCCCCGCCGGGCAGCTTACTCGCTGACGATCTCCCCTTCAATGACCTCACCGTAGGGGCTATAGGGGTGAGCCTGCGCGGCCGCCGCCGTGAAGGTCAACCCCTGGCCATCAGGACGCACATCCACCACGATGTGATCCCCTTCGCGCACCTGCCCATCAAGCAGCGCTAAGGCCAGCTGATCTACCAACTCGTGCTGGATGGCGCGCTTGAGCGGGCGAGCACCGAACACAGGGTCATAGCCGATCTCGGCCAGATACTCGCGTGCCGCTTCGGTGAGCTGCAGGGTCAGGCGCCGCTCGGCCAGAATGTCGCCCAGGCGCCGCAGCTGGATGTCCACGATGCGTTTGATATCCTCTCTCGTCAGGTTGGAGAAGAGGATGATCTCATCCAGACGGTTGAGGAACTCCGGACGGAAGTGGCGATCCAGCTCCTTCAGCACGGCCTCGCGAGCAGCCTCAGCCCCCATCTCCTTGATGATGTGGCTGCCGATATTGCTGGTCATGATGATCACCGTGTTGCGGAAGTTAACAGTGCGGCCATGACCATCGGTTAGGCGCCCTTCATCCAGCAGCTGCAACAGCGTATTGAAGACCTCCGGATGTGCCTTCTCTATCTCGTCAAACAACACCACCGAATAGGGACGGCGGCGCACTGCCTCGGTGAGCTGACCGCCCTCTTCGTAGCCGACGTAGCCGGGTGGCGCTCCGATGAGGCGGCTGACGGTGTGCCGCTCTTGATACTCGCTCATATCAATGCGCACCATGGCGTTCTCATCGTCAAAGAGGAACTCGGCCAGCGCGCGCGCCAGCTCCGTCTTACCCACGCCCGTTGGCCCAAGGAAGAGGAACGATCCCACCGGACGGTGGGGGTCTTGTAGCCCAGTGCGCGCGCGGCGTACAGCGTTGCTGACGGCTCGCACCGCCTTATCCTGCCCCACCACGCGGCTGTGCAGGCGTTCCTCCATGTGGCGCAGCTTCTCCGCTTCGCCCTCCAGCAGGCGGCTGATGGGGATGCCCGTCCACTTGCTGACAACCGCCGCAATCTCTTCAGCATCTACTTCTTCTTTGAGCATGGCGCCGTCAGCCTGAATGGCCGCCAGATGGGCCTCCTGTTGGGCCAGCTGCTGCTCCAATTCGCGCAGGGTGCCATAGCGCAGACGTGCCGCACGTTCCAGATCGGCCTGCCGCTCGGCGCGTTCAATCTCAAGGCGCGTGTCCTCAATGGCCTGCTTAGTAGCGCGGATGGCTGCGATGGCTTCCTTCTCACGTTGCCAGCGCGCTTTAAGGGCATCGGCGCGCTCGCGCAGGTCAGAAAGTTCCTGCTCCAGCTTCTGCAGGCGTTCGCGGCTGACCTCGTCGCGCTCCTTCTTCAATGCCTCGCGCTCAATCTCCAGCTGCATGATGGCGCGGTCCACCTCATCCAGTTCGGCGGGTTTGCTGTCAATCTCCATACGCAGGCGTGCAGCAGCCTCGTCAATGAGGTCAATGGCCTTGTCCGGCAGCTGCCGATCGGTGATGTAGCGATGCGAGAGCGTGGCCGCAGCGATAACCGCTGCATCCTGAATGCGCACGCCGTGATGAACCTCGTAGCGTTCCTTCAGCCCGCGCAGGATGCTGATGGTCTCCTCCACGCTCGGCTCATCCACAAAGATGGGTTGGAAGCGGCGCTCCAGCGCTGGGTCCTTCTCTATGTTCTCGCGATACTCGTCCAGCGTGGTAGCGCCGATGGCGTGCAGTTCACCGCGCGCCAGCATAGGCTTGAGCATGTTACCAGCATCCAGCGCACCCTCGGCCTTGCCCGCACCAACAACAGTGTGCAGCTCGTCAATGAAGAGGATGATGTTGCCCTGCGCCTCGGACACCTCTTTAAGCACAGCCTTGAGGCGCTCCTCAAACTCGCCGCGATATTTGGCTCCGGCGACCAGCGCCCCCATATCCAGCTGCACGATGCGCTTGTTCTTCAGCCCTTCGGGCACATCTCCGCGCACGATGCGCTGTGCCAACCCTTCCACGATAGCCGTCTTGCCGACACCTGCCTCGCCGATGAGCACCGGATTGTTCTTGGTGCGGCGGCTGAGCACCTGTATCACGCGGCGGATCTCATCATCACGCCCGATTACAGGGTCTAGTTTGCCCAAGCGCGCCAGTGCGGTGAGGTCACGCCCATACTTCTCCAGCGCTTGATAGGTCGTCTCGGGCGTGGGCGAAACCACCCGCTGCGAGCCGCGCACATCGCGCAGGGCCATGAGGATCGCATCACGGGTGATGCCGTAACGGCTCAGCAGCGCTCCAAGCGCAGGGTCCTCGGTGAGGGCCAGCAGGATGTGCTCTGCGGAGACATACTCATCGCGCATGGCCGTCGCCTCTTTTTCGGCGCCGGTCAGGATGCGCACGGTGTTCTGACTCAGCCCAAGGGCAACATTGCTCCCGTACACCTTAGGACGGGCACGCAGCGCCGCCTCAACATCCGCCATCAAAGAGGCCGGATGAACGCCAATCTTGCCCACCAGCGAAGGCACCACACCATCGCTTTGGCGCAGCAAGGCCAGCAGCAGATGCTCCGGGAAGATTTCACTATGGTTGTACTCGCCCGCCAGGCTTTGGGCATCAAACACGGCTTGTTGGGCCTTCTGGGTAAACCGATTCAAGTCCATCTAAACCACTCCTACCGTTAAAGTCTATGCTTCTGGATCATAAGGAGCGCTCATAAGAGGAGGATAGGCAAAGCATTAGCGTGATGTTAGAGCTGCTGGTCAGGTAGTAAGGAGGTACACCTTTCCAGCGACTGAGACGAAAAGGGGAACAGGGCGGAGGAAGACGTTCCTCTCTCCCCTGTTCCCCGACTTGCTGTGGCTATGACCCAAACGGTGGAAGGTTGATCCCCCCACCCCTGCTCGCAAAAGAGGGGGAAGGGCTAACCCGAGGAAAGACAAAAGAGGTCTAACTCACGCTGCACCTTGAGCGGCCTTGACAATGGCGCTGAACCCCTCTGGATCGCGCGCGGCGATCTGCGCCAGCACCTTGCGATCCAGCTCGATCTGCGCCTGCTTAAGGGCATGGATGAAGCGGCTATAGTTCAGGCCGTTCTGGCGGGCCGCCGCGTTAATACGGATGATCCACAGCCGACGCAGGTCGCGCCGACGGGCACGCCGATCGCGATAGGCATACCACAGCGATTTGAGCATCGCCTCATTGGAGCGACGGAACAACCGCCCCCGCGACCCATATTGCCCCTTCACCATGCTGATGATCTTTTTGTGACGGCGGCGTGTAACGGTACCACCCTTAACTCGCATGGCATCCTCTCCGAATAGTTAGATCACTTCTTGCTGCCGCCACCGCGACGGGACGACAGGGTACCGTAGCGCTTCAGGTAGGGGGCCAGGCGTTTGATGTGGCGCTTCATCCCTGCCGTCTGGACCTCACTCATACGGGCAAAGGTGAGCTTGGTGCGGCTGGATTTTTTGCGCCGCAGGTGGCTTTTGGGGCCATGCGTGCGCACGATCTTGCCAGACCCTGTGACCTTAAAGCGCTTGGCAGTTGCTTTGTGTGTTTTGAGTTTGTACTTCTTGGCCACGTCTCCACTCCCTGACTGCGGCGCTGGCGTCATCCGCATAAAAGGCCGGACGCCTCAGGCATCCGGACCCGTTCAGGCGCACCAACGCGCAGGATAGGTTGAACGAGCAACAACGAACACTCAAGAGGGCGATGTCTGCTTCTGGGGGGCAAGGACCATCAGCATCGTACGGCCTTCCATCCCCGGCTGCTGCTCCACAATGGCGATGTCCCGCAGGTCTTCGGCAATGCGTTCCAATTGCTCGCGGGCGATCTCCGGATAGGTGATCTCACGCCCACGAAAGCGGATGCGCACCCTGACCTTCATCCCTTCTTCCAACCAGCGCCGTGCATCACGAATCTTGAACGATAAGTGATGGTCGGTGGTTTTGGGCCGCAACCGAATCTCTTTGATCTCAACCGTCTTCTGCTGCTTGCGCGCCTGACGCTCCCGCTTGGCCTGCTCGTACTGGAACTTTCCATAGTCCATGATGCGGCAAACGGGCGGTTCGGCGTTAGGCGCAACTTCCACAAGGTCCAGCCCGGCTTCCTCGGCGCGCTCCAACGCCTCACGGAGGCTGACGATGCCGATGTTCTCGCCTGTCTCCGTAATGAGGCGCACCTCACGCGCCCGGATAGCCTCGTTTACACGGTAGTTTGACTTACTGATAGCAGCGCCCCTCTTTGACGTTTGTTGAACACAAAGTGTGCGGAAAACCCGCCACATCGCAGGGAAGTTCTGCGACGTCTTCTACAGGGGCAAAGTCTACCATAGCGCCGCGTGCTCGTCAACTTTAGCAGAGGCGGAGACGAAACATGACGGCTGATTGCAGGGGGCAGATCGGGATGGTATAATCCTGCCCGCTGATCAGAGCCTACAGGCTGACGGATGCCCAGTGCGTTCATCCTAACTAAGGGCTTCCATCCCATTCTGGAGCAGGCCGCTTGTTTACCCCGCTGAATTGGCTGCTTGGTCTTTTCTCCCTAGACATCGGCATTGACTTAGGGACGGCTAACACATTGGTTGCCGTGCGCGGGCGCGGCATCGTGATCAATGAGCCTTCGTGGGTGGCTATTGATAAAAAGTCGCGCCGGGCGCTAGCTATTGGCGCTGAAGCGCGGGAGATGGTGGGGCGTACACCGGCCAACATTATTGCCATCCGACCCCTGCGTGACGGCGTGATCTCAGAGTTTGAGATCACACAGGCCATGCTGGAGTACTTCATCGGGAAGGCACACGAGCACATGTTGGTCCCCCTCCCCCGCCCGCGTGTGGTGGTTGGCATCCCCGCTGGCGTGACGGAAGTGGAAAAACGCGCCGTGTACGACGCCACTATGTCGGCGGGCGCCCGCGAGGCGTTCCTCATTGAGGAACCTATGGCGGCGGCCATCGGTGTGGGCCTGCCTGTTTCTGAGAGCCGTGGCAGCATGATCGTGGATATTGGTGGGGGCACTACCGAGATCGCCATCTTCTCGCTAGGTGGTGTGATGATCAGTAAGTCCATCCGTATCGCCGGCGATGAGATGGACGAGGCCGTCATCCAGTACATGCGCAACAAGTACAACCTGCTGATTGGCCAGCGTATGGCCGAGGAAGCCAAGATTCGCTGCGGGTCGGCCTATCCGCTGCCTGAAGAGCGTTCCTTCGTGATGCGGGGGCGCAACCTCATCACTGGCCTGCCGGAGACGGTAGAGGTGTCCTCCATTGAGCTACGCGAGGCGCTCTCTGGGCCTGTGCAAGAGGTAATCAAGACCATCAAGGAGACGTTGGAGGAAGCTCCTCCTGAGATCATCGCCGACCTGATGGAAAGCGGCATCTGCATGGCGGGCGGCGGCTCACAGCTTGCCGGGCTGACGGAGAGGGTAGCGGAAGAGGTCAACATGCGCGTCTGGCTGGCAGAAGACCCCATGACGTGCGTGGTGCGCGGCGCTGCCCGCGTGCTTGAGGATTACGACAACTTGCGCAGCGTTCTGGTAGGGCTGGAGCGCGGCAGCACGCGCCATTGATGGGCTTGTCCTCCGGTCTGCACCGCACAACCGATTTGTTGCAAAGCGGCGGCGGTCTCTGTACCCTTAACAGCGATCGCGCCTTTTTGCTTTATAGGGAAAACTTGCAGCGGATGGGGTGAGGATGCGCAGAGGAAGCAGCCGTTTGCTCACAGGGGGGATTTTGCTGATCCTCGCCATCCTCATAGTGGTGGCCAGCCTGCGCTCCGAGGTGGCGCAGCCTGTGATCAGCGCCCTCATGCTACCTCTCTCCCCTCTGGCGGGACTTCTCACCAGCGGCACGGATGCCACGCTGGACCTCTTCAACGAGCCAGAAGATTATGCCGCGCTCCAGCAGCGCACGCGGGAGCTGGAGCGCTTGCTGGCCGAGCTGCAAGTAGAGATCGTGCGGCTGCGTGAGATTGAGCGTGACTACTACCGCCTGAGTGGCCTGGTCAACTACGCCGCCGCGCACCCCGATCAGGGGTTGGTCACTGCCGATGTGATCGCACGGGATACCAGCGGCTACCTGCGCTGGGTGGTCATCAACCGCGGGGCGCGGGACGGTATCCGCAAGGGCAACCCCGTCATCAACGAGCGGGGGTTAGTGGGGCGCGTGGAGCGGGTGGCTGCCAACGCCGCGTGGGTGCGGCTGGCCATTGATCAAGCCAGCGCCGTCAATGCCATCCTACAGGAGAGTCGTGCTGAAGGCACGGTGATCGGGCAACTACAAGGTAACCTGCGCATGGAGCTCATCCCGCAGGAAGCGGTGGTAAAGGAGGGAGACCTCGTCCTCACCTCTGGCTTAGGGGGCACCTTCCCGCCTAACATCGTGATCGGGCAGGTAGTGAGCGTGCAGCGACAGCAGGGCGCCCTGTTTCAGGAGGCAGAGGTGCGCCCCAGTGTGGACTTCAACGACCTGCGCATTGTCTCGGTCATCACCAGCTTCCAACCGCCTGACCTGACGGTCTTTGAAGAGGTGGAAAGCGCGCCGTGAGCCTGCAGTTAGGCTTCCCTTTGTTGTTGTTGGCAGCGATGGTACAGGGCACAATCCTGCCCCACCTGCGCATTTTTGGCGGCCAGCCCGACCTCGTGTTGCTGTTGGTACTGGCATGGGCCATCTTAGACCGCGAGCAAGAGGGGATAGTATGGGCCTTCGTGGGGGGGCTGCTGCTGGATGTGCTTTCCGGCGCACCGCTGGGGCTTTCCGCCTTGCCGATGGTACCTATCGCCTACCTCATCGGCCTCACCGAAGCGCAGGTGTACCGCGGCGGCACGGTCCTCGCCCTGCTCCTCGCCGTAGGCGGTGCGTTGGCCTATCATGCCCTGTACCTCTTGCTGCTGAATGTGCTGGCGGGGTATCCTGTGGCTTGGGCGATGAGCTTCTGGTACGTGACAGTGCCATCCGTGCTGTTTGACGCGATCCTCATCCTCCCCATCTTGCAGATGCTGGCGCGCCTCTATGAACGGCTCCATCCGCGCCACATCAAACTATGAGGCGGATGGGAAGGAAGGTGGGGTATGGGCTTTTGGGCAAGATCGCTTAACCATCATCCGCGGCGACTACTGGCGCTGCAGGTGCTGATGGTGCTCTCCTTTGCCGCACTGGCTGCGCGCCTCTACTTCATCCAGTTTGTGGAGCGGGAGCGCTATGTCCTGCAGGCGGAAGAAAACCGCTTCACAGAGATCAGCATTCCGGCTACACGCGGCATCATCGTGGACCGCAACGGTGTCCCGCTGGCGGTCAACGTCCCCAGCGCCAACGTGACGGTGACACCCGCCCTGCTCCCTGATGACGAAACCGAGGCCATGGCCATGTTGGAGCGGTTGGCGGGCCTCTTGGGCATCCCCTTCAGTGGGGAACTGCATACGGTAGACGAGCGCGGCATCCCCCAGCGCAGCCTGCTAACGATGGTTCAGGAAGGGGCAGGCATCGCACCCTATGAGCCGGTCATCGTCAAGACGGACGTGGACCCCGACGTGGCGCGTCTCCTCATTGCCGAGCATGACGCCTTCCTCGGCGTGAATGTGGAATGGGTCTCTGTGCGCGACTACCCCACTGGCGCTCTCACGGCGCATATCATCGGCTACATGGGACCCATTCCCCAAGAGCGTGCCGCGGAGTTTGAGGCCCAGGGCTACGTGCTCAACCGCGACCGTATTGGCTACGACGGCATTGAGTTCTCGTTTCAGGACCTGTTGGCGGGAACGCCCGGGCGCCAGATCGTGGAGCGCGATGTGGCGGGGCAGATCATCCGCACTATCGGCGAGGCACGCCGTCCCCAACCCGGCTACAGCATCCGCCTCACCATTGACGTGGACCTGCAACGCGCTGCACAGGAAGCGTTGGTGGAGATGATTGAAGCGCTCAAGGAGCGCTATCCCGATAACCCCATCGGCTATGACCGCGGCGTGGTAATTGCCTCCAACCCGCGCACGGGCGAGATTCTGGCCATGGTGAGCTGGCCCACCTACGACAACAGCCGCTTTGAGCGCACCATTGACTACCCCTATTACCTGCAAGTTTGGCAGGATCCTCTGCGCCCGCTCTTCAATCAGGCTGTTAACTCGCTCTACCCGCCCGGCTCCATCTTCAAGGTCATCACGGCCACCGCCGCCCTGGAGGAGGGCATCGTCACGCCGGATTATAAAATCTTTGACCCCGGCCAGATTCAGCTGGAGAACCGCTACTATCCCAATGACCCCGGCCAGGCCCAGACCTTTGTCTGCTGGCTGAGGAGCGGCCACAAGGAAGTGGACATGATCCATGCCATCGCCTGGTCGTGCGACGTGTACTTCTACAAGGTCGGCGGGGGATACAAGGACGAAGTGCCCGGCATTGGCTTGGGTATCCAGCGGTTGGGGGCATGGATGAGTATCTTCGGGTTGGGGCAACCCACCGGCATTGAGCTGGCGGGCGAGGCCACTGGCATCATCCCCAGCCCGGATTGGAAGCGCCGTGTGTGGGGTGAGAACTGGTCAACCGGTGACACGTACAACGCGGCCTTTGGGCAGGGTTATGTGCTCACCACGCCGCTGCAAATGCTCACCGTGCTGAACACTATCGCTAACAACGGCATCCAGCCCAAGCCTACGCTGATCCGCGAGATCATAGACGCTGAGGGAAACGTGGTGCGGGGCTTTGAGCCAACCTATGTGGACCTGCGCGACCGTCTGCGTGAGTACTGGCCGCAGGCCCATGATGGCCAACCCTACCCCGAAACTCTAGACACCACGTTAAGCATCATCCAACAGGGGATGCGTGGCGCCGTGACCATAGAGGGAGGCACAGCTCTGGCCGCGCAGGAGGAGTACCTACCCTACGTGCCCATCGCAGCCAAGACAGGCACCGCTGAGTTCTGCGACGACATCGCCGCTGCGCTGGAGCAGTGTGTGCCCGGCAACTGGCCGGCCCATGCGTGGTTTATGGCCTACGCTCCCTACGGCAACCCCGAAATCTCGGTTATCGCCTTCGTCTATAACGGCGGTGAGGGTGCCATCGTGGCCCTGCCCGTCGCCTCGCAAGTGATAGACGCTTATTTCCGCCTCAAAACGGAGCGTGCCATCCAACAGCAGCAATTGGAAAGCGCTACACCCCAACCCTGATGCCGACGCCTGTTACCCCTCGGCCTCCACACGCTCAACAGCCATAAGGTTGGTGGTGCCCGGCATGTAGGGCGTGACGCCCGCCGTGATCACCACATACTGCCCCCCTTGGACCAGCCCGGCCTCCCGTGCGGCGCGCACGGCATGGTGCTTCATCTCATCGGCGTTGGCAGTAGGCTGGCCAAGCAAGGGGATGACCCCCCAAGAGAGCATGAGCTGGCGCTGGACAGTGGGATTGGGCGTGACAGCTACGATGGGGATATGTGGCCTGTACTTGGCGATACTGCGCGCCGTCTGTCCGCTGGCGGTTGAGGCAATAATGGCCGCCACCTGAAGGTCGTGGGCGGTATTGCAGGCGGCATGGCTGACCGCATCGGTTACGTCACCGGTGCCATGCTGTACGTAGGGTGGCTCGCTCCAGGGGCCTGTCAGCAGGGCTTGCTCAACCTCCTCGGCGATGCGCGCCATGGTGCGCACGGCTTCAAGGGGATACCTGCCGGTGGCCGTCTCGCCGGAGAGCATGAGCGCGTCGGTGCCATCCAATATGGCGTTGGCCACATCGCTGGCCTCGGCGCGGGTGGGGCGTGGGTTGCGGATCATGGAATCCAGCATCTGCGTAGCGGTGATCACCGGCTTGCCAGCGGCGTTCGCCAGCCGGATGAGGCGCTTCTGTACCATCGGCACACGCTCTGGCGGGATTTCAATCCCCAGATCGCCACGCGCTACCATGATGCCATCGGCCACCTGGACGATCTCCTCCACGTGGTCCAGTGCTTGTGGCTTCTCTATCTTGGCGATCACACGTATCAGCGCGGAGGGTGCACAGCGCACGGCCAGCGCTTCCTTGAGGCGTTGTACCTCATCCGCAGAGCGCACGAAGGAGAGCGCCACCCAGTCCACTCCCTCGCTAATGGCAAAACCGAGGTCCTCCCAGTCCTTTTCGGTGATGGCGGGAATGGAGAGACCCACACCAGGCACATTGAGTCCCTTGTTGCTCTGCACCACACCACCTGTCACCACGCGGCAGAGGATGTCCTCCGCGCTCACTTCTTCCACCACGAGCTCCAAGAGGCCATCATCAATCAAGATGCGCTCACCCGGGCCGACATCTTGGGGCAGGTCGGCGTAGCTCACGGAAAACACGGCCTGCGCCGCACCCCCCTCCGCACGTTGGCCCATCACGGGGCGGGTGGTGAGGGTGATGCGCTCGCCTTCGTAGATAGGAACGCCATCCCCGACCACCGCACCAATGCGCAGCTTGGGGCCTTGCAGGTCGGCGAGGATGGCTACCGATTTGCCCACCTCCTGCGCCGCCGCCCGGATGCGCCGCATGTCCTCCGCATGGGTCGCGTGGTCGCCATGTGAGAAGTTCAGCCGCGCCACATCCATACCGGCTTGCATGAGGGCACGCAGCGTCTCCGGCTCACGCGAGGCAGGACCGATAGTGCAGACGATCTTCGTGCGGATCACAACAGCACCTCCTCTTGATGCGGGCAAACACGCCGATCCCCTGCGCCATTGTAACACTTTCTGGCTTGTCTATAGTGACAGTCACTTATACAGCGGCGTTTTGTCGCCCGGCGCACAGGTCGCTAAAATCCACCTGCGATCATCGCTTGAGGGATGAAGGGGGGCCCATGCTTCTGGCAATTGACACAGCCACGCGGCAGGTCAGCCTGGCCCTGCACGATGGGCACACCATCCTTGCCGAGGAGACGTGGCGTAGCAGTGACCACCACACGGTGGAGCTGACGCCTGCCTTACAGGCTACGCTGAAGCGTGTGGGGATCGCCCCCTCTGACCTCATCGCGTTGGCTGTGGCGCAGGGGCCCGGCTCGTACACCGGCCTGCGTATCGGCATGAGCCTCGCCAAAGGGCTGGCGCTGGCGGCCCGCCCGCCACTGCCCATCGTGGCCATCCCCACGCTGGACATCGTGGCAGCGGCACAGCCGCACTTTGCAGAGCGGTTGTGCGCCGTCGCACAGGCGGGGCGGGGGCGCATCAACGCTTGCTTCTACATGTGGCGGGGGGAGTGGCAGGCCGAGGGAGAGCCGTTTATCAGCACGTGGCCGGCCTTGTGCGAGCGTCTGGAGGGCACCGTGCAGGTAGCCGGTGAGATTGACGTTGATGGGCGGGCGTGCCTCACTGCGTTGGGAGAGCGGGTACACGTGGCCAGCGCGGCCTTTGGACTGCGGCGGGCGGGCTTTTTGGCCGAGCTGGCGCTGCGGCGCTTAGCAGCGGGTCATCGCACCGATGCGGCCACTGTGGCGCCCCTCTACATCCGTTGAGTGGAGGTTTCTGGATGGCCGACGAGCGCCTCCATGTGATCGTGCGGCGCATGACGCTGGATGACGTGGATCAGGTGGTGGAAATTGACCGCCTCTCCTTCCCCGTGCCCTGGCCCGCACGCTCCTACCGCTACGAATTGATGAACAACACCCGCAACTCCACGCTGTACGTGGTGGAGAAGGCACAGGACGTACCCTCCGGCGCCGAACGCCCGGCAGGTTGGCTGAAACGCCTGTTTGGCCCAGAGCAGGCGACTCAGGAGGTCCGCGTGCCACAGCTGCTGGCCTACTCCGGTTTTTGGCACATCGCGGATGAGGCGCACATCAGCACCATCGCTGTACACCCCGCCTGGCGCGGCAGGAAGCTGGGGGAGCTGCTGGTGTGGGTGATGGTACGGCAGGCCATCCTGCAGGGGGCAAGTATGGTGACGCTGGAGGTGCGCGTCTCCAATATCGTGGCACAGAACCTTTACCGTAAATACGGCTTTGACATCACCGGCCTGCGCCGCGGCTACTACCATGACAACCATGAGGATGCCTACATGATGACCGTTGCCCCGCTGGATGCAGCGTACTGGGCGCGACTGCAGCAGTACGGTCGGGAGCTCACCCGCTATCTGCGCATTGAGATGGCCGAGGACTGACACAGGGGAGAGGGAGATCACCATGAACCTGGACGATGTAGAGCGCTTCCGCCAGATTGATGCCAGCGACATGCTGGGCTACATTGACGCGCTGCCCGATCAGCTGGCGCAGGCTTGGGAACACGCCCACCGCCTTGACCTGCCTCCTGAGTTCGCCCGTGTGCGGCAGGTGGTGTTGTGCGGCATGGGCGGCTCGGCCATCAGCGGCGACCTGCTGGCGGCGCTGGTAAGGGATACCTGCCGCGTACCGGTGATCGTCAACCGCGAGTACGACCTGCCCGCCTATGTAGTCGGAGCTGAGGCACTGATCATCACCCTGAGCCACTCCGGCGGCACAGAGGAGACCATCGCCGCGGCGCGGCAGGGCATAGAACGCGGGGGGCGCTTGCTGGCTATCACCACCGGCGGGGCACTGGCGCCTCTGGTGGAAGAGGCAGGTGGGACCGTCTGGCGTTATGATTACCGCTCTCAGCCGCGCGCCGCGCTGGGTTGGCTGTATGGCCTGCTGCTGGGGGCTTTCTCAAGGCTGGGACTGGCAGAGGGCCTGCCAGGCGAGGTGCAAGAAACTGTGGCGTTGCTGGAGCGGGGTCGTGAGGTGCTGGGAGCACACAAGCCCGCTGCGCTCAACCCGGCCAAGCGCACGGCAGGCCAGATGGTGGGGCGCATCCCTATCTTCTGGGGGGCAGGCCTGTTGGCGCCAGTGGCCCGCCGCTGGAAGACGCAATTCAACGAGAACAGCAAATCGGCGGCCTACTACGAGGAGCTACCCGAGTTGGATCATAACTCGGTGGTGGGGTTGGACTTCCCCGAACAGCTGATGAGCAAGATCGCCATCATAGAGTTGGTCTCCGAGCGCTACGATCATCCGCGTGTGGCACTGCGCCAACGGGCGAGCTACGACCTGCTGTTGCAGGCTGGGATCATGGCTGACCGTGTGGAGGCGCGCGGTGAGAGCCGCCTAGCGCAGCAGATGAGCCTCATCCAATTTGGCGACTACATGAGCTACTACGTAGCGATGGCCTACGGCGTGGACCCCACGCCGGTAGAGAACATCCGCTGGCTCAAGGAACAGCTGGCCCAGGCCGGCTGAATAAATGACGATGAGCACAGACGAAGCCAAATATGCCGAACGCGGTGCCCCTAGTATGGTCTGGCGGGCGGGACAGGAGCGCCGCTTGGCTATGATCCGCCAATGGGGGCACCCACAAGGGGCAATGATCCTCGTGGACGGCTGCGGCGTGGGTGCTTATGCCCTGCACTTGTTGGAAGACAGCCCCTACGTCTTTGCTTTTGACATTGAACACGAGCGCGCCGTGGAAGCCCACCGGCAGGTGCCCAACGTGCATGTGGCCGCTTCGGAACACAAACCGTACCCCACCAACACGTTTGACCTTATCCTTTCGCATGAGGTGTTGGAGCACGTGGAGGATGATCGCACCGCACTGGCTGAGATGGCGCGCGTGCTGCGCCCCGGCGGGCGGGTGGTGATCTTCTGCCCCAATCGTTGGTACCCCTTTGAGACGCATGGTCACTACTGGCGCGGGAAGTATCACTTCGGCAACACGCCATTCATCAACTACCTCCCTGATGCCCTACGCAACCGGCTGGCTCCCCACGTGCGTGCCTACCGCAAGCGTGACCTCCTACGCCTCATAGAGGGCCTGCCCCTGCGCGTGGTCTATCACACGCGCATTTTTGGCGCCTATGACAACATCATCACCCGCTTCCCACGCTGGGGGCGGCTGCTGCGCGCTGTGCTCCGCACGCTGGAACGCACCCCCCTGCGTCTCTTTGGCCTCTCTCACCTGCTCGTCCTTGAGAAGGTGGCGCCATGATCGATCCCCTGCTGTTAACTGAGATGCGACAGACGGCGCATCTAGCCGCCCTGCGCGCTGGCGAAGTGGTGCGCCGCCGCTACATGAGGCCGGGCCGCATCCGCCAGAAGCGCGGTCCCCGCGACCTCGTCACTGATACCGACCACGCAGCGCAGGCTGCTGCACTGGAGGTGATCCACGAGCGCCATCCCGATCACCACCTTCTGGCCGAAGAAGACCCACAAGGCCAGCCCGACGAGCGCGGCGTATGGCCCATCCCAGCAGGGACGGTCTGGATTGTGGACCCGCTGGACGGTACTACCAACTACACCACTGGTCTGCCTATGGTGTGCGTCTCGGTGGGAGTGGCGGTGGACGGCGAGCCGCTGGCGGGGGCGATCTACGATCCGCTGCGCCGGGAAATGTTCCTTGCGGCGCATGGTTTGGGAGCAACGCTTAACGAGTATCCTCTGAAGCCCCTACGGCCCGCCCCTCTAGCTCACGCTATTATCAGTGTGGATTGGTCCCATGCACCGGGCACGCGGGAGCGCATGGTGCAGACGGTGCTGGCGCTCTCGCGGCGCTGTCGCACGCTACGGGCGTTGGGATCGGCGGCTTTGGGGTTGGCCTATGTGGCCTGCGGGCGAGTGCAGCTTTATGCCAACTACGGGTTACAGCCCTGGGATGCCACTGCGGCAGCGGTGTTGATCCGCGAGGCAGGCGGCGATCTGCGCCGCCCGGATGGATCGGCGTGGCGGCTAGGTGAGCCATGGGCTTTCGCCGGGCATCCCGACGTGATCGCTCAAGCTTTAGAGGTACTGCCCGTGCATAGCGGTTTGTGATGCGCCCCATCTGCTAGTACACTGCACAGCAAGGGTGAGGACGAGGCTAGCAAATCACCAGACTGGCCGTTGCGGTTCTTGTTAACCCTTGTATCCACACTCTCAGATTGGATCGCCTTGCCAGCGGATGGCGCTTGCCTACAATTACAGTGTAGCCATGAAAGGACAGCGGTGGTGGAAGAGCGTGCGCGCGAGCTGATTGAACAGATTGCGGGCGATGCCAGTCTCACGGACGACATGGACGACGCACAGGCGCAGCAACTGCTGGCGTGGGGCATGGCACGGGCGCGGTGGTTGGCCTCGCGTTCTGCAGACATGGATGCGCTGCAGGCTGAGGGATATCTGGAGGCGCAGATGCAGGCCCTGCGCCACCTCATACGCCGCATCAATCGGCTGATGGGGACGCTGCCCCAGGCCGACGCACCGACGCTCGCACATCGCCTGCAGCAAATTTTTGAGGCCGCCGATCTCGTGGACAGCGTGAGCAGTGACCCACCCGCCGACCTGCATGCCGCAGCCCAGCAGATCGCAGCGCTGCCCGCTGACGCTGCACTGGCGCAGGTCATGGCTTACCTCAAGGTGGAGGCGAAGGAACCTGCTGAGGGAAGAAGCGAGGCCGCATCCGCCGAGCCGCCGGAGGCTCCTCCGCCCGCTTCCGCCATTCCTCCCGAGGCACCCAAGCGCAGGCCCGGCGCGCCGCCACCGTCGTGGGAAAGCGCCGAACGGAAGGAGTAAGGACAACATGCCGCGTTCGCGGAGCAAAAGGTCCATATCATGGAGCATGGTGGCGATCGCCATCATAACGGTGGCGTTGCTCTACGTGCTCGTTAGCCACGTGCTCCAAACATTTGAGTCGGACGGGATGCCCCCCTTGCCTACTGCCACCGATCGGTTTCCCACGCCTCCCTCCAGTGCGGGCGACCTGTGGGCGGTCTATTTCACCCAACCCACCGAGGGCATCACAAGCGGCGGCATTGAGGAGCACCTCATTGGCCTGATTAATGGGGCGCAGTCCACCATTGACGCGGCGATGTTTGAGTTCAACCTGCAGAACGTTGCCGATGCCCTCATTGCGGCGCATAAGCGTGGCGTGCGCGTGCGGGTGGTCTATGACGATGAGCACACTGCCGACGATCCGCAGATGCAGCAACTGCTTGACGCCGGCATCCCTGCCACGCCCGATAAGCGCGGCGCCTACATGCACAACAAGTTTTTCGTCTTTGACGGCCGCACCGTCTGGACGGGTTCCACCAACGTCACCGTTAATGATGTGTACCGCAACAACAACAACTCCATCGTCCTCATCTCGCCTGAGGTGGCCCAGAACTACACTACCGAGTTTGAGGAGATGTTCAATGGACAGTTTGGGCCGAACTCACCAGCCAATACACCTTTCCCCGGTGTGCAGGTAGGCGATATGTGGGTGGAGACCTACTTCGCGCCGGAGGATGATGTGATGACTCAGCTCATCAGCGTCGTCTCGGAGGCACAGCATAGCCTCCACTTCATGGCCTTCTCGTTCACCGATGACGGGCTGGCGCAGGCCATCATGGAGCGGGCCGATGCCGGGGTGCAGGTGGCGGGCATCTTTGAAGCGCGGGGGGCTAATACACCATACTCCGAGTGCCCGCCGCTGCTGGCGCACGGTTTGGACGTGCGCCTGGACGGCAACCCACGCACTTTCCACCACAAAGTGGTGATCATTGATGGGGCCATTGTGGCCACTGGATCGTTCAACTTCAGCGCCAATGCCGCGCAGTCCAATGATGAGAACCTGCTCATTATCCACAGCCCGCAGGTCGCAGCGCTGTACGAAGAGGAGTTTAACCGCCGTATGGCGGAGGCCATCTTACCCAGCGGTGGGGAATGTTTGGGCGGACAATAACGCCCCTACGAAATGGAGAGGCCACCCCAGCAGTGGCCGTGAGGGAGGAGATAAGGAATGCCCACGCACTTCGTTGAAGCACCAAACAATTTCTATCTGGGCGCGCGTGTTGATCCTGACACCCACGAGGTGATCTCCGACGACGTGGTCTACTACGATGCCCGCGACCTGACCACGCACGCTGTGATCCTCGGCATGACGGGCAGCGGTAAAACTGGCTTGGGCATCACCTTGCTGGAGGAAGCTACCATTGACGGCATCCCCAGCCTCATCATTGACCCCAAAGGTGACATCACCAACATGCTGCTGGCCTTCCCCGATCTGGAGCCAGAGTATTTCCAGCCGTGGGTGGACCCCGAGGCAGCCTTGCGCGAGGATCAGACCATTGAGGAATACGCCCAGACCATCGCCAAGCGTTGGCGCGAGGGTCTGGCCGAGTGGGGCATTGACAACGACCGTATTCAGGACTACCGCCGCGCGGCACGCTTCAGCATCTACACGCCCGGCTCTGAGGCAGGGCTGCCGATGAGCATCCTCCAATCCTTTGCCGCCCCCCGCGAAGGCTGGGCGGGCAACGAGGAGGCCCTGCGCGAGCGCATCGCTGGGATGGTGACGGCCATCCTGGCGCTGATCGGCATTGAAGCCAAGCCAGTGGAAAGCCGCGAGCATGTGCTGCTCTCCAACATCTTTGAGTACAACTGGCGCAACAATACCGACCTTTCCATGGAGCAGTTGATCCTGCAGGTGCAACAGCCGCCTTTTGGCAAACTGGGCGTGTTGGATGTGAACACGGTCTTCCCTGAGAAGGACCGCTACAAGTTGGCGCAGACGCTGAACAACATCATCGCCGCGCCCAATTTCCAATCGTGGCTGCGGGGCGAGCCGATTGACATCCCCGCCCTGCTCTACACACCGGAGGGCTACCCACGCACGACCATCATCTACGTGGCACACCTCAATGATGCCGAGCGGCAATTCATCATTACGTTGGTGTTGGAGGCTATCCTCTCGTGGCTGCGCACGCTTTCCGGTTCCACCAGCCTGCGGGCACTGTTCTACATTGATGAGGTCTTTGGCCTCTTCCCACCCCACCCATACAACCCGCCGACCAAATCGCCCATCCTGCGCCTGCTCAAGCAGGGGCGCGCTTATGGCACGGGCCTCATCGTGGCAACACAGAACCCCAAAGATATTGACTACAAGGGGCTTTCCAACGCCGGCACGTGGTTTATCGGTAAACTGCAGACCGATATTGACCGTCAGCGCGTGCTGGAAGGGCTGGACAGCGCCCGCGATGCCACCTCCACGCTGGACATCCGCACCGTGGAGCGGCTCATCGGGCGGCTGGGGCCACGCGAGTTCATCATGCACAACGTGCATGAGCCAACCACACCGATCCTCATGAAGACACGTTGGACGATGTCCTACTTGCGCGGGCCGCTGACGCGCCAGCAGATCAGCGATCTAATGGCTAATCAGCGTGGGTTGTATCAGGCACAGCCCGCGCAGCCCAGCCGTCAACCGGCCCACGCTGGAGCAGTCCCTCAGCAGCCGGGGGTATTCGGCCCTGCGGCACCTGTGACACCCGCCACGCCTCCCACCTATTCAGGCGTTGGAGCGGGCTATGCTCAGGCCCCTGCCCAATTGCCCAGCGTGGAGGAGCAAGAAGGGCCTCCCCCGGGCTTTTCGGCGCTGCCGCCCACCTTGCCCTCCACGGTGCGCCAGTACTATCTGCCCACCGAGTACGCCCCGGAGCAGGCCATCCGCAACTGGGAGGCTTCCACGCGGCAGGTAGCTACCAACATAGGTGAACGCCAACAGCTGCTCTACCAGCCCTCGCTGTTGGCGCAGGCGATGGTGCGCTTCACGCACAGCCGCACCAACACGGTGGAGACCTACACCTACGCCTTCGTTGTGCCGGACCTTCCCCGTGTGCCCGTGTTGGATTGGAGCGAGTACGTCTCGGAACCCTTTGACCCGCACGTGTTGGATTCAGAGCCATATGGCAAGGCTTACTATGGCGACATTCCTCAGGTCTTCAGCAGCGGGTCAGGCTTCACCGAGTTGCGCAACAACTTGGTGGACTGGATTTACCACAACGCCGCTCTCTACGCTTACTACAATCCGGTGTTGGACATGTACAGCGCCATAGGAGAGGATCGGCGCAGTTTCATTGCCCGCCTGCAGGCTGTAGCACGGGAGCGCCGCGATGCTGAGGTGGACGCTGTGGCGGCGCGCTACGACAAGAAGCTGGCCGCGCTGGAAGAGCGTTACCAGCGGCGCGCCCGCCGCCGCGAGGCCGAGCGCGCGGAGCTAGCCGACCGCAGGCGTGAGGAGATGCTCACGGCGGGCGAGTCGCTGTGGCAGCTCATGAAAGGGCGTGCCTACTACACACTCTCACGCACCAGCCGCATGAGGCGCTATACCACTATGAGCCAGAGCCAGCTGGAGTCCATTGAGTACGAGATGGAGCAAATCCGCGCCGAGTTTGAAGAGACTGAGCGCGAGATGCAGGAAGCCCTCCAGGCCGTGCATGACAAATGGACCAACGCCCTGCGGCAAATTGAGGAAATCCGCATCTCGCCGTACAAGAAGGACATCAATTTAGTGCTCTTCGGGATCGGTTGGGTGCCCTACTGGGAGGTGGTCATCAACGGCACGCCGACCATCGTGCCTGCCTCGTCTTCAGGGCTGGCCTATGCACAGCACATCGGCGCCTACGGCAGCGGTGGCGGCTCCCGCAGCTGGGGCGGATAGCGCCCCCGAGTGCGGCGGACTCCCCAACGGCGGATAGAATCTCTCCACCGCAGGTGGCCATACGTCACCTGCGGTTTGATTCAGTCAGGGCTGATTCTTTCTGATGCGGTTCTAACAGGAAAAGAGGTGGGGAAAGGGTAAACTAGCCGAAAACGAGCGGGGGGAACGAAATGA
>FWPU01002445.1_pt1 | contig 21474 bp, 15 predicted proteins | sample 2228361 | NCBI WGS metagenome assembly FWPU01 (sample SAMEA103939777, study PRJEB20133) | metagenome
CGGGCGGGTGGGTATCGTTCGCCGCCCGGGATGCGGCCGTACGCGGCGCCACGAACCCCGGATCTAGTCTGTGGGCGCCGATTCGGCCCCTCGCAAGCAACAAGAAACCAGAGGTGGAGCAATGCCAATGAGATATCCCTTGTTTGCGTCCGCCGGACTCGTGGGCCTTTTGTCCCGCCTTCCGGCTGAAGATCAACGAATCGAAGGCGGCCGCCGGTTCACCCGGCAGGTTACGCACCTGCTGCTGTACGGGTTGTTATTCGCCGGGGCGCTGCTCGGACCAGGGAAGGTGGCTTGGTCACAGGCCAATACGGCGACGTTTCAGGGGCGGGTGACCGATCCCACGGGGGCGATCATACCGGGGGCGAACGTCAGGCTTACGAACCAGGAGACCCAAGCCACGATCAGCAAGACCACCAGCAGCACCGGTGACTTTGCCTTCACCTTCGTGCCGCCAGGCACGTATACGCTAAACATCGACGCGGACGGCTTCAAGTCCTACGTCAGCACCGGAATTACGCTTACCGCCGGCCAGCAGGTGCGCCAGTCCTTCACCTTACAGTTGGGCCCGGTGACGGAAACCGTGAATGTCGAAGGGGCTGCTCCGCTCGTCAACACGGTTTCCGCTCAACAGCTCCAGAACTTCAGTCTGACTGACGCCCGCGAGTTGCCGCTTCAGAACCGCAACTTCACAGACCTGTTGAAGATCAGCGCCGGCGTGGTGCCGAGTACAGGTAACGATGGGACCGGCGTTAATCTTAATGGGATCGGACGCAACGGCACGGCTTATTCCCTCGACGGCACCAATGCGAGCGGCAACACCGGGAGCAACAACCCCGGCGTCTACCAGGGCGGCAACCTCATCGACGTGATGAGCGTGGAAGGCATCGCCGACGTCAGTATCGTCAAAGGCGCGATCCCCGCGGAGTACTCGAATGCGCTGGGGGGCCAGGTCAACCTGGTGTCGAAATCCGGCACCAACAGCTGGCACGGAAGCGCCTTCGCCAACAACCAAACAAGCGCCTTGGCCGCGCGCTACCAGCGCTCGGCGACCAAGCCGCGCCTGGTCTTCAATCAGTTTGGGGGCTCTTTGGGCGGCCCGATCAAGCGCAACAAGATCTTTGTTTTCGGGGTCTATGAGGGCTATCGCTACTCGCAGTCCAGCTTTGTTCAGGGCAACGTTCCTACACAGGCGGTGCGCGACCAGCTTCTCAAGGCCGTGCCGCAGTATCAACTCGCCCTCCAGGCCCTGCCGCTGCCCAACCAGCCGACCGAGCCCGGCGCTCTGGTCGGGCTATACGCGGCCACCAGCGCGGCCCGCCGCAGGGACAATCACATCGATGTGAAGGGCGACATCCTTCTGACCGACACGAGCCGCTTGAGCGTGACGTACAATCACGGGGAGCCGTACAGGACCATCGCCCGCTACTATGTTGACGATCCGCGCATCTATTTCAACAGTCTCAACCGAGCAGTCGTGAGCTATACCGTGAGCGGCACCACCTGGACCTCGGAGACCCGCGTCGGATACAACCGAACCATCCAGGATCGTCTGGACAAGTTCTTCGACCTGATCGATCCCGAGCAGGATGAGCAGATGCTGTATGGGCGCCGCCTTCCTGTCTTGTCGACCGGCCTGGGGTGGGGCGGGCCGAGCAGCGAAATCAACCACTCAGGCGGCCCGTTGTGGGAGGCCTCCGAAAAGTATGCGCGTTATGTAGGCAGCCATTCGCTGAAGTTCGGGGGCAACTATCGCCGCTCCATCGGCACCCGCAACAATCCGGAATCGCCGAGCTTCTACTATCCGACTCTGGACGCAATGCTGCGGAATGAACCGAGCGAGGTCACGGCGACTCTGGGATCCGGGATCTACGAGGGAAAGGCCTATGACTTCGGATTGTTCCTTCACGACGATTGGGGCATCAGCCGCAATCTCACCCTGAATCTCGGCCTCCGCTATGATTTTTACTCGAATTTCGCGGCATTCGGAAAAGGCGGCACGCCGGAAGCGGGCCTTTACAACCCCAGTTATTTGACGATGGACGGCCGCTTCGAGGTGGGGCCTTTCCGGGACCGGTCCAAACCGTATGAAAATGACGCGTTGAACTTCGCGCCCCGCATCGGGTTCGCCTATAATCCCGATGGACAGGGCAAAACGGCGATCCGCGCGGGTTTCGGGCTCATGTATTCCAACATTATGCCGGAGGATTTTTGGAATCTCGTCTCCAGCGCGCCCAACATGCCGTATCGTTTTAATTTCGCGCGGGATAACATCGCCCGCTTCGGCATCAAATACCCGGATTTCAACGAGAACTTCTTCAAATATATCCAGACGCTGGTCGCCGAAACGCCCCTCGTAAACTCGACTGGAATTTATGACCCAAACTTGAGGAGCCCGTATACGATTCAGTACTCCCTGGACATTCAGCGGCAAATCACGCCGACGATTGTGTTCCAAACCGCCTTCGTCGGCACACGCGGAGTAAAGTTTATTCTGTACCGGTTCGCCAACAACGTCGACCGTTTGACGGGCCTGCGACCGAACCCGAACTTAGGCCGTCCATATTACGTGGACAATTCGCAGACTTCGACCTATTTGGGATGGCAGAACTCGGTTGAGAAGCGCTTTTCACGGAACCTGAGTTTCCGCGCGAATTACACCTGGTCGAAGGCGCTGGCCAACGGCGGCGGCGACACGGGCGCATATTACGACGGCGAGAATTCGACGCGGAATCAGGACTTCTTCAATTTGCGCGCGGACCGGGGGCCGACGCAGTCCGATCTGACGCACTACTTCAGCGGTTCCTGGCTGTACCAGTTGCCGCGGTTGACCGGAAGCCGAACGCTCGTCCGTCACGTGTTGGGCGGTTGGCAGGTGGCCGGGATTCTCAGGGCGCAAACCGGTTACAGCACCTGGGTAACGCAGAGTTCTTCGATACCCGCGCAACGGGCCGACTACGTTGGCGGGCAGGCGATACTTCCTGACTACCGAAAGACGCTGCAATACCTGAACCGCGCGGCCTTCGCGAGGATTCCCGTGTCCTCCGCGTCGGGCGCGCCCATCCGGCCGGGCAATGTGAGCCCCGGTTTGGTTCGAGAGCCGGGGATGTGGAACCTCAATGCGAGCATAGCCAAGAACTTCTCCATCCGGGAGGGAGTGCGGCTTCAGATACGTACGGATATGTTCAACGCGCTGAACCATACGAATCTGTCCGGCTTGCGGACCAGCGTCAACGACCGCTTCTTCGGCATGCTGCTGGCCACGCGCGGAGCAAGGGTAATCCAGTTGAACGGCAGGATTACGTTTTAGGCTTCCTGACGCAGCCGGCGGCGGAGAAGATACTAATGGACAGCATAAAGGTGCAGCGGCGAGACTTCATGAAGGCGGTGGCGGGCTCGCTGGCGGCGGCAGGTCCGTCATTTCCAGCGGCGCCTGAGGCAGGTAGCAAAACAATCGGCATTCAGGTGGGCGCCGTCTCGTTCGTCGACGAGGGAACCGAGCGGGTTCTCGAGATTGTTCAGGAGCGAGCCGGCGTTAATACGATTTTTCTTGCCGTGTTCACTTATGGCCGGGGCATTGCCGGCAGGCAGGTCCCCGGCCACCCCCTCCCCGACCATGGCAAGCAGGAATACGATCTGAACTTCCATGGGGGCAACTACGCCACCGTGCACCCCCAATACTACAAGAACACCGGGGTAAGGCCGGAGGACACACGGGCGCCGGATCACGGCGATCTGGACATCGTCGCGGAAGTGCTACCGGCCGCCAAGAGACGCGGCCTGCGCACGATTCTGTGGGCAGAGGATGTGTGGCGAGGAGACCTGCCCGGTATCGAGCTCCTCCAAGCCGTAGACCTTCATGGCCGCAAGTCCCGGAGATTGTGTTTCAACAACCCGTACCACCGCAACTTCCTGGCCGGCCTAATGGAGGACTACAGCCGCTCCTATGAGATCGACGGGATCATGTGGTGCTCGGAGAACTCCGGCGCGTTCGACAACGCGCTGGTGAGTTCCGATCCGGGTCAGGTGGGGTGCTTCTGCCAGCACTGCGAAGCGAAGGCGAAGAGACAGGGCATTGTGCGCTTTGAGAGGGTCCGCGAAGGCTTTCTCAAATTGGAGGAGTTCCTGCGAAGCGCGAGGGCCCAGAAGCGTCCGGTGGATGGCTACTATGTGACGTTCTGGCGGATCTTGCTGCAATATCCTGAAATTCTCGCCTGGGAGCAATTTTGGCACGATGCGTTGCGCGAAACTTATGCGCTGATCCGCGACACAGTAAAGTCGGCGAGACGGGATTTGCTGGTGGGTTGGCATATTAAGCACAGCAACTCGTTCAGCCCGTATTACAGAGCCCAGCAGGACATTAAGGTCCTTTCGGAAACTGCGGACTTTCTCAAGATGGTCATGTACCACAACTGTGCGGGCCCCCGGCTGGCCAGTTATGTCGAGCGAATCAGCTCGGGCGCCTTTGCGGATCTCTCGCGCAGCCAGATGCTCGAGTTTCTGTACCGGGTCATGAACTACCAGGAGCGCGGCTATGACCAGATCCCTTACACAGGTCTCTCCAGCGACTACGTATTTCGGGAGGCGAAACGCGCCGTAGAAGGCGCCGCCGGCACGAGGACTCTCATTTGGCCCGGAATCGACATCGATATCCCCACGGCTGAGAATCACAGCAAGAGCACGCCCCAGGGAACCCGGGATGCCGTTCTGGCTGCATTTCGGGCGGGAGCCGACGGCGTGATTCTCTCGCGCAAGTATTCGGAGATGAAGCTGGCCAACCTGAGCGGCGCCGGCGAGGCCGTGCGCGAACTGAAGCTGGCGTGACGCTTGGCTCTGGTTCGCCGGCAGCCCCAGCGCAGCAAGGTTTGTCCCTGCGGCGGTTTCCCAAACAAGGGCGAGACACGCGATGAAGAACGAACGGCTCACACAAGAATCCATACATTTCGGCGGACGGGCCGACCCGACCCAGCCAGCAACGCCACAAGCGCCGGCGGAGAGCGTCCGTTTCGGCGCCACCCGGAAGATGATCGGAATCCAGGTCGGCGCCGTCTCGTTCGTCGACGAGGGAGTGAATCAAGTCCTCGACATTTTTCAGGAGCGCGCCGGCGTCAATACGCTGTTCCTGGCCGTGTTCTCCTACGGGCGCGGAATTGCGGGGCGACAGGTGCCCGGCCACCCGCTGCCGGACCACGGCAAGCAGGAGTATGATCTGGACTTCCACGGCGGCAATTACGCCGCTGTCCACCCTCGATATTACCGAGACACGGCTCTCAGACCCGAAGACACCCGTGCTCCCGACCATGGCGATCTTGACATCCTGGAAGCCGTCCTGCCTGAAGCGAAGAAGCGGGGCATCCGCACCATCTGCTGGGCGATTGACAAAGCACCGCCCCCGAGCTTGCCGAACGTCGCCAAACTTCAGGAGGTCGACCTGCACGGCCGCCGGACCGAGGAACTCTGTTTCAGCAACCCCAACTATCGCAATTTCTGGTTAGGCCTGGTGGAGGACTACACTCGCTCCTACGACATTGACGGCATCATGTGGGCCTCAGAGCGCCAGGGTCCTCTGAACAGGGCTCTACAGGCCAGGGATCCCGGCCGCATAGGCTGCTTCTGCGGCTTCTGTCGGACGCGGGCCCGCGAGCAAGGCATCCATTTCGACCGCGTTCGGGAAGGCTACCGCGCGCTGGAACGATTCCTTCGCGACAGCCGCGACGGCCAACGCCCAGTGGACGGTCATTATGTGACTTTTTGGCGGATCCTCATGCGCTATCCCGAAATCCTGGCCTGGGAGACGTTCTGGAATGACACGCTACGGGAGACCTACCGGGTCTTGTACAGTAAGGTGAAATCGATCAAGCCGGACCTTTTCGTCGGCTGGCACATCGCCCACGGTATTTCCCGCAGCCCGTGGTATCGCGCCGAGCAGGACTTCAGCGAACTGAGCAAATATTCAGACTTCCTCAAGATGGTGATGTACAATAACTGCGCTGGCGAACGGCTGGCCCGATACGTCGACCAGCTCACCTCCACTGTTTTCGCCGACTTTCCGAAACAGCAATTTCTCGAGTTCGAATACCGGGCGATGAACTACGAGGAAGGACCGTACCACCAGATCGCCTACACCGGCCTGTCCGCCGATTACGTCTATCGAGAGGCTAAGTGGGCTGCCGAAGGGTTGGCGGGAACCAAGACCCTCAACTGGCCGGGAATCGATATCGACATTCCGACCGAGTCCAACCACAGCAAGTGCACTCCAGAAGGGGTCAAGGCGGCGGTACTGGCGGCCTTTCGGGCCGGCGCGCACGGCATCGTCCTCTCGCGCAAGTACTCTGAAATGAAACTGGCGAACCTCTCCGGAGCGGGGGAGGCCTTGACGGAATTGAAACTGCGGTGAGTCCTTCTGAGCTTGGCTCGCCGGACAAACCACGGCGGCGGGGAGACCCGGCCGCCGACAAAAAGTGAAAGGAGAATCCGATGAAGAGTTTTGACATGGAGCGCCGCGGCTTTCTGGCGGCGCTGGGCGGCCTCGCCGTGCATCCGGCGGCGCAGGCGCAGTCCTCGGCTGGAGCCTTCGATCCCGCCGAAAAAATGATCGGCATCCAGGTAGGGGCCGTGTCGTTTGTGGATGAAGGAGTGGAACAAGTGCTCGACATATTCCAGCAGCGCGCGGCCATTAATACCATCTTTCTCGCCGTCTTTACTTACGGCCGCGGCATCGCCGGAAGGCAGGTGCCGGGGCAACCACTGCCTGACCATGGCAAACAGGAGTACGACCTGGATTTTCACGGAGGCAATTACGCGACGGTGCACCCGCAGTTTTATAAGGACACCGGCGTCAGGCCGGAGGACACGCGGGCGCCGGATCACGGCGATCTGGACATCATCGCCGCCGTCCAGCCCGCCGCGAAGAGGCGGGGCATTCGGACGATTCTGTGGGCTGAGGACGTCTGGCGAAACGACCTGCCGAACATCGAGCGATTGCAGTGCGTCGACCTCCACGGGCGAAAATCCACCAGGCTTTGCTTCAACAATCCGTACCATCGCAATTTTCTGCGCGGCCTCATGGAAGACTATGCCCGCTCATACGAAATTGACGGCATCATGTGGGGCTCGGAGCGCCATGGTGCCTTGGGCACAGCCTTGGGCGCCCGACACGGCGGCCGCAGCGACGACCCTTCGCGCGTTACCTGTTTCTGCGGCTATTGCGAGCAGAAGGCCAAACGGCAAGGGATTGTTAAGTTCGAACGCGTGCGTGAAGGATATCTTGCTCTCGAGAAATTCGTTCAGAACTGCCGGGCGGGTGTGCGCCCCGTCGACGGGTATTACGTCACGTTCTGGCGCCTGATCATGCGTTACCCAGAGATCATTGCATGGGAGCAGTTTTTCCATGATAGCTTGCGAGAGACTTATGAAATGATGTATCAGACTGTGAAGTCTGTAAACCCGAACATATCGGTCGGATGGCACATCTGGCACAACAATTCCTTCAGTCCCTTTTATCGGGCGCAGCAGGATCTCCAGGTGCTGTCGCGGTATTCTGACTTCCTGAAAATGGTGATGTATCACAATTGCGGCGGGCCCCGCCTCGCCAGCTATATCGACAGCGTCACGGAGACGATTTACGGAGACATCTCCAAGGAACAGTTAACGCTCGACTTCGAATATCCGGTGATGAATTACAAGGAGCGCGGCTATGACGCGATTCCTTACACCGGACTCTCGAGCGACTATGTGTCGCGCGAGGCAAGGCGCGCCGTCGAAGGCGCCGCCGGAACCCGGACGTTGATTTGGCCCGGCATCGATATCGACATTCCGACTTCCGCGAACCACACCAAGAGCACTCCCCAGGGCACGAAGGAGGCGGTGCTGGCGGCCTTGCGGGCCGGCGCACACGGGGTGATTCTGTCACGCAAGTACTCCGAGATGCGGCTGGCGAACTTGAGCGGAGCCGGCGAGGCGATCAAGGAGCTCGGTCGAGGTTGAACACTTGTGTGTTGCTTACGCCGGTTCGGGCGCATGCGACGAGGCGCACCGCCGAAGGTATTGTTCAGGCCACAATCGCAGCGAAGGGGGACTTGGGGTGATTCTTCCGCGCACGGAGGCACGCATGAACAAAGACAACACTCGACGTCAAATCTTGAAAGGGGCCGGGGTCGGCATCGGCCTGGCGGCCTCGGGGATTTCGGCGCCGGCCGGCGCTGCCGAGGATAAAGCGCCGGGGCTGGTGTGCTCGAAGATCTCAAAGCTGCTCGACACCGACGTGCTGGTGGTCGGGGGCGGGCCGGCGGGCATCGGCGCCGCCTTGGGAGCGGCCCGGACGGGTGTCAAGACGGTGCTCATCGAGGCCCAGGGGTTTTTCGGCGGCGTGGCCGCCTGGGCGCTGGGAATGCCCATCAATCAAGTGAGGCCGGAAGGCAAGCCGCGCTCGGTGGTGCACGAGCTGCTCATCCGCAAGCTGCTGGCCTACGGCGAGCATGCGGTCTATATCGGCCAGCACCAGTTGTACTGCAACGTCGAATATCTGAAGGTCGCGGTGCTGGACGCCCTGGAGGAGGCGGGCTGCCAGTACCTGGTGCACCTGACAGCCGCCGACACGCTGGTCGAGGGCAACCGGGTGACGGGTGTGGTGGCATCGACCAAGAAGGGGTTGGCGGCCATCACGGCGAAGGTGGTCGTCGACTGCACCGGCGACGCCGATGTGGCTTACTTCGCCGGGGCCGAGACGATGATGGAGACCCAAGATCGCCGCATGCCGTCGACGCTGCTACTGGGCCTGGCGAATGTTCCGCCGGAGAAGATTCGGCCCGTCAGCATGCGGGAAGTGGCCGCCAGGGCCCGCGGCCGATACCCCCTCATTCCGCAAAGCTGGAGACCGCGTCCGGTCTCCAACTGCCGGAACTTCTACTGGGTGAACCACACCGGCACGAGGGACCTGGGCGAGTTCGATATGACGGACCCGTTTGAGCGCTCGAAAGCCGAGTGCGTGAGCCGACGGCAGGCGCTGCAAATGACCCACGCCATGCGCGAATTCAGCGGCGGGGCGCTCAAAGACATCGAACTGGTCGCCACGAGCCCGAGGATTGCCGTCCGGGAAACGCGGCGCGTCAAGGGCGTGTACATACTCACGGAGGAAGATGCCGCCAAGGGCCGGACATTCGAGGACGTGATCGCCTGGCGGAGCGGGTACCTGGACCTGATGGGATTCCGGTTCGAAGACATGATGATCCACGACGTGCCCTACCGCTCGATCCTGCCCGAGAAGATCGACGGGTTGCTGGCCGCCGGCCGATGCATCTCCGCCACCCACGTAGCGGCGGCCGCCGGCAAGAGCATGGGCAACTGCATGGCCACCGGCCACGCTGCGGGGCTGGCGGCCGCGCTGTCGGCCAACAGCCGGATCCTGCCGCGCGAGCTGAGAGTCGCCCGGCTCCAGGATGCGTTGCGCAAAGACGGCGTCAATCTGGCCATGGGCGGCAAGAAGCAGGAGAACATCTCAAAAGACCGGGACGTTTGAGGCGCCGCCCGCCCGAGCCGCGAGACCGCATTTCCCACGTCCGCGCGGCGCTGAGAGCGGCGAGCGGACTGTGATATTCATAGGCGGGAGCTTGTCAACACCATGCCCCTCGCCAAGTCATCCCGCCGCGGTTTTCTGGGAGCCTCCGGTCTGGCGGCCGCCGGCGCTCTATTCTCCTGCGGGCGCGGCGGGGACCGTCCGAACGTGCTCTGGATCACCTGCGAAGACCTGAGCCCGGTGCTCGGCTGCTACGGGGACCGCTACGCGCACACGCCCAACATCGACCGGCTGGCGGCCGAGGGTGTCCGCTACACCAACGCCTTCGCCACCGCGCCGGTGTGCTCGCCGGCGCGTTCCTGCCTGATCACCGGGGTGCACGCGGCTTCCTTGGGCACCCAGAGCCTCCGCTGTCAGATGCCGTTGCCGCGCGGAATCGGCTGCTACACGACGCTGCTCCGCCGGGCCGGCTATTACTGCACCAACAACGAAAAGGAAGACTACAACTTCCTCACGCCGCCCGAGGCCTGGGACGAATCCAGCGGCTCGGCCCACTGGCGCAAGCGGCCGCCGAACAAGCCGTTCTTCAGCATCTTCAACCTGATGACCACCCACCAGAGCCGGGTCCGCTACGGCCGCGCCGAGTTCGACAAGATCAACGCTTCGCTGACGCCGCAAGAGCGCCACGACCCGGCTCAGGCGCCCCTGCCGCCCTACTATCCCGATACGCCGGAGGTTCGGCTCAATGTCGCCACGCTCTATACCCAGGTCACGCGGATGGACAAGCAGGTCGGGGAATACCTGGCCCAGCTCGAAGCCGACGGGCTGGCGGACGACACGATCGTATTCTTTTACTCCGACCATGGCACCGGCCTGCCCCGCGGCAAGCGCTGGCTGCACGACACCGGCATCCGCGTCCCGCTGATCATCCGCTTCCCGGAGAAATTCCGGCGGCTGGCGCCGGTCGCCCCTGGCGGGACGGTGGACGATCTGGTCAGCTTCGCCGACTTCCCGCCGACGATGCTGAGCCTGGCCGGCGTCCCCATCCCGAACTACATGCAGGGCCGCGCTTTCCTCGGCCCGCAGGCGCGCGAGCGCAACCGTTACATCTTCGCCACCCGCGACCGCGTGGACGAAGTGGTCGAGTTCAGCCGCACAGTCCACGACGGCCACTATCAGTACATCCGCAACTACCTGCCGCACCGGCCCCGGATGCAGCGCAGCGATTTCTCCGAGATCACCCCGATCCGCAAGGAGCTTCGGAGGCTGCACGCCGCGGGCAAACTCGCCGGCGACGCGCGCTGGCTGATGGAGCCCTCCAAGCCGGCCGAGGAGCTGTACGATGTGCGCCGCGACCCCTGGGAGATGCGCAACCTCGCCGACTCACCCAAGCACCAGCACGTTCTGGAGCGGCTGCGCGGCGAACTGCGCCGCTGGATGCTCGAGATCCGCGACACCGGTTTTCTGCCGGAGCCGGAGCTGGTGCGCCGCTCCGACGGCGGGTCCCCGTATGAGATGGCCCGCCGGCCGCACGCCTATCCGCTGGAGAGGATCATCGACACGGCCGAACGGATCGGCAAAGGCCCGCGCGAGTTGCCCAAGCTCGAGCGGGCTCTTTCGGACGCGGATGCGGCCGTGCGGTACTGGGGCGCCACCGGCCTGAACGCTCTGGGCTCGGCCGCGAGGCCGGCGGCCCAGGCTTTGCGGAAAGCCTTGCGCGATGAGTCGGCGGCCGTGCGCATCGCGGCGGCCGAAGCGCTGGCCCGCCTGGGCTACGACAACGAAGCTCTCCCGGTACTCATCGCCGCGGTGGAGGACCCGGACGGCTACACGGCGGTCCACGCCGCCGCCTCGCTCGTCTCCATCGGCAAGAAGGCCCGTCCCGCCGTGCCGGCCCTCGAGAAAGCCGCCGCCCGCGGCGGCGAACCGGCTGAGCACTTCCGCTACCTGGGGTGGGCTTTGAACGCCGTCAAGGAGAATCTCTGAGCGATGCCGCCGCTGAGCCGCCGTGCCGCCGTCCGCGCTGTTGCAGGCGGCGCGCTCGCCGCCCGCTCCCCGGCGGTTCTCAGCGCCCCCGGCCGCCGGCCGAACTTCCTGTTCTTCCTGACGGACGATCAGCGCTACGACGCGCTAAGCTGCGCCGGCAACCGGATTCTCCGAACGCCGAACCTGGACCGCATCGCCGCCGAGGGCGTGCGTTTCGCCCACGCCTTCGTCACCAACTCGCTGTGCGCTCCGAGCCGGGCCACGATCGTCACCGGTCTGTATTCTCACGCACACGGCGTCACCTGGAATACCGGCCCGCACACGCAGCTTGACCCGGCGCTTCCCACCTTCCCGAAGCTGCTGCAACGGGGCGGCTACTTCACCGCGCTGGCCGGCAAGTGGCACATCCGATCCGCGCCCGAGGGCTTCAACCAGTGGTGCATCCTTCCCGGGCAGGGCCGCTATCATGACCCGGTGATGCTGGCGGGCGGCACGCGGGTCAAACTTCGCGGCTATGTCGATGACCTCATCGCGGATCAAGCCATCGAAATCCTCGACCACCGGCCCAAGCATCGTCCGTTCTGCCTGCTGTGTTGGTTTAAGGCGCCACACCGCTCCTGGGAGCCGCCCCAGCGCTACGCCGGCGAGTTCGAAGACATCACCATCCCCGAGCCGTCCACTTTCGATCTCGATCTGAGCGGCCGTCCGGAGGCGATCCGCAATAGCGACCTCCAGATCGCTGACATGCCGGACTTCGCCCACATGGGCGTGCCGCGCGAGGCCCCGCGCGCCGAGCGGAAACGGCTCAACTTTCAGCACTTCGCCAAGCAGTACTACCGCGTACTGCTGGGGGTGGACTACAACGTGGGACGGCTTTTGGACTATCTTGACCAGCACGGACTTGCCGAGAACACCTTCGTGCTGCATAGCTCCGACAACGGCTTTTTCATGGGCGAATACGGCCTGTTCGACAAGCGCATGATGTACGAGCCATCGATTCGGGTGCCGATGCTCGTCCGCTACCCGGCGGGCTTCCGGGGTGGGCGCGTGGATGCCGAGCACATGGTGCTCAACAGCGACATCTGCCCGACCCTGCTGGACTATGCCGGGCTGCGCCCCCCGAACAGCATCCGGCAGCACGGCGCAAGCTGGCGTCCGCTCCTGCAGGAGGACCGCCGCGTCGGCTGGCGCCGGTCCTGGCTCTACGAGTTTTTCGAGTACCCGGCCGTCGGCTGCGTCGGCAAGATGCGCGGCGTACGGACAAGCCGCTGGAAGCTGATCCACTACATCCAGCGGCCGGAGCAGTTCGAGATGTTCGACCTGGAAGCCGATCCGGAAGAGCGCCACAACCTCTTCGGCGACCCGCGCCACCGCGACCGGCGCGAAGAACTCCTCGCCGAGCTGACGCGCCTCCGAGATCGGTTGGGAGACGACCGCTCCGAAGACGGCACGGAGGCCGCGCCCTGTACGATCCGCATCTCCGGCGAGCCGTTTCGATAGACACAATAGGGACAGCAACAATGAGAAGAATCGACCGGCGGACGTTTCTCAAGACCGGCGCACTGCCGCTGGCCGCTCAGCCGCGCGGCGGCCGCGACGGGCTCCCTATCGACTTCCGTTACGCGCCGCTCGCCTGGCAGACGGCCTTTTGTTTTCCGGACGATCCTTACAAGAGCCTCGCCGGAGAACGCGGCGACCTCCGGTATGGATTCGAACGCGGGCGCGGGTTCGCCCACATCGTCGAGTTCTCCGCCCGCGGCATGGAGCCGGATACGGTCGGCGATCAGCATTTGGAAGCCCCCGGCGTCCCGATCGTGCATACCCGCATCGACAGGCCCGAAGCCTTCCTCGAACTGACCGCCTTCGCCACGAACCGTCCGGGCGAGGGCCGTGTTGACAACGTCGTGCTGGCGGTCCGCCCGCGGACGCGGCACGCTATTCACGCCGCCCCGCTGCTTCGTGTCTCCACACGGCACGCGCTCGCTGTCCGAAACGAGGAGGACATCGGCCGGGTTCACCTCGACTCGGAATCGGGGCCGCTGTTTCTCGCCGCCTCCGTCCCGCTGCGCGCCTCAGAGATGGCGGGCGGCTACGAGCTCTCGATGCCGGAGCGGCGGGCGCGGCCGGTCGAGCCGTTGCACTGTTTTTTCCGCTTTCCACAGCAAGGGCAGTCGTTCGAGCAGATCCGGGATGGGCTCAACCGGCCGGCCGAGCTGCTGGCCGAAGTCCGCGCCTGGTGGCGGAACTGGAGGCCCTTCGCCGGCGGCGCCGACTGGAAGCTCCCCGGCGCCTATAACGACTTCCTGGTCGCCTGCGCCCGCAATATCTTGCAGGCCCGGGAAGTTCGCGACGGCAAGCTGACCTTCCAGGTCGGCCCCACCGTCTACCGTGGCTTGTGGGTCGTCGACGGCCACTTCCTGCTCGAGGCGGCCCGCTACCTCGGCTATGACGGCGAAGCGCAACAGGGCCTGGAAACTACCTGGGCGCGCCAGCGCGACGACGGCGGCATCTTCGCCGGGGCCGGCGGCGCGCACTGGAAGGATACGGCCATCGCCATGTTCACCATGGTCCGCCAGGCCGAGCTCAGCCGAGACTGGAGCTACTTCCGCCGGATGAAGCCGAACCTGCTCCGCGCGGTTGATTTTCTCGTCTCCCTCCGTGAAAAAGCCCGCGCCGAAGGCGGCGCCAACGGCCGCTACGGACTCCTGGCCCGGGGCACGGGTGATGGGGGTCTCGGCGGCATCCGCCCCGAGCTGACCAACACGGTCTGGGTGCTGGCCGGGCTCAAAGCCACCGTGGAGGCCGCCGATCATCTTGGCCTGACCGGCTTCGAACGGGTAAAGCAATTCTACGGCGAACTGCGCGAGTCCTTCCTCGCCGCCGCCCGCCAGGAGATGCGCCGCCACCCGAAGGGCTTTGATTACCTGCCGATGCTCATGAAGGAGGACGCGCAGTGGTCGGCGCCGGACGAGTGGGACCGCCCTCAGCCCCAGGTCGCCCAGTGGGCGCTCTCACACGCCATCTATCCCGGCCTCGTCTTCGAAAAAGATGACCCGATCGTCCAAGGGCACCTCGCGCTCATGCAGGCTTGCGCGCAGGAGGAGATTCCCGCCGAGACCGGCTGGCTGCCCCACGAAGGCGTATGGACGTACAACGCAGCCTTCGCCGCCCATGCTTACCTATGGGCGGGGCTGCCGGACTGGGCGCGCTCGACCTTTCACGGCTTCCTGAACCATGCGACGCCGCTGTACTGCTGGCGCGAAGAGCAGCCGCTGCGGGGCTCGCTGGTGGCCCGCTATATCGGCGACATGCCGCATAACTGGGCCGGCGCCGAGTGCATCCTTTACCTGCGCCACATGCTCGCCCTGGAGGACGGCCGCATCCTGCGGCTGCTGCCGGGGCTTGGCGACATCGACCTGCTGCCCGGCCAGCCGTACCAACTGGCGGCTTCCCCGAGCCGGTTCGGCCGCCTCGACCTCGAGCTGGAACCCGACGACCGCGGCCGCGCCTGGCGCCTCGCATTCCGGCGCGCTGAAGGTCCCGTTCCCGCGTCCGTCGTAGTGCCGCGCGGGCTGGGCTCGCGCCTGAGCCTGACCGGGGTGTCCGGCGCGTCCTACCGCCGGGCTGGCGACGCCATCGAGGTCGACCCGGCCGCCGCCGCGTGGAGTGCGACGTGGCGGGGATGAGGCTCCTCCCGGGTGCAGAAATGCAGCCAGTGAAGCTGCTTCGGTGACCGCGGCCGCCGGCGCCCACCATGCCGGCAAATATTTCCAGACGGGGTTTGATGGGAGCGTCTGCCATCAGCGCCCCCGCCGCTTTTTCGATCCTGAAGCCCCGGCTCGTGCGGGGCGTCGGAAAGGAGAAAGTAAGGGCCGGTCTGGTGGGCTGCGGGGGCCGCGGTACGGCCGCCGTCGTCGAGCTCATGGCCGCCAACGAAAACGTCGAGCTGATCGCCATGGCGGACGTGTTCGAGGATAAGCTCGAGGGCTCGCTGCGCCGGCTTCGCGAGGGCACGGCGCGCATCGACCGGTACGCCGGCCAAACCATCCTCCGCGACGGCAAGCCGCATAAGCTCACCCGGGAGGAGATCATCGCCCGGCTCCAGGCGGGCGTCAAGGTGGCCCCGGACCACCGCTTCGTCGGCCAGGACGCATTCCGGAAGCGGCTCCAGACCGACGTCGATGCCGTCCTGTTGATCACGCCGCCGGGACACCGGCCGCCGCACTTCGAGGCGGCAGTCGAGACGAAGAAACATGTGTTTCTGGAAAAGCCCATCGGAACCGACCCGGTGGGCGTGCCTCGGTGATTGCCGCAGCGCGCCGGGCCTGGGAACTCAGGCTGACGGCGGTCGTCGGCACTAGGGGCCGTAGCAACTGCGCCGACATGGCTCAGCCCGGCGCGGACCGCGGCGGGGGACTGGAGGAGCAGGCGCTGTTCATCAACTCGATCCGCGGCGACGGTCCCTATGCCCATAACGCCATGGAAGTGGCCGAAACCACCATGACGTGCGTGATGGGCCGCGAGGCGGCTTACTCGGGCCAGTTGGTCACCTGGGACCAGGTCATGCAGTCGCCGCTCGATTTGTATCCCAAAGACCTGAGCCCGAACGCCCAACTCCCGGTCCGTCCCCCAGCCGTGCCGGGTGAGTACAGGTTCCTTTGACTCCCGGGCGCCGGCCGGCTCACGGGCCCGGCGGAGTGAGCCCATGCTCGGAGAGGATGCGACGGCCGGCGGGGCTCAGCAACAAGGCAAGGAATTCGCCGGCAGCGGCCCGACTGGCGCTGCGCCGCAGCACCCCTCCTGCCTGGCGGATCGGGGGGTGCCAGTCCGCCGGTAGGAGAACGCCCCCCTTGTCGTGCACCAGGGTCCAGGAGGTAATGACCGCGTCGGCGTTGCCGCTTTCAGCGTACTGAAACGCCTGGCGGACGTTTTCGGCGAGAACAATCCGCGGCTCAACAGCATTCCACAGGCCGCGGTCGATCAGAAGGCGCTTTGCCGCGACCCCATAGGGGGCGTGGGCCGGATTGGCGATGGCGATATGGCGGACCTCGGGGTGGCGCAACGCCTCCAGACCGCCAAGGCGGCCGCGTCCCGACCACAGCCCGAGCCGTCCGAGGGCGTAGACGCGGACGGTGTCGGCCAGCAGGTCGCCGGATTCCTCCAGTTGCCTCACATACTCTTCATTTGCGGACAGATAGACGTCGTAGGGGGCCCCATTCTGGATCTGGCGCGCGAGCATGCCGCTGGAATGAAACACGAATCGCAGCCGGCGGCCGGATGCCATCTGGAAGGCGGCGGTCAAAGGGGCATCCAGCGGGGCCAAGTCGGAGGCGGCCGCGACGAGGAGCTGGGCGAAGGCGGGGGCTGGAATTCCAGTCAGCAGGAGCACTACGACCGGCAATCTTGACAAGATGCGACTAAAGTTTGATAATGGAATTGTGCTAAGAATGCTGCGACCGTGGCGTTCGCCATTGCCTGACAACAATATCGCAGCACATCGGTTAGGGAGGTTTTGAATTCGCATGAGCAAGATCATCGGCATCGATCTGGGCACCACGAACTCTGTCGTCGCCGTCATGGAGGGTGGCCAACCCGTCGTCATTCCCAACCAGGAGGGAGGCCGGACTACACCGTCGGTCGTGGCCTTCACCAAGGGCGGTGAGCGCCTGGTGGGCCAGGTGGCCAAGCGCCAGGCGGTGACTAATCCGGATAATACCATCTATTCGATCAAGCGCTTCATGGGACGGCGCATCGACGAAGTCAGCGAAGAGATGAAGATGGTGCCGTTCCAGGTGGCGCGGGGCGACAACAACGACGTTCGGGTCCGGGCCGGCGGCAGGCTGTTTTCGCCGCCGGAGATCTCGGCCATGATCCTGACGAAGTTGAAGGAGGCGGCCGAATCCTATCTGGGCCAGAAGGTGACCAAAGCGGTCATCACGGTGCCGGCCTACTTCAACGACTCCCAGCGCCAGGCGACCAAGGACGCCGGACAGATCGCCGGCTTGGAGGTGATGCGCATCATCAACGAGCCGACGGCGGCGGCCCTGGCCTACGGGCTGGACAAGAAGAAGGACGAGACCATCGCCGTGTACGATTTCGGCGGCGGCACCTTCGACATCTCGATCCTCGAGGTCGGCGAAGGCGTCGTCGAGGTCAAGGCCACCAACGGGGACACCCACCTCGGCGGCGACAACATCGACCAGCGGCTGATCGACTGGATCGTGGACGAGTTCCGCAAGGAACACGGCATCGACCTGTCGAAGGATCAGATGGCGCTCCAACGCCTCAAGGAGGCGGCCGAAAAAGCCAAGATCGAGCTTTCAACGCTGCTGGAAACCGAGATCAACCTGCCGTTCATCACGGCCGATGCCAGCGGCCCGAAGCACCTGGTGATGAAGCTGACGCGGGCGCGCTTCGAACAGATGGTTGACGACATCATTCAGAAGACCGTCGGGCCGTGCAAACAGGCGCTGGCCGACGCCGGGCTCACACCCTCCCACATCGACGAAGTCGTGCTGGTGGGCGGCTCGACGCGAATCCCGAAAGTGCAGCAACTGGTGCGCGACCTGTTCGGCAAGGAGCCGAACAAGAGCGTCAATCCGGACGAGGTGGTGGCCGTCGGCGCGGCGGTTCAGGGCGGCGTGCTGGGCGGCGAGGTCAAGGATGTGCTGCTGCTCGACGTCACCCCGCTGTCGCTGGGCATTGAGACGCTGGGCGGCGTCTTCACCAAGCTGATCGAGCGCAACACGACCATCCCGACGCGCAAGAGTGAGATCTTCTCGACGGCCTCGGACAACCAGACCTCGGTCGAGATCAAGGTCTATCAGGGCGAGCGGGCGATGGCGGCCGACAACCGGCTGCTGGGCGTCTTCAGCCTGGTCGGGATTCCGCCCGCGCCGCGCGGCATCCCGCAGATTGAAGTGACCTTCGACATCGACGCCAACGGGATCCTGAATGTCACGGCCAAGGACAAAGCGACCAACAACGAGCAGAAGATCACCATCACCTCCTCCTCCGGACTGAGCAAGGAGGAAGTCGAGAAGATGGCCCGCGACGCTGAAATGCACGCAGCCGAGGACAAGAAGCGCCGGGAGACCGTCGAAGTCAAGAACCAGGCCGATGCGATGGTCTACAACATCGAGAAGATGCTGAAAGAGCATCGCAGCAAGATCAGCGACGCCGACGCCAAGCAGGTCGAGGAGGCGCTGGCGGATACCAAGAAAGCGATCGCCGACGGCAGTGTGGACCGGATCCGCTCGGCGATGGACCGCCTGACGAACGCCTCACACAAGCTGGCCGAGGCCATGTACCGGGCGGCCGGCCCGCACGATGGCGGGGCGAGGCCCGCCGGAGCCGAACCGCCCAAGGAGGCAAAGGAAGAAAAGGAGAGCGTAGTGGACGCGGAGTTCGTCGACGTGGACGACGGCAAAAAGTAATCGGACTCGCGGCGCCCGCCGCTGAAACGGCTCTGTTGGGCCGGAAGCCATGGCTGCCAGGCAGGACTATTACGACACCCTCGGGGTCAAAAGGAACGCCAGCGCGGAAGAGATCCGCAAAGCGTACCGGCGCCTGGCGCGCAAGTATCACCCCGACGTCAATCCCGGCGACAAGGCCGCCGAGGAGCGCTTCAAGCAGATTCAGGAAGCCTACCGTGTGTTGAACGATCCGAAGAAGCGCCAGATGTACGACCAGCTCGGCTTCTATTCCGAGCATGCCCAGCCGGGCGCCGGTTATCAGCCTGGCGGAGGCGCCGGTTTCGGTTTCGATTTCGGGGGATTCGACTTCTCGGATTTCATGGGGGGCGGGCGGGCGGAGTCGCCGTTTCCCTCCGGCGGTTTCGGCGATCTGTTCAGCCAATTCTTCGGGCGGGGCGCCCGCCGGGCGGCGGAACGCAAGCCTGAAAAAGGTTCGGACCTGGAGTACGCGCTCAGCATCGATTTCTGGCAGGCCATTCACGGCACGCAGGTGCGCATAAACATCAGCCGCCAGGTTGCCTGCGGAACTTGCAACGGCGCCGGCTCGGCCGGCGGCGCCACATCGACCTGCTCGGAGTGCCACGGCAGCGGCACGGTCACCCAGATGGCGGGGGCCATGCGGTTCAACCTGACCTGTCCGCGCTGCGACGGCCGGGGGCAGCTTCGCGACGCCTGCCCGGCGTGCCATGGCGAAGGGCGGCTGCTGCGCACCGAAACGATTGAAACCCGCATCCCCCCGGGCGTCCAGTCCGGCAGCCGGCTGCGAGTGCCGGGCAAAGGCAATGCCGGCACCGGCGGCGGCCCGCCCGGGGACCTTTACCTCACCGTGCGGGTCGAGCCCCACCCGTTTTTTGAGCGCGACGGCGACGATATCCGCATCCAGGTGCCGATCACAGTATGGGAGGCCTCGCTGGGCACCAAGATCGAGGTGCCAACCATTGACGGCCGCGCCCTGCTGAAGATTCCCCAGGGAACGCAAAACGGGCAAAAATTCCGCCTCCGCGAAAAAGGAGTCATGAATACCCGCAAGGGACGCCGGGGCGACCTGATTGTCGAGGTCCAGGTGCAGCCGCCGCCGGCACGGGACCAGCGAACGCGGGAGATTCTCCGCGAGCTGGCAGGACTGCATCCGGAGGATCCGCGGGCCGAAATCTGGAGCAAGGTACGCTAAGAGCCGATGAGGAAGTCCAGACGAAAAGCCGGTTACATGATTTCAGCGGTGGCCGAGCAGTACGATATCCACCCCCAGACCCTGCGCCTGTATGAACGGGAAGGCTTGCTGAAGCCGTCCCGCAGCGAGGGCAACACGCGGCTGTACACCCAAGAGGATCTGGAGCGGTTGGAACTCATCCTCAAGCTGACACGGGATCTGGGGGTCAATCTGGCCGGCGTCGAGATCATCCTCAACATGCGGCAAAAGATGGACGCGATGCAGAAACAGATTCAAGAGTTCATCGCCACCTTGAACAAGGAGCTGGCGGCGCGCGTGCCGGAGCAGCCGCGCGAGGAGCACTCCCTGATTCCAGTGATCGAGATGCGTTCCCCTGTTCCGGAACAAGCCGCGGCCCGGCCGGCGCGAAAGAGCCGAACATAGCCTCTCGGGCCTACCGCATCACTTCGAGAAACTTCCCGGTGGAGGCATCCACGAAAACCGAGTAGTCGCTAGTCGAGACGCTGTCGCCCCATACTACCCGCCAAGCCAGATCGGGATGCCGGTTGGTTTGCTCGAGCAGAATCATGAACTGCTTGTCCGGATTCTTTTTCAAATACTCCTTGCTCTGGCGCTGCTCCATGGCCACCTTGACGGCGTCCTCGGAAGTGGTCCTCAGGGCGGCCGCCGCCCAAGGTTTGGCGCGAGCCGGGGTGTAGCTCTCCTCGTGATCCTGAAAGACGCCCTTGACGAACTTGCCCGAGGAGTCCACCACAGAGTAGTTGAACACGACCATGCGGCCTTTGCTCGGCGAGACGAACGTGGCCCGCCATGCGCCGAAACGCCCCCCTTCGGGCTCCACTTCCGGGATACGGACGCTTTCCAGCCGCAGGCCCATCGCATCCGGGGCCCAGCTCCGGGCGGCGACGTAGGTTTGAAAGAAGGCCTTCTGTCCGTCGACCGGTTCGGGCGGTCCTTGGGTCACAGCCTGCTGCGGCTGCTGCGGGGCCTCCGCACAGCCGCTGAAGAGGACGAACAAGGCCGCAGGCAGCATGTAAAAAACTGTGCTGGCAGTGCGCATAATGCTGTGCTTCGGGTTCATTGTAGCGAACCGATCCGGCTCCCGGCTGGCGAAACTGTGACATAATAGGGCTAAACCGACCAGGAGGTTGGTCATGAAAAAAGAGCAATGCCTGAGGCGCTGCCTGCTGGTTCCGGCGGCGTTATTTGTTCTGATCCCCTTCGCCCTGGGACAAGGGACGGGTGGCGGCCAAGGGGGTGGCGGCGGCGCCGGCGGGGCCGGCGGTGGCGGGGCCGCCGGCGGCGGGGCCGGCGGCGGCGGTATTGGC
>FWPU01007005.1_pt1 | contig 21469 bp, 27 predicted proteins | sample 2228361 | NCBI WGS metagenome assembly FWPU01 (sample SAMEA103939777, study PRJEB20133) | metagenome
CCGATGCTGAGCTGATTGCTGTCGATACCCCTGAGGATTGAGGATTATCCAATTAACTAAATCCAAGAGGACGCGCAAAATAAGGGACTTACGAAAACGCTACTCTCCAATTAAGGCTGAAAAACAAATAACGGCAATTGCGAAAACTCGCTGAATTCGCAGGTTCGATCTGTTATTGCTGTTATTCACTCTCCAATTATTTGATGAATAGAAAATGAACGGCTGTGACATATTGACAGATATTACCGCAAACGCGAATAGACTGCACCCGACACATGTGCGACCAGCATTATGTTGCGGCGAGCACCAAAAAATATGTATGTCCCATCGGCTTGAGAAAAGATGTAAACAGAATCCTTGACCGCGACAAATCGCCCACGCTTACGTGCACGTGGAAGCAACTGATCAAACACAAACTGCGCCGCCTTGTTACTATCGAATCTGCTCTCGTAACCGATTGCCCAATCCGAATCGCTCTTCCGCGTGAACGTCCACTGCTGTGTGAAATATGTAATCCTCACCGACGGCGAAAGAATCGGATTGGTCGTATCACTGAAAACATCAATCGTGCAACCGTACCGCTCTTGCAATGCTGCGCGATATACGCTGTCGCGCAGCATTCGCTCGATGAGTCGCTTGCCTAAACATCCATCGATAAGATAGCCGATTGAGTCCGGATGAAAATCGCATGCACGCTCGCGCGCATGCAATGCTGCACATATGCAGCAGATGATCATGATCGCTCTCATTGCACTGGCATCCATCTGTGACGACAATTGTAACCGCCACAAAAGTACAACACCGGCAATCCCTGCCCATTGTCGAGACGCTCAATCTCCTCGATCGTCCACGTCTTGCCCGCAGCCGCTTGGTCGAGAAGTTGCGAACAAAATGCACGCGCGCGCGCGCGAGGACCGACATAGCGAAAGCGCTGTACACGATCTCGATGCGACTGCTCAATCAGTGCAGCCCTGCCGACGCTTGCCTCGATCGTGTTGCCGATCGTGTAAACGTGCTGCCGCTGCACATCGAACTCTCGACGCAATCGCTCGCGCAAACGCTGCTCGCTGGTACCTCTGCGTAATGCACGTGTGACCATCTCGATGACGCCACGATCAATAGCCGCAGCCGTCCGCGTGATCTCGCGGACGGCTGCCGTGTAAAGCTGCGAAGGGATCGTCATCATCCGCACACGCGCACGCGCTATCGCCTCTTGCAGAGTTGCGCCCGCAAGCGTGCGCGGATCAATCCCCATCCTCCTCGCCAAACGGCGGAGTTGGCGCTCGATCTCCTGACTGCTCGCTCGCTGACGCAAGAGCTGCAACATCAGCTCCTCCGCCGCTCGCAAGAAATTGACGAGTTGCTCCATCATCCACTGTGGTAACGGTGATCACAATCCTCTTGCAAGAGCTGCATTGCGTCAATCGCGTGTCGCAATCTCCGCGCAACCAGCCTTTGTAGTACTTGCGGTTGCGGTAGGTGCGAAAGATGCGCAGCGTATTGACTGTTCCGCAGAAGGGACACTTCATGTGGTTTCCTCCGTCTTGGGTTGAACATAGAAGCGGTCCTCTTGCACGATCTGAATTTTGAGCCGATCGAGGATGCCCTCGCGTGCAAGATCGTCGCGGCGATCGATGATGAGGTCCTTGTTGAGCGACTCTTTGATCGCTACAAGGTCCGGTGCGATCTCGCGTGCGAGTGCGATCACCTTGTCGGTCGTCATGCCGCGTTGTAAGCGCACAGCGGGATTACCGAGCCGGTAACCAACCACCCCATGCGGATAGTCGAGCGATCGCTTGCCCTCGAAAAGATGCTGATTTGCCTCCGCCCAGATCAGCATCCCGTCGAAAAGTTCTTCGAGACGGCGATCGAGCTTGAGTAGTCGGTCCGCGTACTTCTCACGAATTTGCGCGATCTCTGCATCCATCTTTGCCTCGATCTTACGTTTTTCAGCATCGAGTTGCGCGTATTCATATAGGTGCTCAGCAGGATCGAGCGCAGTCACCTTAGTTGATTTGCGCATTGCGGCTCCAGAGGAAAATGAAACATGCTACTGCCGTCAAAGCAAGCAGTAATGCGGTTGCCAGCAGAGCGCGCTTGCGTTGCAGCCGTTGCTGGCGAATGCTCTCTGCCAAGAGATCGCGGTCGCGTTGTGCGTCTTCGCGGAGAGCGAGCATGCCGCGTATAATTGCAATCTTGCGCACGTCATCAATTGAGCTGGTGTTCACCTTCATGGCGGATGATCAGATTGTTCAACATTGCACGAAATCTTTGAATGAGATAGCTGCACTCATCGCTGCGAAGCGAGGAGTAATCAACGTAGCGACGTGGTCGGAAGCCACCTTCCTCGAGCCACTTCATCACAAGCGGATTGATGTAGCGGTCGAAGAGGTTGTAGATCTCCTGCTGCGATCGCGGACGGATGTCGGTTGATTGACCATCTGTCTCGTACCAGGTTGCGCAGCGGATCGCCAGAGCCTTGAGCATACCTATCTGCCGTGCGCTTGCAATCCTACTTGGCAGTTGACCTGTACGAATGAAGTGCAAGACTGCCCGCAGCTCTGCAAGCGTGAGCTGCTTGTAGTCGCTCGTCGCTTTGTGCCGGCGAGTGACTTCCGTTACTGCTTTGCATGCGGCAGCGCGAGCCACGCGGATATTTTCTTCGATGTCGCCCCAGTCAACGTACTTCCTCAGCTCCAACCATATTTTTCGGTTGAGATCGCGTCGGAGCGAGTCTTCGCGTTCCTTCATCGCTCGATCCTCCCGTTGTTGCGACCGGTCGCGGCATCGAGCAGGCGCGATGGCGTCTCACCGGTGGTCGCCTCGATAATGCCCGCGAGCTTCATCGAGAGCTCGGCGAGTGCCTTCTTGAGTTGCTTTTCCTGTGCTCGCCTGGAAGCAAGCTGCTGTGCGGGTTTCAGCGTCGCGAGCTCTCTTTGGAGCTTGCGGATGTCAGCCTGCACACTCGCAAGTGTGCTTGCGGCGATGCTGATCTTCTGCGCCAGGTCTCGGTAGTACTTCGCCGTTTTGGCGTCGAGCTGGCGCTCGATATCGTTCGTCGGGAGCTTGACGATCAGCTCCTGCGACTGCTGCTGTGGTGCGGTTCGCACTGGTCCTCCTATAATTGGTTGATGATACGTTCGACGTCATCGATCGGGATGATGACGTCCGTTTCGATTTCGTCATCGTTGCGTTGGAGCGATCGCTGATCTTGCTCGCGGAGTGCGCGCACAGCAGTGCGGAGATCGACCGCAGCCGCAACGCTGCGAGCAGTGGCGTCGCGCGCAATGCAGAGCAGTTCGACACGATCGCCCTCGTGGTAGTAGATCGCATACGTCTCCGGCTGCCAGGGCAGCTCGATTGCGGATAGACAACGCGGACGTGTCAAATGATCGGCGTATAAAGCAGGAGCGATGAGATTGATGTGCCTATTCTTGCGGAATAGGCGCAGACAGCCGCGAGCGGTGAGCGAGCAGCGTTTCGGCGGCTTGGGCAGCGAGTAGTAGAGCAGCATTGCAATTCGCTCGTCGAGCGGTCGCTGTGTCTGTTGCGGTCGGTAATACTCGATGATGTTGCGTCGTGTAGGCTCGATCCTCTTGAGCTCTCCCCACCGTCGCATCGAAGGCACGATTGTATCGAGCTGTGACTGCCATGCCGACCAGAGCTGCTCGATGTACGCGCTCGCTGCGATTGTAAGTGCATCGCTGATCACCGGCTCGTGCGATCGGCGCAGTTGCACTGCTTCGTCGCGGTTGCTACCCATGTATGCTTGCGGAGCGATCAACGCATCGAGCCACTTGAGCTGCGCGTTGAATCGCTCGCCGATCGCCTTGCCGATGCCGATCGGTATCGCGGGCACATTGCGCACGATGCAACCCTGCCCACCGAACAATGCTCGATGCTCGTAGCGATTGAAGTAGTCTCGCTCCTCCTCCGTGTAAAGATGCTCGATCAGCCGCGAAAGCCGCTCCGCTGCTGCAACGGAGGCGTTCTCGAGGAACCACGTCGTGCGATCGAGACCGTATCGCAAAACGATATCCATGATCGCGATGACGTAATCCTCCGTTCGGAGCGAGTCGCAAATGTGCATGTGGAGCAGCTCCCCTGTTAGCACGTCCCAACCAATGATCATCGTTTGCTTGGCGAGATCATTGTTGTTATCGAGATAGATTTTGCTAACACGGTCGTCGAGGAAAATCCACCGATAACCGCCACTGCCATGACCAGCGCCGAAGTCCGCTTCGGCGATCTCCCAGAATGAATAGGCGACGTGTGCTGTATCGATCGCGGCATCGTGCTTGCGCCAGCGCAGCCGCCATTGCGACTGCCAATCCTGCATGTAAAAGATCGATCGGCGACCATGACCGATGATGTAGCGATAGACACGATCGACGTCGAATACGATGCCGCTCTGTGCCAGCGATTGTGCTACGCGCAGGATCGCCGATCTCAGACCGCGCGGCTTCATTGTGCGCGGATTGCATGCTGCAGGGTCCGCGAGAAATTCTGCGAGCACGAGCGGAACGACCCGCTCGATGATTGCGGCATCGGCACCCCGCGCCCTCCCGCGGTCACTACGTGACGAGCGTGCATTGGGGTTGTGTATGTTCCCGGAGGTATGTAATGCAAGTGCGGTTGGGCGCGGGACCGATGGTTGCAGAGCCTCGGCTCTCTGCATTTGTTGCAGCAGTGGGCGTTCCTCCCCTTTGGGGTCGGATAGCTGGAGTGTATGTACGCGCATGTCCATTGCCGAGGACTTTATGGGACACAACTGGGCGCGAATATACACAATGTCCCTTTTTGTGTCAAGAGTCCCGCAAAAAATTTTTTGTCGGTAGAATTGCGGATGTCACCCGTGCATATCTGCACGTAACTTTGCTGCGCGTGCAATCCTCGGCTATGCACATATGCGCAAGCGACCGTTGCCAGCGCTCGATGAATTGCTCCGAGCGGCTGGCGTTACAACCGATGTTGATCTCATCGAGCGACTTCCGCCAGAGTTGCATGTCTCTCGCAAGACGATTTCGCGATGGCGTGCGCGCGGGTATGCGGATGCAACGTGGATTGCAGCGGCGAGGCGGGCGTTGCAATTGGAGAGTACCGACGTTGTGCATGTCCCTCTTCTGTTGCAGCCGGTTGGTGCTGGCAAGTCAATCGCTGGCGACGATCACGTTGAATCGCTCATGCCTATTCCCCGCGCGTTGCTCGATAGCATATCGCCGCGAAACGCAGTTGTGATGCGGGTTTCGGGGGATTCGATGGCGCCGACGATCGAGAGCGGCGATCTCGTCTTGGTCAGGCGATACCACGCTGGCGAGCAGCTCAGCGACGGCGCGATCTACGTTGTCCGCCACGATGGATGGATCATGCTCCGCCGATTGCGCGCAGCCGATCGCAAGACGATCAAGCTCGACGCCGACAACCCGCAAACCGCGTCAATGCTCGTTCGCGCGGCTGAGATCGAGATCATCGGCATCGTGATCGCTCGCATCTATCGCCAGCTCTAACGCGCAGATTTGCGCAGTCGCTCGGCGATCGTGCCAGCAAAATCTCCTCGCGTCAACTCCGCACTCATCATATCTGCGAGCCGTTCGAGGTTGCGCTTGGTCAGTCCCAGAAATCGCCACAAGCGCCGTCCCTTGCCGGCGCCGCTGATGTTGAGGTAGTAGGCGATCGCTGCTTGTTTGGGCGTTGCAAACTTGATCGTGATGCGCTGATCGTCGTACTGATAGACCATCGAGCTCATTAGCTTGCCGCTGAACGTGAGATAGTCCCCCGTATCGAGCCGCCGTGCAGCTCTGCGATACGACGCATATCCGCCAGTGACGACGACCCACAGTCCACCGCTTGCTGCGCGAAAGTAATGTAACTCGCGATTGCGTGCGAGTGCAAGTCGTGCGAATTTGAGCAGCGACCCTGCCGGCGCGGAGAACGGCTTCGCCGAATAGCGATAGCGCTTGCCCTCGATGTCAATGCCTTGCTCGATCTGCTCGGTGATCATGCCGAGCGCTATTGGAGCGAATTTGGCGAGCAGCGTGCGCATCAGAACGTCGGCGTTAGTGCAGTGATGACGTCGTCTCCTTCCTGCGGCTGCGTGTAACCGAGCCGCCGATAGACCTCATCGCGACGAAGCGGGATGCCGCTTTGAAGCGCGTTGCGAATCACCACCGATGCGGTCTCGTCGTCGTCGTCGAATGAGTAGTCGAATGCGAACGTCAGCCCACGATCGCCACCGAAGTTGAGACGCGAGTAATGCGCGATGAGCTGACCAATCATGTCCGCTGCATAGACGGAGTCGGTCATGATGATGTCGCGCGTAATACTGCGCTGCACAACGAGCGCAGCACGCGATCCGCTTCGCTGCGGCAGATCGCTAACGTTCGCCTGACCGCAGATCGCAATCGAGATCATGCGGTTGACGTAATCGAGGAACCCGCTGAACGACTGCGCGCCTTGGCTCGATGCGAGCTGATCGAGCTTGATGTCAATGAGGTCGCTCGTGATCATGTAGTTGTGCAGGATTGCTTGTTGCAATGCCTGCTCTGCTGCCATCCGCTCTTGCTCGCTTGCGCCGCGATCGATGCCGTGTATCAATCCTTTGAGCTTGCGATTGTAGTTCGCCCATTCGCGCAAGATGTCGTCTCGCATGATTTCGAGGTAGCCGATCGAGATCATCATCCCGCCGTTGGTCGCTGCTGCGTCGGCGCTGGCAATCTTGGTGTAGTCGTCTGTCTGTACACGCAAGCGCGATGGCAGCATTGCGATCGTTCCGTCGCTCATCACTTCGAGCCGCCCCGCTGGAAGCAAGGACAGTTGCGGCTTCCAGCCGATCGCAGTCTTTTGCCACATGATCGCAAAACCGAGCACGCCGTAGAGATCGACCCGATATGCATGACGAAGAATCGTATCGATCGCCTTGCCGAGCAGGATGCGTGCGGTCTGTGTGCGCTCGTCAACGGTGCCATCCTCATTGCTGATGATCCAGTCGAGCGCGACAAGACCGGTAGAGCGCACATTGATTAGTCCGCGTATGTGCGGCGAGAACAGCTCGAACAGTCGCAGATATGCGTAGAGTTGCGCAACCGTGCGCTTGTCATCATCGGTGGTGATCGCGTCTTGGACTGCGCGTCTGTACTGGCTTAGTTGTGGGTACATCATAGCGCGTAGTAGTCGGTGATGATACTCGTGGCGTAACGTGTGCGCGATGCAGGTCTGCGCTCATGTAGCAGCTCGATTGCGCAGATGAGCGCATCGGCGGCATCGTCGTGTCGTCCCGATTGCTTGCCCGCAAAAGCGAGTACCTGCGTCAGAAAGCGCTTCCCCTCTACGTTTGCGAGCAGTTGCTCGTTGATCATGATTCGTTCGTCGCACCAGAGCACACTTGCATTTTTCGCGAGCTCGTCAACCTTGTACCTGCAATAGATGATCGCCGGATACGACTCGCCGCGAATGCGACACCAGTCGCGGACTAGTTGTGTCCAAAACGACTCTTGCGCAACGTTGCCATCAAAGCCGATAATTGGAGAGTAGCGCCTCAAAGCGAGCAGATCGTCGAGCAGCTCCGATGCTTGCGAGTACGATCGGCATCGTACGTCCGGGATGTAGTAGCGATCGGTGCTCGGCGAGTAGAGCAGCGCTACCATTGCGGTCGTGTCGCCACGCCCACGCTTGGCAAGGTTGGGATCGCAATAGACCACGCCACGCGCATCGCTCGGCAGCTTGCCGCTGTAGGTGACCAGATGCTCGCGCGGGAAGATTGTTCCTTCCGGTGGTGCCGGCTCTTGCTGGTAGTCGGCGAGCCACTCGGACTCGTCGCTCACCTTGAGCATCGCGCGCAACTCTGCTTCGCTCGACGCTGGGTATCGCGAGCGCCAGAGCGGACCAGAGCCGCTCCACGCATTGTATTCGTGCAACGTCCAGCCTTCCGGAAGCAGCACTGCACACTTAAGCTGATTGAGTAAGCAGCGATCGTCGAAATTGTTGCCGAGCACGATCGCAGTGCCTCCGGCAGAGAGCGATGCGTAGGCTTCTTTGATAGCGTAGTATCGCGATTGTACAGCTTCGCTCGATAACGAGCATGCACGCGTTTCGATGTCGTCAACAAGGAGCAGTTCAGGGCGTCCGAATTGCATCGTCGCTCCGCGCAGCGATCGACCCTCGCTTGCGACGATGACGCGGCGCATCTTGCCGCCAGCAACGAACGTCATCTGCTCGCTGTTGCATTCGACAATCTCCGGCTGGAAGTCAGCAGTAATGCGGCTGTTGTAGCGGATGAGCGTAGCGATGTCGTCGAGGATGTTGCTTGCCGTCGTGATCGTCGCAGCGTAGATCGCCGCAAACTGCACGCGGTGCAGCAATGCCCATACCATGTATTTCTTCAGCGTTGCCGTCTTGCCATGCTTGCGCGGCGCCATGATGATATGCATGCCCGGTTGCTGTGCAATGCGCACAAGGTCGCGATGGAAGCGTGCAGGCTTGCTATAGCCGTCCTGGTAGAGAGCCGCGGGGAAGTAGGTACGATCGAAATACCAGTAATCACGAGCAGCACGCTCCAATCGCTCGCTGCGAGTCGAGCGCTCGCGCTCGTCGAATGGCGGTCCTGGCAGCGCGAACGACATACGCTGCTCGAAGCGCTGCATCGCTATGTCGAGCGTGCTATGCATTGGCGTCCTCGTAATAGTGCATCATCGTCGCAACTGTGACGAGCCGACGCATCCAGCCTTCGAGGAAATACGCCCGCTTTGGGTGGTCGAAATAGAGCGTTATGCGGTAGGAGAAGATGCGTGCGATCGCCACCAAACCCGCATTGCGAGCCGCTTCCAGCGTCTTCGGTCCGATGATGCCATCGGCTTTCGTCTTGATGGCTTGCTGCAGCATCGTCGTCGCGCGGCGCACGCCATGTTGCACTGCTGCGTCGAACGCAGGCAAGCGCCATCGCGACGGCAGATCGTCGCACCGCATCGCTTGCCAGTAATCGATCTTGTAGATCGCGATCGCCTGCTCGCGTGTGAGGTGCTCGACGTTGTAACCATGTCGCCGCGCAGTCTCGGCGGTGATACCGAAAACAGTCAGTCCACCGCTGTCCTGCGGATGATTGCTGCGCCCGCCTTCGAGCGCGAGTATGATTTCGACTGCGCGGTCGAACGTCATCATGATTGCATCGCTTTCAACTCTTCGATTGCTGCGCGGTAGATTTTCACGACGTCTTCGTCGCTTGCTTCGGGATCGTACTTGCGGATGATGGTTGCGATCACATCGGCATCGATCCGCCGCAAGTGGCTCTGGAGCTTGGTTTGCAGCAGGGTCTTGCGTACTTGCATCAGTTGCGAAAGACGATCGATCCGTTCGAGCATCGGCATGCTCGAGACAGTCGAGAGCTCGGCAAGACACATGCGGAGCTGCTCTTCGAGCGCTTGATCGAGATCGATTTCTCTGGTCATCTTCTTCAGTTGGATTGTGCTGACTGCTCTTCGCCGCATGCCCGGGATCTCAGATTGCAGCTTGCCTTCCTGTTCGAGCTTGAGTATCCATCGGGCTTGCGATCGCGTGATGCCGAACAGATCGGCAATCGCGCTTGGACCGAGCTCCGGATGCTTGTTCCAGTACTTGATGATGCGAAGCCGATCCCGCAAACGTAGGCGTGGAGCGGCTTTCCGGTTCTTTCGCGGTTTCGGTCCGAGTGCTTCTTCGATAGCCGATGTCATCAGTACATGCCTTCGATTTGTCCGACGGTACCGATTGCTTTCGCTGCCGTTGTCGCAAGCAACATCTCGCGTGCCTGCTGGTACTGCCGCTGCGATCGCTCGGCGTACTCTGGTGTGAGCTGTCCTGCGTTGAGATCGCACAAGTACGCGATCACCCATGCGATTGGTTGCAACATCCACGCCTCGACCGTGAGCGACGTAGTATTGCGCCAGCGTTTGACGATCTCCTCGCAAGCCTCGATTTTGCTTGCTCTCAGGGCAGCGTCGCGATCGAGCAATTGCTTGATGTGCGACGGTAAGAGCAGCTTGATGTCGTCGTAGTTGATGCTCATCAGAGTGGCAACGTGTATTCGACAAGAGCGACGGCTATGTTGTCGTAGTAGCCGTCGAACGCAGGCGCAGAGCGGGCTGGCGGGCGAAGCGCTGCCATCGCTTGAGCCAGAAGTTCGAGCGATGCGAACTTGCTTTCGGTCGCATCTCCTTCGGCGCTGCATGCTGCAATCGTCACATGCGCAGATGTGTAGCGACCGTCTTCGCGCAGAAAGCCCGCAGGCTCACAATACACCATCACTGCCGGCGTGGAGATGTTGAGATCGCCATAGCGACCATGCATGACGTTGATCGTCGGCAGCGCCGATTGCAACGTCATCACGAGATCGTCTTCGAGATCGCGGAGTGTCATCGCCGTCAAAACCGCATCAATGCTTGATTTCCGGGCAGTGCATCTCTGATGATAATGCAATACTGCCGCACGCAAAATTCGCGCGTCGCCAATCGGCGGTGCAAGCGCACGACGAAGAAATCATGCATATCTGCACACTCGCCAAAAAAAATACGCATATCTGCAGGGAGTCCCTAAAAAAATACGCATATCTGCACGCAGGGCTTGACAGGGGGCGATCTGCTCGCTGAATTTCGCAGCGAACAATCGAAGGCATTGTTGCATGAAATCGCTCATCGCACTCGTGGATAAACTCATCGGCACAGCGCCCGACGATCGCAAAGCGGAGCTCGAGCAGCTCCGCGCGCAGCTCGAAGCAGAGCTCGAATCGCTCGGCGGCAAAAAGCCGGAATCGAACGACGTGCAGTCCGCAATCGCAGAACTGATGCGGGTTGCACGGTCGCTCGGCGAAGAAAACAAGCGTCTGCTCGCCGAGCTTGCACGCATCAAAGAGCGAGAGGAGAACACCGCGAAAGCGCTCGAAGAGCGTGCAAAGCAAGAGCGGCAGAAACAGATCGATGCGGCGGTCGAAAAACTCGTTGCCGAAGGTCGCTTGCCGGCGCAAAACAAAGAGCTGATCGAAAAGTGGCGAGCGCTCTTCGAAAAAGATTTCGACGCGGCGAGCGAAGCATCGAAGAACTTGACTCCCCTGAAAGCAAGCTCTGATGCGCCTTCCAAGCCGGAGGGCGATCGTTCACAATCGCGAAAATCGCTCCGCGATCAAGTGGCTGAACTATTCTCGCAGCAAACGAACTAACACAAGGAGGCATCACCATGGCACTACTCCAAGAGCTGATTCGCGACGATGGTCAAGGGCAATACAACCCGACGCTCGCTCGCTACGTCATCGATCGCATGATCGCCGAAAACGCAATCTGGTCGGTCGCGCAGTGGTACACTATGCGTGGCAACGCAGATGCTCCGTACAAGGCTGGTAGCGGCTCTGCGGGCGGCACGCGAAATATCGGCAGCGACTTCTCGACGACGACTGCCAACCCCACCACCGACACATTCTCCCTTGCCATCTACGGCGGCAAAGTCGCAACGGACATCGCATTCGCACGGCGCGGTGACGATCTCGGTACCGAGCGGACACGTCAGCTCGCGCAAGAGGCATCAGCGATCTCGCGTGGACTTGTCAACGATCTCGTCAATGGCGATGGTGCTGCGGGTCATCTCCGCGGTCTGGCAACGACTGCGCCGAGCGTGACGTTCGGCGGCGCTATCGGTGGCGAGTTCCCCGCTGACGACAAGAAAAAAATCGCGGCGTTCCTCGAGTTCCTCCGCCGGCAGATGATCTACTCTGGTTGCAATTGCATCATTGCCAACAGCGATTTTATCGGTCGGCTCGAAATGATCGAAAAAGAGCATGTGCGTTACGACTCTGTTCAAAGCGCATTCGATGATGCGCAGCTCAACACGCTACGCACATACAAGACAGTTCCGCTCATTGATGCTGGCTTCAACCGCGACATGAGCGGACTTGTTATCGACAACACCGAAACAGTCGGAACGAGCACAGACTGCACATCCATCTATCTTGTGCGGTGGGGCGAGAAGACCGATCTCTCGCTCGCGACGAACGTCGGCGTGCAAGTGAAAGACCTCGGTGTGCAAGGCTCCGCTTACGTCACGCAGATTGAGATCGACGTGCAAGTGGCGTATCTCTCGCCACGCGCAGCGCTCCGCATCAAAGGCATCCGTCTCAACGTGTAACGCAGCGATGGTAGCACGGCGATGCATCGAGTTGATTACGCGAGTATCGGTGGCGCAATCGCGACGATTGCAGCCTGGGCGGCGCAAGTGTCGCCGATCATCGTCGTGCTCTCTGGATTGGTAACGATCTCGTACACACTGTGGCGCTGGTACCGCGCATGGAAATCACACCGATAACACCGATCGACGATCATCGCGATCGCACGATCGATGCGATCGAAAAACTCGCGAAGTCCCAGAAGCCGCATCAAATCTCGATTCCAGGACAGACGACCATGAACAACAACAAACTCAAAGCAGTGCTCGCAGTCATCCTCGCCGCCATCGCGCAGGTGCTGCGAATACTCGAAATCGTGGACATCCCCGATTGGCTCATTGACAGCATCACGGCTGTGATCGCATTCGTCGCCGGTCTCTTCGGTGGACGGCATTTCGAGCAGAAACGATCGCAGCAGTCGTAATGGCACGCCTTGCAATCAAGCTCGACGACGGCGATCTCAAGCACTACGCTGGTCTCATCCGCAATGCGGAGATTCACTCCGAGTGCAGACCAGGATTGCTCGCCGATCTTGCGACGACCGACAAGACGTCACTGATCGCTGCGATCAACGAAGTGCGCAATATCGCCGTCAATGCCGCACCAGCGCTTGCATGGAAGCGGCTTCGCGGCGAAGGTATGTGGCAACTGCAAAATGGCGACAACTGGCCGCCTGGCATGTGGAACAATGCTGCCACGATAGGCAACCTGAATGTGCAAGTTGTGCTCGGCATGCAAGGCGATGAGCAGTTGCAGATCACGACGTCGCAACCTGCTCTCCGCATACACTGGTCCATGTGCGGTCGCTTCATGCGTGTGCAAGGCGATCCGATGCAATCGATCGAGGTGACCGTCCGCTACGAAGTCTATGATGGATCGCAGTGGAACACAGAGATGATTCTTTGGCGCGAGAAGCTGCTTCATGGCGACGCGTTCGCAATGGCATGCTCCTTTGTGCATCTGTTGCCGCCGAATCAGAATCTGACGCGCATAACGATCAACTGCGATGCTGCTGGCGCTGAGCTCAACATGTCGAGCGGCGTCGGGAATTATCAAGTGACAATCACAGATTGTAACAATCCATAGGAGGCAATCATGCCATCGTACACATATGGCGGTCAGTCGAAGACTGATTTCTATCGCGTCAAGTGGAACGGCACCGCATATCAGGTGCTCGACAAGCTCACCGACACAGTCGCGACGGCGCCGACGACAACTAACGTCGCAGCCTCGCTCGATTATATCTCGAGCACCAAGGTTGCTTTCCAGGATGATGGATCGTTGCAGCTATCGTGGGATCAATACGAGCTCGACGACGAGCTGATCGCATTCTGCGACAAAGTCGCGAAAGCAAGCTCTGGAGCCAATCTCCAGGAGGTCACGCTTGAAAACGGCACGAAGATCGGCGGCTCGACTGCAACCGGTGAACTCGTGCTTGCGATCTCGTATCTCAATTACGACGACCCGCGAAGCCCGTCGGTAGTGTTCGTCGTCGCGGCGATCGGAACAATCTCGCCGACGTCGCTCTCGTTCGACACGAGCGCGGAAAACCTGACAAAGCCGACGATCGAGTTCAAGTCGATCAAGACGCAAGCTGCATTCACGATCGTGAGCGGCATGCAACGCGCAACGATTGTGACAGCAGCAGATCAGACGCTGCCAGCCAACAGCTTCTTCCTCCGCAAGTACGTCAATAAGGCGTAAGGCACAGGGATGGAGCTGACGATCAACGGTACCACGGTTCGTATAGGTACGCCGACGATGCGCCGCAGGGACTCCTTGCGGCGCATCTATTCTGAGCAGCTCGCAGAGCTGGCAACACTCGGAGAGATCGAAACCAACTCTCCGATTGAGCAAGCCGATCGTGCGCTGAAAATCCAAGCGATCAACGACCGCATGCTCATCCGTGTTTTTCGCATTATCGCGGAACCGCTGGAAGGCGCAGCAGAACTGCCTCCGGAGGACGACGAGTGGTGGCAAGATGTCGATCTCGCGGAGGTCAAGCGTGCTGTGGATTTTTTCAACGGGCTGCTGACGTAGAGGAGCGGCGCATCGAGGAGATCATGCAACGCCCAGCGATGATGCTCGCCGACAAGCCAGCAAAAGTGACGATCGAAGACCTGCTCAAATCACACGACGATGACATCGTCGCGAGCGGCTCGATCATCTGCTGGACACTTGCGCGCAGCATCGCAGACTATGAGCAGCTCTACGATCGCACACGACCGAGCGAAGTGTTTCATCTGCTCTCGATCGAAATCGCGCAGAACGAATGGCGACGACGCAATCAATCCAGCTCGAACTGAAGCTCAAAACCGACGAAGCACTCGCGCGCATAGCAGATCTCGAACGCGAGATGCAGGCGCTCATCGATCGCGTCGGGAAAGTCGGCAAAGCAAGCGGTGACACGGTCTCGACATCTATTGGCTCGCTCAAATCGAGCATTGGCGATATCGTCAAGGGGATGGCTGCATTCAACATAGTCGAAACGTCATTCTCTGCAATGCGCGATGCAGTCTTCGGGCTGGAACGTGCGACTGCGCAGATTCGCACGATCGGCGGCGCTGCGCGCGAGATCGCACCAGAGCTCGAGCAGCTCGCTGTGCAGATGAGCACGCGCGTTCCTCTCAGCGCAGCAGAGTTGCAAGCCGCCACTTATGATGCCTTGAGCGCGGGCATCGAAGCAAACAAGCAGAGCATCGAAGCGTTCATGCAAGCCGCATCATCGCTCGCTGTCGGCGGTGGGGAGAAGATCAAGAACACCGTCAACATTCTCTCCTCGCTCGTCAACGCATACGGGGAGAGCGCCGACAAAGCGCGAGTCTTTAGCGATCAGCTATTCGCAACTGTCAATCTCGGCAAGACGACAATCCCGGAGCTGTCGAGTGCTCTGTCGCAAGTGATACCGACTGCTGCAAGCGTCAAGCTCTCGTTCGATTCGATCGGCGGTGCGCTTGCGGTGATGACTGCATCAGGCATCCCCACGCAACAAGCAGCGACCAAGCTCAATCAACTGCTCGTGCAGATGATCAAGCCCGGCGAAGAGCTGGCGCAGGTCATGCAACACGCAGGAGTGACGCTGCAATCGCTCGCACAAGAAGGTCTCGCCACGACTGTTGCCAAGCTCTCCGCATCGATGAAAGAGCTGGGCTTGCAAGCAGGCGCTGTGTTTACAAGCGTCGAAGCGAGCGCTGCATTCAGCGCGCTCGCCAACGATACAGAGCGCTTCGCAGCCGCTGTGCGCGATGTCGGCAATGCTACGGGCACGACCGATGCAGCTATGCGCGATATGACGCAGACCACCGAAGCGCAGCTCGAACACTTGCAGCGGATGATCGAGCAGATCGTGATCGAAATCGGTGGACAGGTGTTGGAGATCGTCACGCCGGTCGTCTCGACTGTCGCGACGATTGTCGGCGAAGTGGGCAAGCACAAGGAGGTGGTGCTCTCATTAGTGGCGGCGTTCGCTGCGTACAAATCGCTCAACAGCGATCTGCTCGCGGGACTCTCGAAGCTGCCGCAACAGATCATCGCAGCGACGACGGCGATGATCGCAAAGACCACTGCTACCAACGCAGCCACTGTTGCGACGAATGCGCTCAAGGCTGCATGGGCGACCAATCCGCTCGGTCTTGCGATCGCCGGCATCATGGCTGCTGTGGCGGCTTTCAACGCGCTGAAGCCGTTACTCATCGAGACCACCGAGGACAAAATCAAGAACGCCGAAGCAACGCAGCAGCTCATCCAGAAGCAGATAGACGAAACACGCGAGACGATCAAAGCGAAAGAAGCAAAGAAGGCGCTCGCTGACGAATACATCGCGCTTGCCGAAAAAAGCAATCGCACAGCAGCCGAGCAAGAGCGACTCAAGACGCTGCACGCAGAAGTCACCAAGACCTATCCCTCGCTGATCAGCTCGTCATCGCGCTACGCCGAAACGCTCGCCGTGCTCAAGGAGCAAAGCGCACGCACCGGCGACGAACTCGTCAAACTCAACTCTCGGCTGGACTCGCTCAACAAACAAGCGATGCAAAATCAACAGCGACTGCTCGAGCTGCAAGCGCAGTCCGCGCAGGAAAAGATGCTCGAAGTCGTGGACACGTTCTGGTCGAAATTCAGCATTAGCATGGGTGGCATCAATGCACCGCAAATGATGGCTGATCTTTTGAGGCGCGCAGCGCAAGACCTTTCGAGAGCAACGCCGGAAACCTTCGACCAGCTCGCCGCGCAGCTTCGATCTATTGCGGTCTTGGAGGCGGACAATCTCGTTGCATTTATTCGCAAGACGTATGGATACAACGAGCAGCAAGCGCGCCAGATCGTCGAGGCTCTCAAGCGTGGGATCAGTTCGGAAGACCTGCTCGAAATCAGCAATCGTGCAGAGCAGCTCATCTCTGCGCAACAGCGGCTGTTGACATCGCGCACGCAGGCTGCACAGCAGCAGCAGAAGGCAGTGACAGCCGCTGCGCAAGAGGAGGTCAGTGCATACGACCGCATCAATCGTGCATTGCAAGACCTCGCGCGCAATCGTCCGAAGAGCGAGGAGATGCTCAACAAGCAAGTCTCGGCAATCAAAGCACAGATCGAAGCTGCGCAGCAGGCAGGGCAGCTCGATGCCAAGCAAGCGGATCAACTCTTCGCGCGGCTCGAAGCGATCAAAGAGTCAGCGAAAAAACGCGCACAAAGCGAAGATGATATGCTCAAAAAGCAGATCGAACAAATCAAAGCCATCCGCGATGAGAAACTCGAACGCGAAAAACAACGTCAGCAGGAAGAAGAATTGCTACGCTTGCGCGAAGGTCGCGCAAAGACTGCCGATGAAGAGATCGCCGACGCGCAGGCGATTGCAGCCATACACAAGGAGGCAGCCGAAGCAGCGGCGAAGATCAAGATACCGGATAGTCGTAAGGACGCGGCTGCTCTGCGCAAGGACAACGCCGCAATCCAGCAAGATGCCAGCAACGCTGCCCTGCAAGCAGAGCGGCTGCTGCGCAAGCAAGCGGAGGAGCAGGAGGAGCGGCTGCGCCAACTGCGAGAGCAGGCGTTGCAAAACTTGCAAGCACGGCTCGACATCACAGCCGACCCAGAAGCAGCAGCAGAGCTGCGCAAGAAAATTATCGCCGCGCTCGAAGCAGAGCGCGATCGTCTCACAGCGAAGATCGCGGTGACGACCGACGAGCTCGACAAAGCCAAGCTCGAAGGGCAGCTCCTCTCGCTGCAAAAGCAGCTCGACGATCAGCAGCTCAAGTTGCGACTCGATCTCGTCGCAAGCGGCAATGTGAGCGAGATCGCTGAAGCCGAATACAACCGCGCTCTCGAAATCGCAAAGCAAACCTACGAGCAGGAGCTGGCAGCCGCTGGCGCATCGCTCACCAAACAGCTCGCTGCGCGGCAGAAATTCGAGCAAGCGAAGCTCGATTTGCAACAGAAGTACCTGAACGATTCGCTCAAGCTCGAAAACATCTACCGCGCAGCGCTGCAAGACTCAGTGCGTCAGCTCATCGAGACGCTCATCGGTCAGAGCGACGCTTTCGCGGCAGCGCTCAACACGCTCAACGATCGCGCGAAGGCGCAGCAGCAAAGCGCTGCACAGGACCGCAAAGCGATCATGGATGACTACATCAAGGGACGCGCGAGCGCAAACAAGACCCTCGCCGCGCTTGCCGACGCCGAAGCAATGAAGGCGCAGCAAATCAGCGAAGCACAGCGACGGATGATGGAGACGGTCGTAAAGAGCGCCGAGGCGATGTACAAATCGCTGGCATCTAAAGCTCAGAAGATTGCGGAGGAAATCTTACCGAAGAATATCGAATCAATCACCGACCTTGTCAAGGTCAATATCGGCGCGATTTCGCAATATGCGGAAGTCTCACTCGGCATGGCATCGAGCGCCTTCGGTGCCATGCTCGCAGCCGGCATGAGCGCGGGCGAAGCGTTTACGCGCGGTATCCTCGACACGCTACTAAAGCAAGCGGAGATGGCTATCATGACATATATCCCGCAGATTTATGCTGCGTTTGCAGCGCTACTTGGACCGCTTGGCATTCCGGCGGCGACCGGTGCAATTGCAATCGTGACTGCGCTGCTCGAGGCTGCTCGAGCTAAGATTGCCGGTTTTGCCACTGGCGTTGTAGGCATAGAGGGACCAGGAACAGAGACGAGCGATTCAATTTTGGTGCGTGTTTCTAAGGGCGAATCAATCATTACTGCGCAGGCAACGCGCGCCAACCGCGACATGCTCGAGTGGATCAATCGCACAGGGCAGCCGGTGGAGCGCTACATCGAGCGAGTGATCGAGCGCAGATATGCGGAGCGGCTGATGCAGGGCAGTGCTACCGACGATCGCGTAATTGGAGAGTTGCGCACAATGCGTACAGCAGTCGAGCGATCGCTGCGCGGTCGGCGTGACACATACTCGCATGTCGAGCTCGACGTGCACGTCAGCGATCGTGCGCTCATCGATCGTATCGAGCAACGTCGCATCAATGCGTTGCGCAGACTATGACCTGGCGGATCGCTTTGTACTCCACCAACACGTACTATCCTCCCGACTCCAACGGCGAGGTATCGCTTGCCACGCTTGGGACAAGCGATCCGATGAATGATAGCAATTGGCTCAAGCTCGACATACTCGGAGCTGGCTTTGCACCTACGATTGAGGGCGACGACACGACGACTGTTGGCGGCATGCGTGTCATCAATCCGCGTGTGCGTCGCACGCTCGAGATCAAGGTTGCACCAGTTGTATTTCCGGACGACTGCGGCATCATCGTTGCGATCGGTCGGCTGCTGCGCAATCGCTATTGCTATCTCTATCGCGGGACGTATGACTTCGCAGGGTTACAACTACATGGCGACGGCAAGGCAGTGCCTGTTGTAATTGCTCTCTCGATCGAGCACGATTACGAGAGCGGCACGAAGATGGTCACGCTCAAGTGTGATTACGCAGCGCCGGGCATGCCATGAACGCTATCTATCGCTACGAGTGGCAGGGTCGCAATGGTCACTCATATAGACTCGATCTCATCCCACCTGCAACGACTGCGCTATCGTCGCCGGAGATACGCACGCTGCCCCCCGGAGCGGCGGAACCTAAGCAGCTCACATGCCGATACGACAAGTATCCTCTCGGCATCGGCGAGGTCCCGGAACTCACCGTCGAAGTCTCTCTCGATCTCCTTCCTGACGACACAATCCGCACAACGCTCGCAGAGCAGCCGTATGTGATCGGTACGCAGTTTCTCTTTTGGACAATTCCGGTGATCATCGGAGTCGGCTTCGTCCTTTGGATCAACGCAGGAATGGGCTGGCAGCTTGTGTTTGTCGGCAATGCAATCGATGACGTCGAGTACGATCTCGCAGAGCGACGTATAACGTATCGCGCACAGCATGTCATACGTCGTGCGCTTGCTTTTGTGCGTTTCGGCGAATACGACGACAGCGCTCTTCCGATCTATCCGACGCCGGCTGTACGCTTGATTCAACAGCGTTACACGGCTGGCGGGACATATACGTATGATTCGCTTAACGGCGCTTTCTACATGAGTAAGTTGAGCGACTTGCATGCGCTCATCAACACTGTGCTCGCAATCATCGCAGCATTGATGATGAGAGGATATTCGGGGATTGTCTGCTCTATCACTTGGCGCTATCCAACTATGCTCAAGCAGACGACCGCAGCAGCCGGAACGCCTGGCGCAGAGCTGCTTCCAGCCGATCTCTACTTCGTCAAGCGCGGTGTCGTCAGTGGCATCACGATTGGTGCGCTCATCGAGAGAGACGAGTACTCGCTCATCAATCGCTACTCCTCGATATGGGACTACGTGCGCGAGTACGCTGAGTGGGCAATGCTGCGAGCGATCTGGAGCGGAGCGACGCTCGAGCTGCAACCAATCTACTACGCAGGATTGCAAGCAACGATTTCTTCTGCCGATCTGCTCAGTGGCAAGCGGCGGCTGCGTCCGCAGCAGTTGCGACAGGTGCAAGTTTCAGCGCCGGAAAAATACACAAGCAACGAATTCGAGGAAGTCGATCGATGGGAGGAGATCAAGCAGAGCGTTAGATCGGACAACTCATACAATCTCACATGTGTGTTTAGCAATGCGCCCGTTGGCGTGGATTACGATCGGCGCGATAGCACACGCTGGATCGCGCGTCGTATGCGCACGAGTGGGCTCTACTATTACGACAACAACGAATTCTGGAGATGCCACGAGTACACGCGCTGGCTCATCTCACATCAGCTCGGTCTCACCAGCGACGACTACATCTCGCCTGTGTACATGGACTGGTCAGAGCTGCCGCCAGAGCGACCGACCGAGAAATGTCTCAAATGCCAATCGATCAGCACATACGGTCGCTGGGCTGCAAAGCTGCTTGTCGCCTTGTTCGGGAGCGACCATCAGCGCACAATCGAAGCAGACCTGCCCTACTCACAAGCAATCATCGATCATGCACAACTGCTGATGGGGCGGGCTGTGCAGATCGACAACGTCGTGCACGTCCCGCTTTCGATCGAGATAGATTTTTCGGCGGATCAAGTACGAGGGACCTACTATGCCGTCCTCTGAGATTTTGCGACCGACTTCGATTTTCGAGTATCACCTGCCACCGCACCTCCGGGGGCGTCGTGGCGGTGTCGTTGCGGTCGGCAGCAGTAGCGGCGATCCGGACGTGATCACTGGTATAGCCGGCGAGGCGATCAGCGCATATATGCTCGTATCGCGAGCGAGCGATGGCAGATATGTGCGTGCGTCATCGGCAGCAGGCATCGCCGCACATGCGATCGCGCTGACAGCAGCAGCAGTAGATGAGCAGATCATGCTGCGCATCGGCGGCTCGATCGCGTGGCAATCGGAGATTGCGGATGGGTGGCACTACTTGGGTGATAATGGGCAGCTCGACAATCCGAGCGGACCGCTCTACCAGGTCATCGGCTACTCTATCGGCAGTCGTCTTATTCTGACGATCGGGTTGCCGATCGTGCGCGAGACCGCTTAGTCTTACCTACGCCACGCGCACGCAAGATTGCGAGCGCGGAGCCGAGACGGTGGCGTTTGTCCCCGTCTCGGTCAAGCCATCGTCTGCTGTATGACTGCGCAACCGTACGCCAAGCCCGCCTCGATGGCGGGCTTTTTTTTATGTCATAGTGACAGAACGAAAAATGAATGGTAGATGAACGGCTTGTGCAGAATTGTGTTAATTGGAGAGTAGGGCGGGAAAATAATTTGATAATCCACAGTATACAAACCTTGTGCCGGAAGATACGCTCCGCTTTTTCGTGGACGAATT
>FWPU01007007.1_pt1 | contig 21467 bp, 41 predicted proteins | sample 2228361 | NCBI WGS metagenome assembly FWPU01 (sample SAMEA103939777, study PRJEB20133) | metagenome
CGTAGCTCAGTGGATAGAGCAAAGGTTTCCTAAACCTTAGGTCGCAGGTTCGAGTCCTGCCGGGCGCACCAGTCCAGGACGCTAAAACCCCAGCTTGCTTATAGCTGGGGTTATCGTTTGACACCTTATTTACACCTTATGCTTTGATGCCTCTGGCTTTTAGCTCCGCCCTGGCGGCCCGCTTTTCATAAACCGTGCGGGCGGATTTTAGCCGCTTCAGCAGCTCGGCTTGCGATAACCCCTTCATTTGTTTTTGTACTTCCCGACTTTTGGCCCTCTCCTGGGCACCCTTGCGGCCTCGGTCGCGCAACAGCTCTTTCTCCATAATTTCAGCGTGTCGCCTTGAAAGCATCAGGTGGCGCTGGGCGTTGGCATCCTTGGCCAGTTCAAGCTGCACATCCTTGATCCACTGCCGGTAGGATTCCTGGTATTGCTTGTCTTTTTTGCGCTTTGCCGCCTCTGCCCGTACAGCAGCAGGGGGGATGTAGCGCACCGCCACTCCACTTTTCAAATAGCGCACGGTGGCCACCCCGCCCCCGTCCACCTGTAACTTCTGCGTGGCTGGTTTCTTCTCACCCAGCCGTGGCCGGAGTTTTGCTGTTGGTTTCTGTGGCGCTTTGGCAAACCGGCCCCGCTCGTCGAACCACAACACCCGACAGACGGTCTTGGATTTTTTGGCTGGCATACTAAACCCTCAACTCCGAATACTCCCCTGCCTTACCCAGAATGGCCTGCACATAGCTTGCATTCCGCTGCCCCGCCAGGAAGGCCCCCGGCCCCACGTTGTAGGCGTGAAGTACGTCACACCAGGATGCACCGGGCAGACGGGTGTTTTTCAGCCAGCGCAAGTAGAGAATGCCCGCAGACACCGCGTACTGAATCCGCACCGGCGTGGGCATGTTTAGCAGGAGCGTTGGATCAAGCCGAACGGTTTTGAACGCGCACGGCTTGACCTGCATCGGGCCAATCTCCGTACCCGAAGCGCAGTTGGCCCCGTTGTTGCTGATCCGCAGGGCTTCCGCCACCCGATCTACATGCGGGTTGAAGGTGCTCTCGCGCCAGGCCACCGCCACCACCAGATCGGGGGGCACCTCCAGCCCCTCGGCCTGGGCCAGGGCCCCGGCCACCACCGCCGCCAGCGAGCGGCCCCCGCACTCACTGCACGAGGTATTTTTCAATCGCGGGTTGGCCTCCACGATGCGGGCGTAGATGCGGTCTATGAGATCCCAGCGGCTCTTATCCAGGGGCGGAGGGCCTGGGGGCGGGTAGGGGCAGGCAGGGGATGGCGGCGCACCAACGGTTCCCCCACCACGAGGAGCCGAAGCCGCCCGTCCCCCGGCCAGGGCCAGGAGGGCCGCACCGCCTAAAACGGCCCAGGCTATGTAATGATGATTTCGCTTCGACACTCTATTCTTACCCTTTTGACCTGTCCCGTAGATCGCACACTGCGGCTAATGCGTTTGCGTCCACGGTTGAGAGTTACACACACTTTCATTAGTTCCTTTCATTGAAAGAGCACCTGGATCTTGCTATAGCCCCCTTCAAGATCCACCTCAAACTCCACTTTTTCTACAAGGAAAGAGATCTCCAGAGCTGCTGATGGCGGTAGAATATATGGCCCCACTTTGGAGGAACCATAAAAGAACCAGATTTGAACGTTACTGTATCCCATGTTAACTAAGTGGCCTCTTGTGGCGGGCTTTCCTAATACACCCGCTACGTCTAGGTGGGGGCGGTTGTAACCAAAGACTTCGCCAGTAGGAATGCCATATACGTCAATCTGGGAGATCAGGGGCAGCCGGGCCGGGTCGTGCCCGGCCACATCCCGCCGGGGCCGCCCGTACTCGTACTCCAGGGTGCGCTGGATGGCCGCTAGCCTGTCCTCGAGGCAGGTCAGCTTTTCTTCCAGGGCTTTCACCGCGCCCTGGGCCTGGGTGATGATCTCTTCCGGTTTTACGCCCAGGAGGTTGAACATTTAGGGCCTCCTTCCTGCGGGGGCTGGGTGGGCAGGTTGCCTACGCTTTGCCGAACCAGCAGGGCCAGGATGAGCAGGGCCAGGGCGTAGACCGTGAGCAGCCCCAGGCCCACTCCCACCCCCTGCTTGTAGGCCTGCCAGAGGTTTGTTCCGCTATTGGTTGCCGCTGCCATCTCGTCCAAGGAGGGCCCCCAGAATTGCCAGAATCAAAATGATCCCCAACCAGACCAGCGCTGCGCCTACCACAAAGCCAGCGCCCACCTGCACGCCGTCCTGAAAGTTCACTTTGCACCTCCTGCTTTCTGCTCCATCCCGGTAGCCCGAATGCGCGATAGCGCGGCTTCTACCTGCCGCTGTGCGATGTCGCGGCCCAGGCCTGGGGCCATCTGCTGCAAGGCAGAGATGGCCTCCTCCAGCTTGGTCTGGGCCCGTTCTTCAGAGGAAAGGGCACTTTTCCGATACCGTTCCTCAACGCTGAGCACCGCTTGCTCAGCGAGTTTGGGCACGCGCTCCGATAGCCAGCGCTCGTAGTTCCCGGCGATGATGCGCACGATTCCCGCCAGGATGGGCCCCACCACGGGAATCTTCCCAAGGAGCGCTATCAAACCGCCAGCGAACAAGGTTATTACGCCTACGGCTAAGCTGGCCTGGAGCAGCCAGACGATCCATAGGTTTCCAGATGGTATAAAGTCAGTCCAGTTCACCATATCCCCCTAGATGCGATCCCAGATCGGGGTTTGTTCTGTTTGGTTCCAAGCAAGATTGCTATCGGTGTAGGCATAGGCAGTTTTTTCCTCAACGATGGCTATCCTGCCTGCTATAGCCGGCCCCCCGTGGTTGGCGCAGGCCGCCCGGGCTGTACATCCGGACTGGGTAGAACCATCCGCACAGGGCCAGGCTGCCATGCAGGTGATGAAGCCTGTATCGCTAGTGGGGGCCGAGGGTTTCGACGGCTGGGGCGGCTGTTGCGGTTGGGTTGGCTGCGTCGAGACAGTCGCAGCTTTCTGCCCAGCGTGCGCGACGACATACAATCCCACACCGGCCACGCCCAGACCGCCTATTAACCACCAGACCCAGTTCATATCTCATACCCTCCAAGCGGCGTCGAAGGCCGGCAGAGGCTTGGGAAGATCGCGCAGGGGTTGCTGAACGAGCCGTAGCCAAAGCCCGGTGCACCCCCGCCGGGGTTCTGATAGTCGGGGTTCCATCCGTCGTTCCAGTCGGAGCCGGGCTGCTCTTGCTCCTGGTCACCCGGCGCGGCCTGGTCGGTCTGCGCCGGGGGCTGGCCCAGGGCCTTCCAGCCGAAGTAGACCAGCGCACCTCCCACCGCAAGCAAAACAAGGGTTTTAGCGTCCATTTCGCACCTCTTCTTTCTTCCTGGCCCTGGCCTGGGCCGATAGCTCAACCTGGATTGCCAGGTGTTTTTCAATCTGCTTCATAGTGGCTTTTATCTCCTGCAGGTCACTAAAGACCAGCCGGAGAAAGGCCAGAAAGGCCACCACCCCCAGGCCCTTGTCCACGGCGTCCAGGAATTCCATCAGCAGAACACCCCCTGGGCTTCCAGATCAGAAATCCGGCGACGCAGGTTGTTGATCTGCTGCTGCGCTTCTTCAGCCTGGCGCTGGGCCTCCTGGTACTGGTTGCGCAGATTCTGCACCTGGTTGTAGGCGGCCCCGATCTGGCTGTTGATGCGGTCAATGTCCGCCCAGGTATCGTCCCAGGAGTTGCCATCTTTTTTGGGGTGTTTGCGTTGCTCGAGGCTCCCCCCGGCCCGCAGGAAGGTCATGCAGGCGTTGTAGGCGTCCTGGTTGGTCTGGGTGCCGCTTACCGTCCACCATTCGTTGAAACCGCATACTGGAAAGCCGTTGCAGTGGTACTGGAAGGTGGGATCCTGGGCGTAGCTTCGGCAGTTGCCCTGGGCCAGGCTCTCCAGGTCGCGCATCTTCTTTTCGGCATCGGCCCGTAGGTCTGCGTACTCCTTCAGTTTGGAGCGGTATCCGGTGAGCACCTGGCACAAACTGGTGCGTTCCTGCCCGGGCTGACCCGAAACGCCGGGGTGGGTGGGCACCTGGGGCGGGATGCCGGGCACCGTTTCCTCCGCTTTGGGCCGGCTCCTGGCATAGGTGTACAGCCCAAAGGCCGCCAGGCCCCCAGCCCCCACCACAGCGAATACCTCAATCGGTTTCACGTCCCAACCTCCACAGCATCACGCCCAGCAGGCCCGCGCCGGCAACCAATAACAACGCGGCCTGGCCTGACCGGGCGGCCTGGTAGTTGTAGTAGATGCGGGTGCGCTGGGTGGCCTGCTGCCAGTAGCCCAGGTCACGCTGGGCTGCGGCTTTGGCTTCCTCCGCCCGGCGCAGCTCGGCCCACTGGGCAATGGCCCCGTCCACCAGGTTGCGCGAGGTCTGCACCTGGGATCGGGCGGCCTCTTCAATGGCCCTGGCCCTGCGATCTTCGCCAAGAAACCCAAAGAGACCCCCCAGCGCACTGCCGAGAAACCCAAGCAACTCCATCTCAATCCCGCAGCATCAAGACCAGCACCAGTACCAGCGCGGCGGCCCCCACCACCCAGACCCAGGCAGGCACCGCAGGCTGGGGCTGCACCGCGATACCGGCGGCCCTGGCCTTTTCGGCCTCGGCCTGGGCCCTGGCCTTTTCGGCCTCGGCCTGGGCTTTCAGCAGGTCGTACCGGTCCTTTTCCTGGTCGGTGTAGATGTAGGGGTCTAACAGCGAGCTCACATCGCGCAGGCCGCCAAGGATCTGCTTCCACAGCGGCGGCTCGGTTCCTGGGCCGCTGGTTGCCAGGTTGTTGGTGATCTGGTAGGCGTTGCCGGTGCTGAAGCTCATACGCCCTCCTTACAGCCCTGCCCGGTTCTCCAGCTCGGCCAGGCGGTTGATCTGGCCCTTATCCAGCACCTGCACCCGGCGGGCCAGGGCCGCGATGTGGACGTAGTGGCCCGCCCGGTCGTTCCAGACCATGGGCACCTGGGTGGTGCGCACCTCGAGCACCAGCCGGGTGCCCGGCACCAGCTCTACCTGCTGCGGCCAGGCCAGCATGGTTTCCAGGTTGTTCTGGTCAACCGAGTGCATGGTGCTGAAGGACTGGTTGAACACCGTGGCCACGCTGTCGTCAATCCCACCCGCGTCCCGGGCCACCCGGAAGCGGAACTGACCGTCGGCGTGGGTGTAGTAAATCTCGATGGTGTCGGACACACCTGCCGGCTCGGTAAAGGTCACCTGGCCGCCGGCGTAGTTCACGTTGGTGATGGTGAGCCGCTGCCACACCTCACCCACCTGGGCCCAGACCGCCACATCGGGGTGGTAGGCAGAGGGCAGGGTGGGGGCCCCCTGGGCGCTCTGGATCAGGTAGGGCAGGTTGACGGTGCGGGCCTGGGGTGCGCCCAGGTTCTGCCCGGCCACGGTCTGCTGCCCTTTCAGGTAGACGCGCAGGCGCTTCTCCCCCGCCATAACGCGGAAGTGGGCGGTCTCGGGGGTGCGCATCTGGGCCAGCGGGAACCATTCGTTGGCCCGGTAGGGGAAGCCGGTGCTTTCGATGTCCTCCCCGTCAATCCAGGCAAAGGCCCAGTCGCTCATCTGCACCGCTGCGGGCGCCGGGCGAACCGGTGCAGCCGCCTGGGGGTTGGAGGCCTCCACACGTGGCAGGTCGCGAAAAGTATCCAGGCCGCGCCGGAACAGGTTGCCAAGGTTATCCAGGATAGCCATTGTTCCTCCTGCCTAGATGGTGGAGTTGTCCACGCCCACCGGGAGTTCGATGCGGGTGTTGGTATGCATCAGGTTAGGAACCGCGCTGGATTCCACGTAGACCTCCAGGATGTCCCCTTCCCGGAAGGCAAAGCCCTGGGGGGTTACCCCGCCCTTGGCCGGGCTCAGGGTGGCGAGGATGTTCTGGTAGTACTTCGCATCGCGCTGTTGCGCTTCGCTCAGGTCGTAGTACCCAGCGTACTGGATTTTGCCCAGGAACTCCGGCGCATCGAAGCCGCGGGTCTTGCGTGCCAGGAAAACGTCGGTGTCGTGGGGGAGCTGGCTGCCGCCCGTATCGTAGAGCTTCAGCACCACGGGCAGGGGGTTGGCGATAACCCAAGAAGCCCCCTGGGGCACCACGAACTCCGCCACCTTCACCCGCTGCCGGCCGGTGTAGTCGCGGTAATCCGGGCCGCCCTTGATCAGAGTGATGGGGCGGGCGCTGGGCCGAATGGTTTTGATGCGGTTAAAAGCCTCCTGCATGTTTCCTCCTAGTCAATGGCCAGCAGGGTCATGACCAAATTTGCGAACGACCCCGCCGCGACTCCCAGACCGATGTAGTCCACCATGGGGTCATCGGTCAGCTTGTTGTTGATGAGCAGGGTTCCTAGCAGAACCCCGCCCAGGTTCAGCAGTAGCCGATTGGTGTAGGCGTTGGGCACTTCCGTGGTGGTGGGCTTCCCATCGCTGCCCACCTTGTAGTAGCGCACCTTGCCATCCGGGCCCTTAGCGGCCCAGCCAAACAGGTCACGCTGACTGGTATAGATGGTTTTGCGGGCCATGTAGGCCCCCAACACGCCCAGGGAGGTGGCGACCACAATTGGGTTCTGCACCACCTCCAGCGGGTTGGAGGTGCTGGCTAGCTTTTGCATGTCCCGGCCCGCCTGAATCGCTGCCTGTTCTGCCATTACTCCTCCTTACCGATACCAGCGTGGGCAGCCGCTGGCCTGAAAAGCAAGCGCAAGGGGAAGGTGCAAAGCGGCAGTACGGGGCGGCCCTAAAGTGCACCCCGACAGGCCGCTTTGACCTGCCGGGGTGCATTTGTTGCGTCTGGCCCTACAAACGCACCCACATCCTGCGCCGGGGGTTTTGTGGGTTGCGCAGCACCAGGCCCCCTTCTTCCCGATCCAGGTTCTTTACCCCGTACTCCGGGGGCAGGCCGTCGTCCGGGCGGGCCAGGCTGCGCACCCGCTCGCCCAGCTCGGGGAAGTGCTCGGAAACTGCCCGCACGTCGTTGGGCTCGGTGACCCGGAAGGTGACCAGGTGGGAGGCCTGCTTACGCACGCCGGGGTCTATCCCCCCGGTGAGACCCTGGAGCATCTGGGTCACGAAGATGGCGTTGTGCCCGGCCTCGCGCCCCCCGGTGAGCACCTCAAACAGCCCTTTGGGCACTGCCCCCCGAGGGAAGAAATGGTAGGCCTCGTCCACCAACAACAAAACATCCCGCTGGCGCATGATCTCCGCTCCCAGGGCATCCAGGAAAGAGCGCGGGTCGTATCCCGTAACGTGGAAGAAGACCCTGCTGTGACGCCGCAGGGCCCGGCTTGGATCGCCTTCTTCCTTTACCCGGAAGCGGGCCTCGCAAAGGTCGGAGAACTCCGTTTTGCGGTTGACGATGACCAGCTTTCGGAAGCGCCCCATCATGCGAAGCAGGATTTGACGGGCCAGGGTGGACTTGCCCGAACCCGACTTGCCCACGACGAGGATGCGGAAGGTCTGTCTACCGGCCATAGTCCCGCCAGTTGGCTACTTTGACCCAGGTCAGGTTTTCAAAGTCTTTGAGGTTTTCGGTTAGAAGGGTTAGGCCATTTGCCCACGCAGTAGAAGCAATCATCAAATCAAAAAGGCGTTTGTGTGGGTTAGGTTTTCTTGGCAAGGATAGTTTGGTGGCTTCACGCATGGTTTTTAGCGCTACTTTTTCTTCAAAAGAAAGGATTGTGAATCGAGCGAACATTTGTTGAATACTTCGTTCCTGTCTGGGGTCTACTACGAACTCTCCAGTGGCATATTCCACTTGCACAATTGCCGAGGTAACCATTTGCTCGCGTGAAAGGCGGCTAAGAAAATAGATTGCCTCCGGCTCTTTGCGCCGGAGGGAAATAAAAAAGTTGGTATCGAGCAGGGTTTGTTTAGGGATTCGCATTGGAACGACGTATGGGGCGAACGGGGTGCCGGCGGCCCGTAACCCGCTCGATGGCTTTTACCATTTTGCGGGCTTGTTCATCCGTCAGGGGAGGAAGGTTCATAATCAATTGGTAGACTTCCTCAGCTTTCTTGGACTTGAACACGGGCTTAACATCGGCCATGTTTTTATCTTAGCTCAAGTCTGGTAGCTTTGCCACAGCTCCCACCCTGCCCAGGCAGCCAGGGCGAAGGCGACCACGGCCTGGGCGGTCTCGCACTTGGGGCAGCCCTGTCCCTCGCGCAGGTTTTTCAGACGGCCCAGGCCAAGGTAGAGGCTACCGGCCAGGACAGATATGGGGAAGGCGTTGTTTTTGATGGCGTGAAAATTCACACCAGTACCTCCTGCACGTAGGACGCTATAGGAGACGCGACGGCTTGAGCCCGTGCAATCCGCTCATCTCGGGAAACTGGTCGTGTAGGGCCAAACTCCACCAGCACCGCCGGGCCTGGAAAGTCGTCAATGTACAGCCGGCCAAACCGGCTGGCAGAGGAGGGTCGAACCCATGCCCCTCTCAGAACTGCGGCAATCCGTTCGGCCAGGTTGCGTGATAGGGGATGCGCGGAATAGTACACCCCAGGGCCCGGAGCGGTGGGGGTGTCGTGGTGCACACTGACAAAAACTCGGGCCCCCTGCGCCTGGGCCATGCGGGTTCTCTCGGCCAGCGGCACAAACACGTCTGTGGTGCGGGTGAAGCCCACCGTGTAGCCCAGGGCCACCAGGTACTCCTTGAGGGTGAGGGCCTGCGCCAGGTTCAGATCGCTTTCACGGGTTCCCGAATTGGGATCCACCGCCCCAGGGTCGCGCCCACCGTGCCCGGGATCCAAAACCAGATATGCACTTTTTCTAGGCCTGGGCTGGTTCATCAGCACTACCCCCAGCAGGAGGATTAGGAGCGCTCCGAGCCCGTATTTCCTGAACCGCACGCATACCTCCATAAACGCTCATGGCCATTACCCCTGCCCCCAGCAGGATGCGCAGCCAGGGGGGCAGATGCTCCACGCCCCCTTGCAGCGGTAGGCGGTTTTTGCCAATGCCGTAGGCGGCCAGGGCTTCCCCCACCTTGAGCGCGTCCAGCACCGGGGCGGGTGGGAGCATGGGGAGTACGCCCCCCTGGAAGGCCCGGGTGAAGGCCTCCACCTCTTCCTGGGTTTGCAGCCTCAGCCCCAGGATTAGCATCCAGGTGGCCCCCTGAACCAGATCGGCCCCGGTAAAGGGTTCGATGGGTGGGGGTTCGGGGGGAAGGTCGGAGAAAGAGGCCTCCCCCTTGTCGTCTTCCAGGTTCTGGAAGCCTTCGTCAGTAGATGATGGGGCCGGATCCGGAAATCGCAGAACCGCCGGTTCTGCTTCCGCCGCAGTTCCCACAGGGGGTTGTTGCACCGGTGCCTCCTTTCATACCCAGGACTGCCGCAGCCACTACCAGCACCGCACCCAGAACGGCCACGGCGTACCCCTGAATGGGTTTGGGGGCAGGTCTGGCAGGCTCGGCCTTTTCTTCGGAAACCTTTTCCGAAGGGTTTTCGTTTTCTGCCGCTTTTGGCATGGATACCTCGGGCTGTGATTCCACCGCCTGGGTCACAACGGGATCGAGTTCGTCTGACCCCAGGGGAACGGCCTCCACCTGGCGGGGCGCTTCGGGTTGCGAAGCTGGCATCTCCACCGGTTTTGCCAAGAGTGGTTCTGGCAGCCTCAGGGTCATGGTTTACCTCCGGCTCTTCCGGGCTTTGCGTTTGCGGGTTTTACGCCGGTACATGCTACCTCCTGCCTCTGGGCCAAACCGCCAGGGCCAGAACGCCCAGGCCCAGGGCGGCCAGGCCTACGCCGGAGCCGGTGACCGCTACCGAGCGGGCCGGTTCCGGCACGAGCTGCACGGTCTCTTTGATGGTGGCTACAATGCGCCAGGTCAGATACATAATCGCTATGACCGCCGCTGCGGTAAAAATGGCCGGCAGGGCGGGAAGGAAGGCGGGCTGGATCAGGTCGTCCGGGGTGTACCAGCTCATGGGCTGGGGGCAGTAACGCGAGCCGCACCCTGCACCGCCGTAGGCGGAGGTTATGGCCCAGGGATCCTGGGTTCCCGAGGTGGAGGCGGTGGGGGCGGCGGTCACCTGGAGCCGGATCACCAGGTCGTTGCCCTTTTTACCCCAGTCCAGGACTTTCACACTCGAGCCGTATTTTGCTTGCAGTGCTCGTTCCAGGTCGGATCGGGTTACCCGCGAAACGTCGCCGCTTTGGTGGGCTGATACGATTTCATAGGTGCCCGGCCCAAGTGCTTTGTTTGAATCCACAGGCACGCGCTGAAAAGCCATGCTTTCAGGCTTGCCGGATTGCGCTATAGAATCAAGCGCAGAGCGGAGGTGCAAAACGGCGGTGCAGGTGGGCTTGCCCACCTGCCGGTGCAAAGCGGCTCAAAAAGTTAAGAAGCTAGAAAGCTTCTTTTGCCCTTTTCAAAATCTCATCCCGAGAGGGTTGGCTTCTGTACTCGGCGTGTGTGTAAGCCATGATGAGCACAATTCTGTGTTTTTCTTCTTGAACAAGGGCAAGAATACGCATCTCGCCACTGGCGCCTCTTGTGTCCGGAGGGTTTAGGCGAACCTTACAAAGGTGAACTCCTTCGGGAAAAGAAAACCCCGGCATCGTAGAAGCGTTTGTTGGCAAACCAGCAGCCTTCCATTTTTGGTATAAGGAAGATAAAAAATCAGCAAAGCCGATCTTTTGACGATCAGATTTGTAAAGGTTTTTGCTCAACCTTTTAAGGTCTTTGAGAAATCCTTCGGTCTTTTCAACCGTCCAGGATGGCGGAGCGCAGTTCATCTAAGGTCAGAGGGGAGGTTTTACCCGCTACAGCTTCTTCCAGGGCCAGGGAAACTTTTTCTTTGAAAGCAGGGTTTTCCTCTTCTAAGCGATCCAGAACCGCTCGGGCAAAGCTGAGGGCTGACTGGTAAAATCCCGCCATGTCCTGGCTAGTTATCTGACCTTTCATAACTGCCCAGGCCAACTGAAGGGACATTGGAATAGCCTTGAGCCGGGTGGCTAAATTCCTAGGCGGTTCAATCAAACTGTAGGCCAATTCTTTTAGGACATCTTGACCTTTTGGGGAAAGATCACCCCAGTTTTCGCAAACAAAGTTTTCCAGATCCCGAAAAAGCTTTGGCCCTTCCTTGATTATCAGGGGGGCAAGAGGCAAAGCTCCTGCGCTTTCTTTTCGAATCAGGTTGGCTTTTTCTATGGCCGCGGAGGCTGTCATAGCATTCCTACCACTACCAACACTACCTTTTCCCTTCTTCTACCGTAAGGGGTTAGACTACGTTTTTGCAAGATACTAGATGTTGTATACAAACCGGATGAGCTACATTTTGTTGATGTTGGCTTTTGGCTGGTGCAGCCTTCTTATGAGTTCCACCAGCGCTGCCAGCTTGCCAATAACCCCCCTACCCACGCCAGGCAGGGATTCCAGGTCGCGGATGTCCCAGCCGTGGATGTTGCGAATGTCACCCCCGAGGGCCTGGCCGATGGAACGGGCGGCCTGGAGATTCCCGAAAAGGGCGTAGAGCAGCATTTCTAGGGGTTGGCTTTCTAGCGGAATGGGCTCGCGCTTGCGAGAGGCCAGGTCGAGCAGGCGGCGTGAGGGGCGTCCTTTGCGTATGTCTTCCATGCGGTTACCTCAGGTTAAGCACCGGGCAGTCGTCGAGCTGCACGGCGGTGGCGGGGCCCGGGGTGCGGATGCGGTACTCGCCGGCGCTGCCAGTTTCTGAAGTGGAAGCGGTGATGTTGCCCTGGTCGGTGTAGACCAGGATGCGCTCAGCGGCTCCGGTAATGGTCAGGCGAATCTCGTTTGCGCCCTGCGTTACCTGGGTGATCTGGCCCAGGCAGTTGGCAGGGGCGGGGGTGGTGGCGGTGGGTGCTGGGGCGGTCACCTGGGTTACCAGCGGTTCTTCGGGCTCGAGCCGGGTGAAGAGGAAGGCGAAGTAGCCAAGGATGGCAGCCAGCAGCACCAGGCGCAGCGGGTTGAGTTTCCTATCGTCCATAGCTCTCCTTCAGGGTAGCAGATGATTTGGGGGGCCTTTTTGTCAGATGCCAGTTGCCGCACCAGGGGCAGTTGTAGATGTACAGTGTGGTTTTGTATTTTCTGGACAGGCTGTCGGCCATGCAGGAAGCCGCGAGTTCGTCGGGGAATGGGCGCTTGCCGGTGGCATGGCAGCGTAGTTTGGGCTTGCGGTAGGCGGGCATCAGTTCACCTCCAGCCGGGATAGGGCGGCCTCGACGGCGGCCTGGCCCCAAACGGTGATGTAGCCGTAGGGATCGCCGTTGCGGGCGGCTTCCATGAAGCGGTCTACTTTTTGCTTGAAGCGGTAGCACCCTGGGGGGAGGGTGCTGGTTGCGGCTTGCAAGGGTTTGATGATGATTTCCTCAACGTTTTGGATGTGTTCTATATCCAGGTTGATCCACAGTTTCGCGTGCTTCTTGTAGTTGCGGTGCCCCCACCAGCGGCCCACGTTGCGGTAGCTTTTTGGCACCTGGGCCTGATATTTCTTGCTGGCGTACTTGGCCGCTTCTTTAGCCGCATAGCCCCAGTGGTCTTTACGCATGGGCTCAAAGCGGGTGCCGGCCCTAACGTGGTTGAAGATGCCCCAATCCAGGCCTAGGGCCTCCACGCTCCGTTGCAGCCAAGCGTCGGCCAGGGCCTTGCCCCACAGCTCGCGCTCCTGGTCGTAGCCGGCCAGCAGGCTACGGAGTCGGGGGTTTTGGGTGGGATCGTGGTCCGCTACAGACCGCTTTCCGGCGACCACAGCCGCCCAGGCCCGGCCCAACCAGGCCCGGATGCCTTCCCAGTCGAAGCCTTCGCGCACGTCAAAGAGGATGAGGTGTAAGTGTGGGGCTCCCCGGCGCTGGAACTCGAGCCACCAAAACACCCGGTAGAGCACCCCTACCACCTCCCACTTCCAGGGCCCCTCTCGGTCAGATATGCGTACTTTTACAGCTACAAATTGGTCAGATGCCTCTGCTTCCTGGGCTGCTCTTAGGGCTGAAGCGTAGCAGCGATGCACCGAGAGCACCTGGGTACCAAACTTCCTATCCAGGCGCTTTAGGATGGCGTTTTTGTGCTCCTTAACCTTGCGCCCATCTGGGCCCAGGGTTCGAAGTTCAAATAGGGCCTGTTTGGCCTGCGCTTTAGTGGCTTTGTATTCGGCCAGCAGGTAGGTTAGCACCCAGTCATTTTGTGGGTTATACCTCAGGTTGTCGCGAACCCGGGCAATTTTGGCTCGCAGGTCTTCCATACGCTCCCAGTGCTCGCGGAATCGAGCTATGGCAGCCTGGGCATCGGCCCCGGCCAGGGCCCCGCGCCAGTCTGAAGGGTAGGTAAGGGTCAGCAAGTAGTCGGGCCGGAAGCCCATGGCCTCGAGCTCGCGGGTGCGCGCCGTTAGGCGGTTGAGGGCAGCCCTGCTCAGGCGGGTAATCTCTCCGCGTTTGGCATCTGGGTTAGGGGGGTTTGGGGTGATTGCCCCCCGGATTCTCATCTTGAGTGTGCCGGGTATGGCCTCGATCCGGGCCCGTAGGCCGGCCACTGAGTTTGTGACCGATTTATTATCCACAGGCAGAATGCCGTCCAGGACGTGACCGGCACGATATGCACCATTTGACAAGCCCTGCCCCACCCCACCCACCTGCCAGGACTGGCTAAGGGCCCGGTTGTACCAGGCATGAAGTTGCCCCAGGCGCTCGAGGCCCCTAACTCCAGGGGCGGCCTTGGGTTTGCCATACCGGATCAGGGCCCGGTATAGATGCCGGGGCAGGGGTTTGCCAGGGTTGCGATGCTCCCACAGGTCTACAGCCCGGTGGATGCCGGTAGCCATATCGCCATAGAAGTTGCCGCTGGTCATACAGGTTGGGTCAGTAGGTAGTAAGCCTGAGGGTTCTCCCGTCGCAGCTCCCGCAGGCGGTGCCAGGCCTGGGGGTCGGTCAAGCTCATCTGAGCTAAATCAAACACCGGCTCTGGGCGCTGCATCCAGGCCACAGTAGCCAGCAGTGACGCCAGGTCGGTTTGGCTCCGCTCAATGGTTAGTCCAGATGGCTGAGTCAGCCGGAAGCGAAAAATCCACTCGCCCTGGCGCTTGTGTGCGCCAAGGCATTCAAGGTCGGGGTCTAGGTAGTAGCCCAGCCTGGCTAACTCAGACTGAGCTTGGGCGGGGGTCAAGGTCTCGGGTGTCATAGTGGTCGGAAACTAATAGGGCGGCGGCGTTTGACCCGTAAAGGGGAAGGGTCTCTGTTTGGTATGGGCGAAGCCCCAGGGCCTTTATGATGAATTGAAGCTGGGCCTGGGTGGGTTGGCCCACCTTGGGGGCCACCAGCACCCGCACCTGGTGGGTGTAGGTACGTTTGACCTGAATGCTCACCTTGGTATCCCGGATGGTCAGGCTCACCCAGGGCGATGGGTTGGCGCGGCGAGCGTGCTCGAGGGCCAGGGCCAGCAGGCCAGCCAGTTCGGTTTGTGCGGTATTGGATTTGGTCATGTGACCCTCAAAATGGCCCGATCTAGCATGTCCCGTACTGCCTGTTCATCGAAATGCCAGTCGGCTTCCAAGTTCTCGTATGCGCCTTCCTCAAGGGCTTCCAGCGTTTTCAAAATTGCTAGAGCGTTGCAGTACTCTCGCGTGGCCTGGTCAAGGCTCATGGTGCGTTCGCGGATTCGCTTGGCGTAGACGTTTTTCCGTAGGGCCAGCTCGCGGCGGGCGGCGGCGATTTGTTGTTCAAGGGTAATGGTCATGGCCGGTACACCCCATCACCACTGTTGAGGGCCTCGTCTAAAAAGCTGGGGTAGCTGTCTGCCTTCATGAGGCAAGAGAGCACGGGCTTTAGCGCCATGAGAGCTTCTTCTAGCGGCACTTCGGTGCGAATGGTGCCCATGCCCTCGCAGTCCGGGCAGCTAATCTGCTCACTGGGCACGTCGCACCATTCAGGATGCCGGATTAGCCCGCTACCATTGCAACGTTTGCACTGTTGGATTTTGGTCACATAAAAGGACATGCTATCTACCGCAGCCTTGTTCATAAAATCCCCTTGAACTTGAGCTTGTTCAGAAGGTTTACTATGGCCTTCCCCTTTGAGGGGCCATACGCCGCACACAAGCAAACACGAGATTCGGTGCACACAGCCCCAGCGCCCCAACCAACAAAAAACTCTGGTGAAACCCACAACTCCAGGTTCTTTGCCGCCAAGGTTTTTTCTACTTTTGCAACCAGGGCCTCTGTATCAATGACCTGCACCATCTCGCAACCCTTGGCCCGCTGAACGTCATCCCAGCGGTTGATTTCCTCCTGGGTTGGCAAACCGTAACGCATCATGCTTCCTCCTTCAGGCCCTCGAGGGCATATGGCCCAGGGCCAAGCTCTATTTCGGAAAGGCGCACCAGGCCGGTAAGGGGCCTGGGCCAGTTGGGCTTCCAGACAGTGATGGTGCCGCTGCCGCTATGGCGGGCGTACACCCGCAGCAGCGGCCCGTGGGCAGGGCGCAGGTCGTACTCTTTGCCAGGGTTGCGGCGCAGCTCGCGGGCCACGTCCTCAGGCGATTGCAGCACCATGTTTCACCTCCGCCATAACTTCCGAGTGCACCAACTCCCAAGCCAGCCGGTGTTTTTGCGGCACAGCAGGAAGCCTTTCCTCCACCGCTTGTAGCGCCAGGCGAGCCGCGTGCAGCCGGTGGCGGCTGTCAAGCTCTTCCGGAAGCACCACAAGGGCATTGAGGAATCCGGCCAGCATCATGGCCAGCCGGTAGCTGTGGTCGTTGAGGTCGGTGGGGCCGTACCAGACCAGCCCGTAGGGCGTATAAACGGCAAGAAAAGAGTCCAGTAGGGCGGCCTTCACTGCAACCACCCCCTCACCCACTGGGCCAGGCCGTCCAAAGCAACGATGAGCCAAAAGACCAGAAACATTCCCAAGGCCAGATATGCGGTGTGCCGGCGTTCGGACATCTTCATGTCAAACCCCCCTCCCCCGGTAGCGGGCCAGGCGCTCCTCATGGCCCACCACCTTCACGTGCCGGATACCGGCGGCCTGCTCCAGCAGCTCCAGCTCATTTACCAGGCGCTTCACGTCCTTCCAGGCGAGATAGCGGTTCGCCTCGTAAAACTCCCCAATCTCGTGACTGTCCAGGTAATCCACCACCGCCTCTTCCTGGTATTCGCCCACATCTCGGTAAACCCGTTCAAGGGCGATTGCTAAAGCCATTTCCAGTCGTGCTACACTATCCATAACGTCTCCTTTCAACCCCGGTGCCAGCCGGGGTTATTTCCTGTGGGTGTAGTCGTAGGACGCCCAGGGCTCGGGCGTGTTGAGCCATTCGTCAAGCGCCTTGGCCGGGATGATGATGCGGCGGCCCAGCCGCTTGTGCGGCAGGGTGCCAGCCCGCACCAGCTCGTAGATGGTGCTGGGGTGAACGTTGAGCAGCCTGGCGGCCTCGTCCACGCGGTAGGCGACCTTGGGCAGTTCTTTGGGTTCATTCACGAGGGGCCTCCTGTTTTACCAACCGATTGCTAAGGCGGGACAAAAAAATATCGAGTTCCTCGACAGGAACGCGATACTGCTTCCCAAGTGCTACGGCTTTAAGCTGCCCAGACTTTATGTACCTACGAACCGAATACTCACTAACGCGCAGATGACTAGCCACTTCCTCCACTGTCAGAAATCGGTTTTGCATGCCCCTAACTTAGCACTGCATTGGTAAATAGTCAACGGTATCTAGCAATGAGTAGCATAGAATACCAATATGGTGTCTAGCTATCATTACCAACAAATGGGTAAAAAACCTCGTCCAGAGTGGGCTGATGCTATAAGAAAGCGGCGCGAACAACTTGGGTTGACTCAAGAACAACTAGCTGAGATGTCTGGGGGTTCATTCACTCAAAGAACTGTTTCTGCTATTGAAACTGGCGTAGTCAATCCTTTTAGCCTGCGTTCAGATAGACTTTTGGGCTTGCTTTCCGCTTTGGATTGGACGCTGGAAGATTTGAGCAACATAATGAATGTAGACGTACCTAAAAAACTTGATCACCGCGAACGCGTCACCCCCGTTCGCTTCCTAATCCAACCCGTGCGCGGCCTGGCCAGTGCCGGCCAGCCGGTAGACCCGGAAGGGGTGCCGGTGCTGGCGGATGTGTGGCGGCGTGGCAGCCTGCTGTACCGGGTGGAGGGCGACAGCATGACCCCCACCCTGCACGATGGCGACCGGGTGTATGTAGACCCCAGCGAAACCGAGCTACGCGAGGGGCGCATCTACATCTGCGAGATACCGGGCGACGGCCACACCATCAAACGAGTGCGCCGCCTGGACGACGGCCAGCTCTGGCTGGTGTCGGACAACCCCGCTTACCGGCCCTGGCGGCCTTCCGAGATGCGGATTGTGGGGCGGGTGTACTACCACGATCCGGTGGGGGGGAGGTTGTGATGAATGAACCAAAACAAACCTGTTCGTATTTGAACATTTAGCTATGGAGCACGAACCTCTATTTGAGCCAGATTCGGACATCACAAGACGATTAGAAAAGCTCGATGGTGAAGGTTTAGAGCTTTATGTTGCTGATTTGTTGAGCATGTTTAGGCCATTGGGTTGGAAGGTATATGTAACCAAAAGATCACGTGATATGGGCGGCGACTTGGTTTTAGACAACCCAGATGGCATCAGATATGTTATTCAAGCCAAGCACCGCCAAGACGATGAAAAGGTAATTGGACTTTCAGCGGTGCAGCAAGCTGTAGCAGCAAAAGCCGCTTACGGAGCCCATCACTCCATAGCGATGAGCAATGCAGTTGATTTTTCTGAACCAGCTAAACGTTTGGCGGCGTACAACAAGACTATTCTTTGGACTAAGCATGAGTTGCAAAAGTTATACTTTGCCTCTATTTATCGAGATGAAAAACTTTTGCAAGAAATTGGTTTGGAACTTGGTAAGCCTGCTAGTTTACCTAAACCGCAAAGTACTTTTGAGCTTGTGCCTCATATTCCATCTCCGGAGTCCGTTTTTGCTTCCCAGTTAGGACAGCAGGCTGAGCAAAAAACACTCCCGCTTGAAGTTCGCCCCCGCTTTACTTCCGATGCACCAAAAAGCAAGTCTAGGTTTTTGTTCTGGGCACCTGCTTTCTTGGTTGCACTCTTAGCTGCAATCGCCATTTTTGGGCTTAAGAGGGTTTGGGTAGCATCAGAGCAGCCATCCCCAGAAGATGTGGTCATAGGGTATGACCGTGCCTATCGCCATGCTTTGAACACCAACGATACTTCCCAGTTGTTTGAATATGCTGCCCAAGAGCTTATTTCAGCAAGGGTGCAGCCCTGGATAGATCGACGAGCAAGACGGGGTTGTATCCTCTTCACCGTTGAGAAAGAGCCGATGCGGGTGCTGGGTATAGACGTTCGCGGGGACGTTGCCACTGCCACAGTGCGGAAGTCCTGGAAGCAGACTTTGGTATGTCCTGGTCAACAGGATCAGGTTAAAACCGACGGCCCATTTGAAATGAGGTACGTACTGAAAAAATCAGACGGCTGGAAGATCGTGGAGAGTGGAGGCAACTAAGTAACATGCCCCGACGCGGCAAAGGCGAAGGCTCCATCTTCCAGCGCAAGGACGGGCGCTGGGCGGCCTTCGTGACCATCGGCTACGGCCCGGATGGCAAGCAGCGCAAACGCTGGGTGTACGGGCGCACCCGGCGCGAGGTGGCCGAGGCCCTGGCCCGGCTGTTGCCCAGGGCTGGCTATGGGCTGATTCAACCCACCCGCTTGCGGCTGGGCGAGTGGCTGGAGCGCTGGGCGGATGAGCACACCCGCACCCACAACATCCGACCATCCACAGCCGCCAAGTACCTTGAGTACAAAAAACGCCTTGCACCCCTGGCCCACATCCCGCTAACCCGCCTAACCCCTCTGGCAATCCGGGCCTGGTTGGCCGACATAGGCCACCTATCCCCCAGCACCCGACGCCAGACCTTTCACTTCCTGCGGGCGGCCCTGCGCGACGCAGTGCGCATGTCGCTACTCGAGACCAACCCAGCCGATGCAGTAGACCCCCCACCAGCGGGACGGGTACGCCCTGCCCAGGCTTGGACACCCCAGGAAGCTGCCCGGTTCCTCGAGGCCGCCAGCACCCACCGGCTTTACACGATGTTTGCCTTCATGCTGTCCACCGGCCTTCGCATAGGGGAGACCCTGGCTCTTCGATGGGAAGACTGGGAAGGTGAGCGCGTCTGGGTGCGGCGTACCCTTCACTTAGACGGCACATTTGGCCCCGCCAAAACCAAGCACTCCCAGGCCGCTCTCTACCTCGACCCGGATACCCAGGCCTTGCTTTCTGCCCACCGCCTGGCCCTGGCCGAACAGCAGGCCATAGCCAAGCGCTGGCGTGACCACGGCCTGATCTTCCCGTCGGAAGTGGGCACACCCCTCACCCACCGCAACGTGGCACGGGTGCTTAGGTGGCTATCGGCTAAGGCTGGCGTTCCCTACATCCCACCCCACGGCCTGCGCCATACCTACACTTCTTTGGCTTTTCGCGCTGGGCTCAACCCCAAGCAGGTAGCCGACCGCCTACGTCATGCCGACCCCACCCTGGCCATCAAGATTTACCAGCACCTACAGGAAGAAGACCAACGCCGGGCGGCCCTGGCGCTTGACACCTTATTACACCTACAGAACCAAAAAATAGGTGTCACAACTTTGCAACCAGCAGAGCAGCCTAATCAACAAAGCACGTCCAGAACGTCAAAGAACAAATAGGCTATGACCCGCTAAACTGCCTGCCACGTTTTCCTAAACCTTAGGTCGCAGGTTCGAGTCCTGCCGGGCGCACCAGTCTCAAGACATATCGTTCTCGCTAGCTGCTCGAGGCCAGCTCGGCAAACGCACATTTGCGGTTGACGATAATCGGATGCCAGTACCGGCCCTGCATCTGCTGGATGATGGAGCGGGCCAGGGTGGACTTCCCAGAACCCGACTTGCCTGTGATGAGTATACGCAAGGTTTGGCCGCTTAACTGTAGTTACACCAATCGCCTATTTTTTGATCCAAGTTGGGGCTTCGAAGTTTTTTTCGGCCAGAGTGGTATATTCCATTTGCACAATCGCGGAGGTAACCATTTGCTTGCGTGAAAGGCGGCTAAGAAAATTGATTGCCTCCGGCTCTTTGCGCCGGAGGGAAATAAAAAAGTTGGTGTCGAGCAGTATTTGTTTAGGGATTTGCATTGGAACGACGTATGGGGCGAACGGGGTGGTGGCCGGCATGGTGGTGGGTGCGACGGTGCGTGGGGGGTATTTGAAGCCAGAGCCTGCCGAGTCGTAGGCGTTTTTACCGTGGCTTGGTTTTCCGGGTGGGTTCGGCATTCCAGGGGTCTTCGGGCCAGGGGTGCTTGCTGTAGCGCCCGCGCAGCTCCTTACGCACCTCGGGGTAGGTGTTGTTCCAGAAGCTCTTGAGATCCTGGGTCACCTGGATGGGCCGCCCGGCGGGGGAGAGCAGGTGCAGCAAAACCGGGGTGCGTCCCTCGTTGACGGTGGGGGTATCGGCCAGTCCGAATAGCTCCTGTAGCTTGACCGCCAGCACCGGCGGGCTGCCATCGGGGCTGTAGGTGAGCTTGATTTTTGAGCCGCTGGGCACCTCGAGCCGCGTGGGAGCCAGGGCCTCCAGGCGGGCTGGGAGCGGCCAGGGTAAAAGCCCGCCCAGCAGGCTTTGGAGCTCGAGCCGGCCGAAGTCCTCGCGGCGCGAGACCCCGTCCAGCCAGGGGGCCAGCCAGTCCTCGAGGGTCTCCAGCAGGTGGGCATCGGAGACGTCGGGCCAGCCTTCCTGGGGCCGCCAACTGCGCAGGCTCAGCACGCGGGCCTGCCACTGGCGCAGCGCTTCCGTCCAGGGCAGAAGCCCCAAACCCTCGCTGCGAACGGCCCGGCACAGCACCTCGCGGCGCCTGGCGGGCTCGAGGCGGGCCAGGGGCTCTTTAGCCAGCACCACCTCTCCAATCCGCAGCTCGCGCTGAGCCAGCAGAACCCCGTTGCGGGCATCCCAGGTGATATGCTCCACGGGACGGGCCCGGGGGGCCAGGTGCTCGGGCTCGACCGGTGCAGCCAGAAAGATGCGCCCTTCCTCCTGGCCGGCGTCTAGATGGGCCACCGCCAGCCAGGGGGTGCCGGCCAGGGGTTCGTCCTCGCCCAGCCGCACCCCGCGCCCCCCCGAGAGCCGGTAGCGCAGGCGGTCGCCTTCGCGCAGGTGGGCCAGGCGGTCGGGGTAGGCCTGGGCCACCAGCAGGCCCACCATGTGCGGGTCGGGGGGGCGGTTGTCGGCCGTCACCCCCAGCCGTTTGCGCCACTCCTGGCTGAGGCGCTCCACCCTGGACAGCACGCCGGTCTCAGCGCCGTGCAAAGCCTGCCGGGTCTGGCGCCAGTGCCGCAGGGCTTCGATGCGCAGGCCCAGGTCGGCCCCGGTTTCACGGGGCAGGGGGTCGCGCTCCTCCAGCAGCGCCGCCAGGTCGGCGGCGAGGGCGCCCTGCCCCAGGGCCAGGCCTTCCAGCAGCAAATG
>FWPU01007008.1_pt1 | contig 21460 bp, 16 predicted proteins | sample 2228361 | NCBI WGS metagenome assembly FWPU01 (sample SAMEA103939777, study PRJEB20133) | metagenome
GACCAAACCGATCCTGCGAGGACTCGATGATCACTGTGCTTGCCGACTTGCTCCGAAACACCAACTCTTCAACGGCCTGCTAGGCGCACTGCGCGTGGGGGACGTCCGCCGGACCCTGGCCGTCTCGACCGCCTGCGTCCTGGCGGCGATCCCTCCGCTCCTCGTGGCGAGCGCCATCGCGCGCTTCGCCGTCGACGTCCCGATCCAGGACCAGTGGCCCTTCGCGCGGGAGGTGGTGGCCTGGCACGAGGGCCGCTACACCGCGCACCGGCTCTGGTTCCCGAACGGCCAGCACCGGGTTCCGCTGCCGAAGCTCGTGATGCTGCCGCTCGCCGCGCAGACCGGCTGGGACGTGCGCGCGGAGATGTGGCTCAACTTCGCGCTCAGCCTGGTCTCGCTCGGGCTGCTCGCGGCGCTCGCCCGGCGCACGCTCCGTCCCGTGGTCGGTGCGGGCTGGGCGTGCCTGCTGCCGCTTCTCGCGATGGCGCTCTTCTCGCTCGTCGCCTGGCAGAGCTGGACGTGGGGCTGGATGATGGCCGCGTACCTCAACGTGCTCGGCGTCGTGCTCGTCGCCTGGGCGCTGGGCCGCTTCGGTGCGCGCCCGGCCGGCGTCGCGCTCGTGACGCTCGGCGCGGTCGCGGCCGCGCTCTCGTTCCTCACGGGTTTCCTCCTCTTCGCGCTCGCACCGCTCGCCCTCCTGCTGCTCGCCCGTGACGCGACGCCGCGGCGTGGCGTCGCGCTCGGCGCGGCATGCGTCGTCTTCGCCGTGGTCGCCGGCGCGCACGTCGCGACCTATCCGTCGATGATGTGGGGCATGGGGCCGCCGCTCGCCTTCGAGCCGCTCGAGCTTGCGCGCTTCGTCGTCCTCTTCGTGGGGAGCCCGCTCACGGGGCACCACCAGCCCGCCGCCTGGCGCTGGGGCCTGTCCGGGCTCGCGCTGCTCGTCGCGAGCGCGGCGCTCGTCTGGCTCCGGGCGCCGGAGCTCCGCCGGGCGCTCGTGCCCTGGCTGCTGATCGCGACCTACACGCTCGGCGCGGGAGCGATGACCGGGGTCGGCCGGATGGGCGGCGGCATGAGCCTCGCGCTGCTCTCGCGGTACACGACGATCTCCGGGGTCTTCTGGGCAAGCCTCTCGGCCTGCCTCGTGCTCGCCGCGGGCGCCGTCGGGCTCCTCACGGCGCCGCGTCCGGTGCGCGCCGGGGCGGCGATCGCCGCCGCGGTGGCGCTCGCCCTTCTGCTCGACTCGTACACCGCCGTGCGCCGTGAAGCGCTCGGACGGCTCGTCGACCGCCAGAACGGGGCGCTCGATGCGCGTGCCTGCCTGCTCGACTCCGAGGGCGCGCCGGATAGCTGCTTGAAGCTGGTCAATCCCAAGCCGGACCTCGTGCGCCAGGTGAGCGGCAAGCTCGCAGCCCTGCGCCTCACGCTGTTCCGCGAGGGGCCGGGCCGCTGAGGGGAAGCCTCGAGCCGGCCGGCACCCGGGGCTCAGGGCACGAGCACGACCTTCCCGACGTTGCGCCGCTCCTGGATGTAGGCGTGCGCTGCGGGAGCCTCGGCGAAGGAGAACGCGCGGTCGACGTGCGGCCGCACCTTGCCCTCGGCCCACCAGCCGAGGATCCGCTCGAGCCAGCCCGAGAGGCGGTCGACCTGGTCCCACATGTGGCCGAGGTTCACGCCGAGGACGCCCTTGTTGGCGTTCATCAGCGACACCGGGTTGATCTGCAGCCAGGGCACCGAGGCGAGCGCTCGCAGCCCGCCGAGGAGCGAGCGCTCCTTGCCGGTCGCGGCGGAGGACATGCCGAAGCAGACGAGGCGCCCGGTGGGTGCGAGCAGGCGAAGGCCCTTGCGCCAGGAGTCCCCGCCGATCGGGTCGAGGATCAGGTCGACGCCCTGGCCGTTGGTCAGACGCGCAACCTCCGTCTCGTAGTCCTGCGTCCGGTAGTCGATCGCGTGGACGAGGCCGCGGCTGCGCACGAAGTCGTGCTTGCTCGCCGACGCGGTGCCGAAGGTCTCGATCCCGCCGACGATCTGGCAGAGGTCGATCGCGGCGAGCCCGACGCCGCCCGCCGCCTGGTGGATCAGCACCTTGTCGCCCGGACGGATGCGGCCCATCTCGAGGAGCATCTGGTAGGCCGTCAGGTAGTTCACCGGGATCGCCGCCGCGGCCTGGGCGTCGAGCCCCGGCGGGCGGCGCATCGCCTGCTTGTGCGGGACGACGACCACGTCCGAGTAGCCGCCGAAGCGCGTGAGCGCGAGGACCTCCTCGCCGACCCGCGCCGGGTCGACGCCCTCGCCGACCGCGTCGATCGTGCCCGCGACCTCGTAGCCGACGACGCAGGGGATCTTCGGCGCGTCGGGGTAGAAGCCGAGCCGCGCCGAGATGTCGGCGAAGTTGATCCCGCTCGCCGCGACGCGGATCCGCACCTCGCCCGCCCTGGGCGTCGGGTCGGGCGCCTCGCGCACCTCGAGCACCTCGGGCGGTCCCACCCTGCTGATCCAGACCTGTCGCATGAAGCCTCCCCTCTCGTCGCGATGTCAGGCGATGCCGAGCGCGCGGTAGCGCGCGGCGAGCGCCGCGTAGTTGGCGGCGGAGCGCTCGAGGTGCTCGAGCTCCTCCGGGGTGAGCGGCCGCTTGACGCGCGCCGGCGAGCCGACGGCGAGCTGGCCCGGCGGGATCTTCGTCCCGGGTGTGACCAGCGCGCCCGCGGCGATCATGCTGCGCTCGCCGACCTCGGCGCCGTCGAGCACGATCGCGCCGATGCCGATCAGCGCGTAGTCGCCGATCGTGCAGCCGTGCAGCACCGCCGCGTGGCCGATCGTCACGCCGTCGCCGATCGTCGTCGAGAAGCGATCGGTCGTCACGTGGATCACGCTTCGGTCCTGGACGTTGGTGCGCGCGCCGATCACCACGTCGTGCACGTCGCCGCGCACCACGGCGCCGAACCAGACGCTCGACTCGGCGCCGATCGTCACGCGACCCACGACGGTCGCGCCCTCGAGCACGACGGCGGTCGGATCGACGCGCGGCGCGCGGTCCGCGAAGGCGCGGATCATGCGGGAACCTCTCTCCGGGACAACCACAACATGTTGTTGCTCGCTCCCGAACCTTGCCACACGGCTTGGGCTTTGATAGGAAGCGTCATGGTTAGTCCCGATCGCGCCCGTCTGCAACGCATGCCTTTCGGAAGCCCGGCCGCAGGTCTGGGCTTTTTCGTCTGAGGGAGGGGAGCATGGAACGTCATCCTCTCGGCGAAGGGCTCACCTTCGACGACGTCCTCCTCGTCCCCGCCGCGTCGGACGTGCTGCCGCGCATGACCAACGTCGCGACGCAGCTCACGCGGCGCATCGCGCTGCAGATCCCGCTGGTCAGCGCGGCGATGGACACCGTCACCGAGGCGCGCACGGCGATCGCGATGGCCCAGGAGGGCGGCATCGGCTTCGTGCACAAGAACCTCCCGGTCGCGGCGCAGGCGGCGGAGGTCGCGCAGGTGAAGAAGTTCGAGAGCGGCATGGTGTCCGACCCGCTCACCGTCGATCCGGACCAGCCGATCTCCGAGGCGCTCGCGGTGATGCGTCGGGCGGGCATCTCGGGGCTGCCGGTGACGCGCGAGGGCAAGCTCGTTGGCATCCTCACCAACCGGGACCTGCGCTTCGAGCGCCGTCTCGACCGCCGGGTGAGCGAGGTGATGACCAAGGACAACCTGGTCACCGCGCGGCCGGGCGTGACGCTCGAGGAAGCGAAGAACATCCTGCACGAGCACCGCATCGAGAAGCTGCTGGTGGTCGACGACCGGCAGCGCCTGATCGGCCTCATCACCGTCAAGGACATCGAGAAGACGACGCAGTTCCCGAACGCCTGCCGTGACGAGCGCGGCCGGCTGCGCGTCGGCGCCGCGGTCGGCACCGCCGACTGGGAGGTGCGCGCCGCGGCGCTCGTCGAGGCGGGCGTCGACGTGATCTGCGTCGACACGGCGCACGGCCACTCGGCGAACGTCGTGCGCACCGTCGGCCAGATCAAGCGCCGCTATCCGGACCTCGACGTGGTCGCGGGCAACGTCGGGACGGGGGAGGGCACGAAGGCGCTGATCGACGCGGGCGCGGACGCCGTGAAGGTCGGCATGGGCGTCGGCTCGATCTGCACGACGCGGATCATCTCGGGGGTCGGCATGCCGCAGGTCACGGCGCTGCTCGACGCCGCGCGGGTCGCGCTGCCGGCCGGCATCCCGCTCATCGCCGACGGCGGCATCCGGTACTCGGGCGACGTCGTGAAGGCGCTCGCCTGCGGCGCGAGCGCGGTGATGATCGGCAGCCTGTTCGCCGGCACCGAGGAGAGCCCGGGCGAGACGATCCTCTACGGCGGGCGCACCTACAAGATGTACCGCGGCATGGGCTCGCTCGGCGCGATGACCGCCGGGAGCCGCGACCGCTACTTCCAGGACCAGGAGGAGGAGCCGCTCAAGCTCGTCCCCGAGGGCATCGAGGGCCGCGTCCCGTACAAGGGGCCGCTCTCCTCGAACATCCACCAGCTCATCGGCGGGCTGCGCGCCGGCATGGGCTACCTCGGCTGCCGCGACATCGCCGAGCTGCGCACCAAGGCTCGCTTCATCCGGATCAGCGAGGCGGCGCACCGCGAGAGCCACGTGCACGACGTGATCGTGACCAAGGAAGCCCCCAACTACCGCCTCGACTGATGATCGTCGTCCTCGACTTCGGCAGCCAGTACACCCAGCTCATCGCCCGCCGCGTCCGCGAGGCGCGCGTCTACTGCGAGATCCTGCCGTGCACGGTGACGGTGGAAGAGGTCGCGCGGCGCAAGCCCGTCGGCATCATTCTCTCCGGCGGCCCGGCGAGCGTCTACGTCCCGACCGCACCCAAGCTCGCGCAGGGGATCCTCGACCTCGGCGTGCCGGTGCTCGGCATCTGCTACGGGATGGGCATCCTGAACGTCGCGGGCGGCGCGACCGTCGAGCGGGCGGAGCGGCGCGAGTACGGCCGCACGCCGATCACCGTGCTCGACGACCAGGACCTGTTCCACGGCTTCCCGCGCGGCTCCGAGATCACCGTGTGGATGTCGCACGGCGACCGGATGGAGTCGCTGCCCGAGGGCTGGACGCGCCTTGCCGAGAGCCGCAACGCGCCGATCCAGGCGTTCCGCGACCCGTCGCGGCGGCTGTTCGGCGTACAGTTCCACCCCGAGGTCGTGCACACCGAGCGCGGCAGCGAGATCCTCGCGAACTTCGTGCTCGGGATCTGCGGGGCGAAGCCCGACTGGACGCCCGGCTCGTTCATCGAGCAGGCGGTGACGCGGATCCGCGAGCAGGCGCCCGAGGGCACGGTGATCTGCGCGCTGTCGGGCGGCGTCGACTCGACCGTGGCGGCGGCGCTCCTCCACCGCGCGGTCGGCAACCGGCTCAAGTGCATCTTCGTCGACACCGGGCTGCTCCGCGCGGGCGACCGCGCCATGGTCGAGGACTCGCTCGCGCACCTCGGCCTCGACATCCGCACGGTCGACGCGGCGGACCGCTTCTTCGCGGCGCTCGAGGGCGTCGTCGACCCCGAGCAGAAGCGCAAGCGGATCGGCAAGCTGTTCATCGACATCTTCGAGGAGGCGGCGCACGAGCTCCAGGACGTCCGCTGGCTCGCCCAGGGCACGCTCTACCCGGACGTGATCGAGTCGGTGTCGGTACGGGGGCCGTCGGCGACGATCAAGACGCACCACAACGTGGGCGGCCTTCCCGAGCGGATGAAGCTCGAGCTGATCGAGCCGCTGCGCGAGCTGTTCAAGGACGAGGTGCGCGCGGTCGGGCGCGACCTCGGGCTCGCGGAGGAGCTGATCGCGCGCGAGCCGTTCCCGGGGCCGGGGCTCGCGGTGCGGATCGTCGGGCCGGTCGACCGCGAGCGCGTCGCGAAGCTCCGCGCGGCCGACGCGATCGTCCGCGAGGAGCTCAAGCGCTCCGGGGAGTCGCGCAAGCTCTGGCAGGGTTTCGCCGTCCTGCTGCCGGTGCAGACCGTCGGCGTGCAGGGCGACGAACGCACCTACGACGAGGTGATCGCGGTGCGTGCGGTCGAGAGCCAGGACGGCATGACGGCCGACTGGGCGCGCCTTGCGCACGACACGCTCGAGACGATCGCACGGCGGATCACCAACGAGGTGCGCGGGGTGAACCGGGTGGTCTACGACATCTCGTCGAAGCCCCCGGCCACGATCGAGTGGGAATGAACCGCGTCCGCGTGGGTGGCGGCACGCGCAGCGCGCGGCCGGGAAAGGCGAGCGCGAGGAGTGGGGCCTCGTCAGGATCGGCCCGGCGGGGCGAGGGGGCGGCTGCCCCTTCGGAGGGATGAATGGGTTTCGTGCACCTGCACCTGCACACGCAGTTCTCGCTTCTCGACGGTGCGAACAAGATCAGTGAGCTCATGCCGCGCATCGCCCAGCTCGGCATGCCGGCGGTCGCGATGACCGACCACGGCAACATGTTCGGCGCCGTGCAGTTCTACACCAAGGCGATGGAGGCGGGCGTGCAGCCGATCATCGGCTGCGAGGTCTACGTCGCGCCGAAGAGCCGCTTCGACAAGAGCTCGGCGCGGGCCGACGACCCCGAGGCGGGCGGGAACTACCACCTGATCCTGCTCGCGCAGAACGAGAAGGGCTACCGCAACCTCTGCCGCCTGGTGACCGCCGGCTACAAGGAAGGGTTCTACTACAAGCCGCGCATCGACAAGGACCTGCTGCGCGAGCTGAACGAGGGGCTGTTCTGCCTCTCGGGCTGCCTCGCGAGCGAGATCAACCAGGCGATCGCGCGCTCGGACCTGGTGCGGGCGCGCGAGGTCGCGTCGGAGTTCGCGCAGATCTTCTCGGGCGACCGCTACTACATCGAGATCCAGGACAACCACCTTCCGGAGCAGGAGGCGGCGAACCGCGAGCTGGTCGCGCTCGCCAAGCACCTCGGCTTGCCGCTCATCGCGACCAACGACTGCCACTACCTCGACCGTGGCGACGCGGAGGCGCACGAGGCGCTGCTCTGCATCCAGACCGGCAAGACGCTCTCCGACCCGAAGCGCTGGAAGTTCGGCACCGACCAGCTCTTCGTGAAGAGCCCGGAGGAGATGCGCGCCGCGTTCGCGGAGTTCCCCGAGGCGATCGACAACACGGTCGACCTCGCGAAGCGCTGCGACTTCAAGATGAGCTTCGGGCAGTACCAGTTCCCCGAGTACACGGTGTCCGAGGGGGAGACGCTGGAAGCCGTGCTCGAGCGCGAGGCGCGCGCCGGCCTCGAGAAGCGGCTCGCGGCGATCGGTGCGCAGCGGAAGCTCAGCGAGGAGGACCGCGCGCGCTACCTCGAGCGGCTGCAGACCGAGCTCGACGTGATCAACGGGATGGGCTTTGCCGGCTACTTCCTGATCGTCGCCGACTTCATCAACTGGGCGAAGCGCGAAGGGATCCCGGTCGGCCCCGGGCGCGGCTCGGCGGCGGGAAGCCTCATCGCCTGGGTGCTGCAGATCACCGACCTCGATCCGCTCGCGCACGGGCTCCTGTTCGAGCGCTTCCTGAACCCCGAGCGGAAGTCGATGCCCGACATCGACGTCGACTTCTGCTTCGAGCGCCGCGACGAGGTGATCCAGTACGTCCGGCAGAAGTACGGCGACGACCGCGTCGCGCAGATCATCACCTTCGGGACGCTCAAGGGGAAGGCGGCGCTCAAGGACGTCGGCCGCGTGCTCGACTTCACCTTCGGCGAGACCGACCGGCTGGCGAAGCTCTACCCGGCGCCGCGCCAGGGCAAGGAGTTCGCGCTCGCGAAGGCGCTCGAGATGGAGCCCCGGCTGCGCGAGGTGCGCGACAAGGGCGAGCGGGAGGCGAAGCTCTTCACCTACGCGCTCAAGCTCGAGGGGCTCATGCGGCACCACTCGAAGCACGCGGCGGGGATCGTGATCAGCTCGCGCCCGCTGGTCGAGTCCGTGCCGCTGTGCGTCGACAAGGACGGCAACGTCCTCACCCAGTTCTCGGGCACCGACATCGAGAAGATCGGGCTGATCAAGTTCGACTTCCTCGGGCTCAAGAACCTGACGCTCATCCAGAACACGGTGAAGCGGATCAAGGCGAGCCGCGGCATCGACGTCGACGTGTCGGCCTTGCCGCTCGACGACAAGAAGACCTACCGGCTGCTGTCGCGCGGCGAGACCGTCGGCGTCTTCCAGATGGAGTCGAGCGGCATGCGCGACCTCGTGACGCGGGTCAAGCCGACCTGCTTCGAGGACATCGTCGCGATCAACGCGCTCTTCCGCCCGGGGCCGCTCGACTCCGGGATGGTCGACTCCTTCGTGCTGCGCAAGCACGGCAAGGAGGAGATCACCTACCTGCACCCGCTCCTCGAGCCGATCCTGAAGGAGACCTACGGCATCATGGTCTACCAGGAGCAGGTGATGCAGGCGGCGCAGGTGCTCGCCGGCTACACGCTCGGCGACGCCGACAACCTGCGCCGCGCGATGGGCAAGAAGAAGCCCGAGGAGATGGCGCGCGAGCGCTCGCGCTTCGTCGAGGGCGCGATCAAGAACGGAATCAGTGAGAAGCTCGCGGGCGACATCTTCGACCAGATGGAGACCTTCGCCGGCTACGGCTTCAACAAGTCGCACGCCGCGGCGTACGCGCTGGTCTCCTTCCAGACGGCGTACCTCAAGGCGCACTACCCGGAGGAGTTCATCGCGGCGCTGATGACGCTCGAGATGGACGACGCCGACCGGACGCACAAGAACATCGCCGAGGCGCGCGAGCGCAAGATCCGGGTCCTGCCGCCGGACGTGAACGAGAGCCATGAGGACTTCACGGTCGTCAATGGCCAGATCCGCTTCGGGCTCGGCGCGATCAAGGGCGTCGGCGCGAAGGCGATCGAGGCGATCCTCGCGTCGCGCGCCGCCGACGGTCCGTTCCTCGGCGTCGACGACTTGGTGCGCCGCGTGCGCTCACCGCACGTGAACCGGCGCGTGGTCGAGAGCCTCATCAAGTGCGGCGCCTTCGACTCGCTGGGCGTCGACCGCGCGAGCCTGCTCGCGGGGCTCGACGACGTGCTCCGCTGGGCGGCGAACGCCACTGCGAACCTCGACCAGCACAGCCTGTTCGGGGGCAAGGCGGGCGAGCCCGAGCGCTTCGCCTTCACGCGCGTCGGGACGTGGTCGGAGCAGGAGCTGCTCGCCGCGGAGAAGGAGACGCTCGGCTTCTTCATCACCGCGCACCCGCTCGACCGCTACCAGCGTCAGCTCGCGAAGCTCGTCACCTGCCGCACGATCGACCTGCGCATCCTGCCCGGGCAGACCAAGGTCACGCTGGCCGGGGTGATCCAGGGGCTGCGGCTCAAGAACAGCCGCAAGGGCGACCGCTACGCGACCTTCTTTCTCGAGGACAAGCATGGCATCGTCGAGGTCATCGCGTGGCCCGACACCTTCCGAAAGCACGAGCCGGTGATCCTGGGCTCCGACCCCGTGTGCGTCACGGGACGGCTCGACGTGAGCGAGGAGCGCCGGCAGGTGATCGCCGAGGAGGTCACCCGCCTCGAGGATGCCCGGGCCCGGGTGATCCGCGAGCTGCAGATCTCGCTGGACGCGCGCCGGGTGACCCGCGAGGACGTGATTCGCATCGGCCAGACCCTCGCCCGCTATCCGGGGCCGTGCCCTGCCTACATCCACGTCGTGCGCGAGCAGTACGAGACCCGGATCGCGCTCGAGAAGCACGCGGTCGCGACGACGCACGAGGTGATCGTGGCGATCTCCGAGCGCGTCGCGGGCGCGGAGGCGAGGTTCGTTTCTTGACGGTACGGGAGAGGTCTTGACGCGACGGCGCAGCATCGAGGTGGAGCGGCCGGGCGAGCGGGCGCTGCTGGTCGGCGTCGAGCTGGGTCGCACGCGCGACGGCGAGGACGTCGACAGTTCGCTCGCCGAGCTCGCGCAGCTCTGCCGGACAGCGGGCGTCGAGGTGGTCGGCACGACGACGCAGCGCCGCGCCGTGCCCGACGTGCGCACCTTCGTCGGCAAGGGCAAGGTGGAGGAGATCCGTCAGCTCGTCGCCGAGAAGCAGGCCGACGTGGTGATCTTCGACGACCCGCTCTCGCCGGCGCAGCAGCGCAACCTCGAGAGGGACATCGGCCTCGGCCCGGGAGGCGAGCCGAGCGTCAAGGTGCTCGACCGGAGCCAGCTCATCCTCGACATCTTCGCGCGCCGCGCGCACACGCTGGAGGGCAAGCTGCAGGTCGAGCTCGCGCAGCTCGAGTACCTGCTGCCGCGTCTCACCGGCCACTGGACGCACCTCTCGCGCCTCAAGGCGGGCGTCGGCATGCGCGGCCCCGGCGAGACGCAGCTCGAGGTCGACCGCCGGCGCGTGCGCGAGCGGATCGCGATGCTCCGCCGGCGTCTGGTCGAGGTGGCGCGCACGCGGCGGCTGCACCGCGCCGAGCGCGCGCAGGTGCCGTTCCCGACGATCGTCCTCGTCGGCTACACGAACGCTGGCAAGTCGACGCTCATGCGCCGGCTCACCGGAGCCGACGTGCTGATCGACGACATGCTGTTCGCGACGCTCGATCCCACGGTGCGCCGCATCGAGCTGCCGCGCTCCGGCACGGCGCTGATCTCCGACACGGTCGGCTTCATCCACAAGCTGCCGCACCAGCTCGTCGAGGCCTTCAAGAGCACGCTGGAGGAGGTGCGCACCGCGGATCTCCTGCTGCACGTGGTCGACGCGTCGAACGAGGCGCGGGAGAGCCACATCGCGGTGGTGCAGGGCGTGCTCGCGGAGATCGAGGCGGACGAGCGTCCCACGATCCTCGTGCTCAACAAGATCGACCGTCTGGACGAGGAGCAGCGCCGCGCGGTGATCCTCGATGCCGAGCGCGAGGGTGGGGTGGCGATCTCGGCGGCGACCGGCGACGGGATCGACGCGCTCCTCGGGCGGATCGACGGCGTCCTGGATGCGCGGAAGACGAAGGCCGTCTTTCGCGTGCCGCTCGACCGTGGCGAGGTGCTCGCGCGGCTGCACCGCCAGGGAGCCGTGCTCGAGGCGCGCCAGGACGGCGACGCGACGTTCGTCACGGCGCTCGTCACGCCGAAGGTCGCGGGGCAGATTCGCAAGGCGCTTGGAGGTCGCGGCTGAGCAAGCGGCACGGAGCGTGATGCTCAACATCCCGAACACGCTCACCCTGCTCCGGATCGCCGCGATCCCGGCCATCCTGATCGCGCTCGACGAGAGCAGCTACGCGCTCGCCTTCGGGCTCTTCGTCGCGGCGGGCTTGACCGACGCGCTCGACGGGGGGATCGCGCGCATGACCAACACGCGCACCGACCTCGGCTCGTACCTCGATCCGCTCGCCGACAAGGGGCTCGTGCTGAGCCTGCTGATCAAGCTCACCTGGATGGGGCTCGTGCCGCGCTGGGCACTCACGATCATCCTGACGCGCGACGTCGTCTGTCTCACCGGCTACGCGATCCTCTTCTTCCTCACCGGCGAGCGGCTCGAGGTGCGGCCGTCGCTGATCGGCAAGCTCGCGACCGTCCTGCAGCTCACGGGCATCGCGTCGACGCTCCTCGTGCTCGTCTACCCCGAGACGCTCGGCGCGATCCCCGGCGAGGCGATCTTTGCCGCCGCGGCGGCGGCGACGGCGATCGCCGGCGTGCAGTACGTCGGCCGGGGGCTGCGCTGGTACCAGACGCGTCCCGCATGAGGCTCCGCGGCAACCGCTTAGGCGCGGCGTCCGGTTCTGTTAGGGTGACGCGCATGGCGCACCGACGCGAGGCGTGGGGTGCGGGCGTGTGGCTGGCGCTCGCGGTGTTCCTGGCATTGACCTGCGGTGACAGGGTAGGGCGGGCATACGCCCAGAGCCCGTTGCCCGAGGCCTCGCCGCCGGCGGCCTCGCCGACGGTCAGCCGGGCGCGCATGCTGCTCGACGAGGCGAACCGGCTCGAGGACACGACGCGCGCCTGGAAGGACCGGACGCAGCGCCTCAAGCTGCGCATCGTCGACGGCCGAGGCAGCGAGCGCAACCGCGAGCTCGTGATGAAGACGCTCAAGCGTCCCGGCGGGGAGGACAAGTCGATCGTCGTCTTCCACTCGCCGCCCGAGGTGCGCGGGACGTCCTTCCTCCAGTTCGCGCACCGCGACCGCGACGCGGAGCAGTGGCTCTACCTCCCCGCCCTGGGCCGCGTCCGGCAGATCTCGGCGCAGTCGAAGAACGAGAGCTTCATGGGCACGGACTTCAGCTACCGCGACCTCGAGCTCCTCACCGACGTCCTCGAGTGGACGGAGGAGGAGGCGCCCGCGACGGTCGTCGGCAGCGAGACGGTCGACGGGCTGCAGGCGACGCTGATCGAGCTCGAGCCCCGGGCGAAGGACGTCGGCTATCAGCGGATCCGCCTCCTGATGTCCGAGCCCGACCTGCTCATCCACCGCATGGAGTTCTACGCCTCGAGGGGTGCGACGCCGAAGAAGACGCTCAAGCTCACGAGCTACCGGGACATCCAGGGCATCCCGACGTCGCACGCCCTCGAGATGGCACAGCCCGGCGCGGGCAGCACGACCTACGTCGAGGTGTCGGACGTGCGCTACGACTCGGGGCTGGGCGAGGACGACTTCACGACGCGCGCTCTCGAGCGCGGGGACATGGATGCCGACTGAGCGCAGCAAGGCGCGCCCCAAGCAGCCGCTCGACGCCCGCGCGTTGACCCGGCTTGCGCGAAAGGGGGGCGCGATCGGACTCGCGCAGTTCCGCCGCGTGCAGGCCGAGCGCCGCTCGGCGGGGGCGATCGTCACCGAGGCCGACCGCGAGATCGAGCGCACGATCCGCGCCGAGGTCGCGGCGAGCGCGCCCGAGGTCGCAGTGATCGGCGAGGAGATGCCGCCGACCGGCGACGTGGCCAGCGGCTGGACGCTCGCCGTCGACCCGATCGACGGCACCGACGCGTACGTCGCGGGGCTTCCGACGTGGTGCGTGTCGCTCGGCCTACTCTACGAGGGCGAGCCAGTCGCCGGCGTGGTCTATCTCCCCGCGTTCGACGACCTGTACATCGCGCAGGGCGAGACGCTTCGCTGGAACAACGAGGAGGTGCCGCGCGGCGGCGTAACGCCGCAGCACGACGGCTTCGTGCTCGCCTACTCGGAGCTCCACTGGCGCCCGCTGCTGCGCCTGCGCGGCAAGGTGCGCGCCCTCGGTTCCACCGCCTACCACCTGAGCCTCGTCGCGCGCGGCGCCGCCGAGGCGGCGATCATCGGGCGCGTCCGGCTGTGGGACATCGCAGCCGGCAAGGCGTTGCTCGACGCCGTGGGCGCCGACCTCGTGTACCTGAAGAGCGGCGAGCCGGTGGACCTGGCACCGCTGCTCTCCGGCGCGCCGTCGCGCGACTTCATGGTCGCGGCGCGCGCCGGGTCGCTGCAGCGCGTGCTGCGGCGCATCCGCCGCTGAGCGACCGCACGCGCCTTCGTGCTTGCGCGCGCCGGAGGCGCGGGGGATAAGGGTCGCTCGCCCCCAGGGCCCCCTGCGACCGACCGTATGCGAACAGCTCCCGAGGCGGTTCCGGCGGGTGACGACCCGCTGCTGCGCTGGCTCCTTCCGCTCAGCGTCTTCGTGTCGGGCGCGGTCGTCATGGTGCTCGAGGTGCTGTGCACGCGCCTCATCGCGCCCGTCTACGGAACGAGCCTCTACGTCTGGTCGGCGACGATCGCCGTCACCTTGCTCGCGCTCGCGGTGGGCTACTGGGTCGGCGGCCGCGTCGCGGACCGCTTCCCGCGCCCCTCCTCGTACTTCCTGATCTTCGAGATCGCGGCCCTGCTGATCGTCGCGCTGCCGCTGGTGCGCGAGCCGGTGCTGCGCGCGTCGGTGCCGCTCGGCCTGCGCGGCGGCGCGCTCGCCTCGGCGATTGTCTTCCTGGCGCCGCCGCTCACGCTGCTGGGGATGATCTCGCCGTTCGCCGTGCGTCTCGCGGCGCACCTTCTCACCGACCTCGGGCGCACGGCGGGGCGGCTCTACGCGCTGTCGACGGCGGGGAGCCTGATCGGGACCTTGTCGGCGGGCTTCTACCTGATCCCGAGCTTCCGGCTGCGCACCGTGTTCCTCGGCACGGCGGCGATGCTGATCCTGCCCGCGGTGATCTACCAGGCCGTCGCGGCGCGGCGGCAGCTCGCGGTCGCGGGGCTCGTAGTCCTCGCGATCGCCGGCGTCGCGAGCCTGCCCTGGCGCACCGCCGAAGGTCTCCGCCTGGTGCGCGAGTCGCACTTCGGGCAGGTCAAGGTGCTCGACCGCGAGGGCTCGCGCGCGCTCCTGGTGAACGGGACGATCCAGACCCAGACGATCGCCAACACCAACGTGCCGCTCACCGCCTATGCCTACGTCCTCACCGAGCTCGCCTTTCGCGCGAAGGGCGACGGGCGCCGGGCGCTCATCGTCGGTCTCGGCGGCGGCGTGCTGCCGCCGCTCTTCGCCACCTTCGGCGTGCGCAGCCGGACGGTCGAGATCGACCCCGAGATGCTCGAGATCGCGCAGGACCACTTCGCCTTCGACGTGCGCCGCTACCCGGTGACGATCGCGGACGGCAGGCAGTTCCTCGCGACGGACGACGAGCGCTACGACTACGTGATTCTCGACGCCTTCGCCGGCGAGGCGATCCCCGTGCACCTGCTCACCGAGGAGATGATCGGGCTCGTCGACCGCCGCCTCGCGCACGATGGGCTCCTCGTCGTCAACTATCTCGGCTACCGGAGCGGCGAGCGGGCCCGCCCGCTGCGCTCCGTCGTGCGGACGATCGAGACCCACTTCCTGCACGTCGTCGTATACCCGAGCTACCCGCCGGGCGACTACGGCAACAACCTGATCCTCGCCTCGCGCGAGCCGATCCGGCTCCGGCCGGGGCCGCTGCCGTTCGTCGTGCCGCCGTGGCTCGCGGAGCAGGTCCGCCTCCAGCCGCCCCTCGAGCTGTCCGGACCGGCGATCGTCCTGAGCGACGACTACAACCCGCTCGACCTGTGGGCGGTCGAGGCGTCGGAGCGCTGGCGCGAGGCGGCGCTCGACCTCTACGCGGGCGACGTGCTGTTCGCCGAGTGAGGGACGCCGCCCTGCGCGGGCTGCCAGGGCAGCGCGACGCGGCGGTAGGTGCCGCGGCACGGCGCGGTCGCGCAGTGCAGGTAGTCGAAGCGTCCGTCGGCGTACGCGAAGAGCAGGCTCGAGGAGCGCGTGCCGAACGCCTCGGTGTGGATGCAGAGCTGATCGGTCGGCGCGCGCTCGTCGAGGGCCGTCAAGTGGTCGGCGAGGACCGTGTGCAGGCCGGCGGCAAGCGCGCTCGCGTCGCGCGTACGCTCGTACGCCCCGGCGAGCTCCTCGAAGCGCTGCGCCGAGCGCGAGATGCGCGGGCAGGTCGCGTCGTTCACGTCGACGTTGGTGAGGAGGTGCGCGCCGGCGGGCAGCTCCTGGACGCGGACGCCGTCCTCGCGGTTCTGCGCGACCAGCGCGCTCTCCCGGTCGGCGACCAGGATGTTGAACGGGTTGTGCTTGTCGGGCGGGAGGGCGCGGAGCAGGGCGACCGCCGCCTCGACCGACCCGGAGCGGGCCAGCTCGACGCACAGCGTGCCGCGCGAGGCGCGTCGCGGGTTCGGCGGCTCGCCGGTGCGCCGGTTCAGCACCCCGACCACCAGCTCCTGCTCGCTCACCGCGAGCCACGAGCCGCCGGCGACCAGGTCGCGCCCGCCGACGACGCGCGGCTCCGACGCGAGCAGCGTCGGCCCCTCGGCGGGACGGGCATAGAATTCATCGCGGTTCGCCGCGACCACCAGCGGCAGACCTGGGAGCGCGCGCGAGAAGACGGCGAGGGTGCACACGATCGTGGCCTCAGCGGGTAGGATTCGCGCGTTGTCTTGCCAGGGGGCCTGTGTTACCCCCGACGTACCGGAGCCCCGCGGAACTCTTCATGTTTTCCAGCATAGACGACGTCGTCCGGCAGTTCGCCGACCAGAAGTACATCTGCAGCAGGACGATCGCCACCGTCGTCTTCCTCGCCGCGAGGATGGGCAAGCCGATCCTCGTCGAGGGGCCGGCCGGGGTGGGCAAGACGGAGCTCGCCAAGGTCCTCGCACGGAGCCTCGGCCGCGAGCTGATCCGGCTTCAGTGCTACGAGGGCCTCGACGAGGCCAAGGCCCTCTACGAGTGGGAGTACGGCAAGCAGCTCCTCTATACGCAGATCCTCAAAGACAAGATCAGCGAGGTGCTCGCCGGCACGACCACGCTCAAGGAGGCGGTCGACCGCATCTCGGCGCAGGACGGCGTCTTCTTCTCCGAGCGCTTCATCCTGCCGCGTCCCCTGCTGCGCGCGATCACCTCGGACGAGCCGGTCGTCCTCCTGGTCGACGAGATCGACAAGTCGGACAGCGAGTTCGAGGCCTTCCTGCTCGAGATCCTGAGCGACTTCCAGGTGAGCGTCCCCGAGCTTGGGACGATCCAGGCGAAGAACGTTCCGCTCGTCGTGCTGACGAGCAACAACAGCCGCGAGGTCTCCGACGCGCTCAAGCGCCGCTGCCTGCACCTGTTCATCGACTACCCGTCGCAGGCGCACGAGCTCGAGATCGTCAAGCTCAAGGTGCCGGACGTCACGGAGGCGCTCGCCAAGGACCTCGTCTCGGTGGTGCAGAGCGTCCGGAAGCTGGACCTCAAGAAGGCGCCGAGCATCAGCGAGACGCTCGACTGGGCCCGCGCGCTCGCGCTGCTCAACGTCGAGAGCCTCGGCGACGAGCTGGTCAACGACACGCTGTCGACGATCTTCAAGTACGAGGGCGACGTCCGCAAGGCGCAGAACGAGCTGCGCGAGTTCGCGGCTCGGCAGAAGGCTCGCGCACGCAGCGAGGGCGTCCCGAACCCCTCGGACAAGGATGTCCTGCACTGAGGTGAGCGGCGCCGCGGCGATGCCCAGCGGCGGCTGACACCATGGAAGCGCGAATCCTCGACTTCGCGGCGCTCCTGCGCCGGTACGGGCTGCGCATCTCGCCCGCGGAGTCGCTGGACTCGCTCGCCGCGCTCCGCGACACGGGGCTCTCGTCGCGCGAGACCGTCAAGGACGTGCTGCGCGCGACCATGGTCAAGCGCGCATCCGACCTCCCGGTCTTCGACGAGCTCTTCGACCTCTACTTCTCGGCGCTGGGCGAGGCGATCAAGGAGAGCACGGGGCAGGCGGCGCAGGCGGTCGCCGGCTCGCTCGCCGACTACCAGCGCCTGCTCGAGCAGCTCGAGGATCTGCTGCGGCGGAGGAGGGAAGAGCAGGGAAGCGAGCTCTCGGAGATCGCGCAGGCGCTCCTCCGGCACGACGACGGCACGCTCGAGCGGAAGATCCGCGAGGCGGCGGAGAGCGCGCGTCAGGGCCTGGGCGAGCTACGGGGCAAGCAGGAGGGGCAGATCGGGCACGCGCTCGGCGAGCAGCTCCGTCTGGGCGACGTCGTTCGCGAGCTCGAGGGGCTCGCGGACCAGCTCGAGGAGCTCGGCGTCGACGGCGAGACCGCAACGAAGCTGCGCGAGCTGATCAAGCGCCGGCTCGCCGACCTCGCCGACCTGATCAAGCGGGCGGCGCGGCTCGAGGCGGCGCGCGAGAACCCGCAGCCGCGCGACGCGACCGGGCTCAACAGCCTCGGCGAGAAGAGCTTCTACTACCTCACCGAGGACGAGATCCGGAAGATGAAGGAGGCCGTGACGCGGCTCGCGCAGCGGCTGAAGCACGTCGTGTCGATCAAGCGCGAGCGCGCGAAGCGCGGCAAGTTCGACCTGCAGCGGACGCTGCGCCACAACACGCAGTACGGCGGCGTGCCGTTCGACGTCCAGTTCGAGCGGCGCAAGAAGAACCGGCCCCAGATCGTCGTGCTCTGCGACGTCTCCGACTCGGTGCGCAACGTCTCGCGCTTCATGCTTCAGTTCGTCTATTCGCTGCAGGATCTTTACTCGAAGGTCCGGAGCTTCATCTTCGTCGCGGACATCGGCGAGGTGACGAAGCTTTTCGAGGAGAACGACATCAACGAGGCGATCGACCTCTCGCTGCGCGGCGACGTGGTCAACGTCTTCGCCCACTCCGACTTCGGCCGCGCGTTCAAGAGCTTCCACCGCGACCACCTCGCGTCGATCAACCGCCGAACGACCGTCATCGTCCTCGGCGACGCACGCAACAACTACAACCTTCCCCACGAATGGGTGCTGCGCGACGTCCAGCGGAAGGCGAAGCAGGTGATCTGGCTGAACCCGGAGAACCGGACCACCTGGGGCTTCGGGGACAGCGAGATGGACCGCTACATGCCGTTCTGCGACGTGGTCGAGGAGTGTCGCAACCTGAACCAGCTCTACCGGGTGATCGACCGGCTCGTCCTGTCCTGAGGGCCCCGAGAGGGCCATTGCCGCCCGCGACGCCACGTTGACCCGGGCAGCTTCGGTGGATAGGTATGGTGCGGATGAGCCGCGATGAATTCATACTGATGAGCGTGGGCGGCCTGACCCTCGATCCGGTCACGAAGACGCCGATCGTCGTGCTTCGTGACGCCGAAAACAAGCTGAACCTGCCCATCTGGATCGGGCTTCTCGAGGCCACGGCGATGGCGACCGAGCTCGAGGGCATCAAGATGGCGCGTCCGATGACGCACGACCTCCTGAGCACGGTCATCAAGGAGCTCGGTGCGTCGGTCGAGGCGGTGGAGGTGCACGACCTCCGCGACAACACGTTCTACGCGACCGTGCAGCTCCGCCGGAACGGCGAGATCATGTCGATCGACTCGCGCCCGAGCGACGCCATCTCGCTCGCGCTCCGCACCAAGAGCCCGATCTACGTCGCGAAGAAGGTCCTCGAGCAGTCGAGCGTCCTGCAGCAGGCGGAGGAGGAGAAGGAGCAGAACCTCTCCAACGTCTCGCGTGACAAGTGGGCCGAGATCCTCGAGAAGATGGTTCCCGAGGATTTCAAATACAAGATGTAGTCGGACGCCGACGAGCAGGACCCTTCATGACCCAGGCCCACAAGCGGCTGCGTCGCAAGGAGCTTCGCGAGCCCGACGAATTCATCACGCTCTCGACCCGCGTTGCCGACTGGGCACGCGCCAACCGGACGACCGTGCAGGTGGGCATTGCGGCATTCGTCGGGTTCGTGCTCCTCGTGGGGGGCATTCGCTGGTACGTGCAGTCGCGCAACGCCGCGGCGACCGACGCGTTCTACGGCGCGATGGAGCTGTTCAAGCGCGAGCAGTGGGACGAGGCACTGAAGGGCTTCAGCGAGCTCGCCGACGATTACGGCTCGACGTCCTACGGCGTGCTTGCCCGGCTCTACGCGGGACGCGCAGCGCTGAACGCCGACAAGCCCGCGGAGGCGATTCCGTTTTTTCGCTCCTACGTCGACAAGGCGCCCGACCCGGCGCTCGAGCAGCTCGCGCGCGTGTCGCTCGCGCGCGCGCTCGAGGCGACGGGCGACACCGCGGCGGCGCGCGAGGAGCTTGCGCGCGCGATCGAGCTCGAGGGGCCCGCGCGACCGGAGGCGACGATCCTGCTCGCGCGGCTCGAGGAAGCGGTAGGGGCGAAGGACAAGGCGATCGAGCTCTACCAGAAGTACCTCGCCGACGAGCCGGACGGCGCCTCGGCGGACCTCGCGCGCATGCGGCTCGCGTCGCTCGGCGTGACGCCGCCCCCGAGCCCGGCGAGCCCGTTCTCGTTCTCGCCGGGCGACGGCTTCGCGATGCCGCCGTTCCAGGCCCAGTAGGCGCCCGGCGCGCCACACCGACCGGCGAGCGAGCAGGGCGCCGCGTCAGTCGGGCGGTGGCCCCGTGAAGCGGATGAGCCCGTGCGTCGTCTGCTGCACGATCCGGCCGCGCCGTACGAGGTAGGTCGACACTCCGTCCTCGATCGTCCACCAGCCGGTGTCGAGCGTGAAGGTTACGCGTGCCTTGTCGCCGAAGAAGGCCTCGTCAGGAACGGGCCGTCGCCGCCGGTCGTCACTCGAGCTTCAGGATCCCGAGCTGCACCGCCTCGTAGACCGCCTCGCTGCGCGAGCTCACCGCGCGCTTGCCGTAGATATGCTTGACGTGGCTCGCGACGGTGTGGAAGGAGACGCCGAGGACCTGCGCCGCCTCCTCGTAGGTGAAGCCCCGGGCCAGCACCTCGAGCACGTCGCGCTCCCGGCTCGTGAGCCGCTCCGGGCCGGCCGGCACGGCTTGGCACGAAGGTTGCACGAAGCGCTGCAGCAGGTGCCGCGCGATCGCCGGGCTGATCGGCGAGCCGCCGGCCAGCAGGTCCATGATCGCCGCGCCGTACGGCGGCCGGTCCTTCAGCAGGTAGCCCGTCGCGCCGGCCTCGATCGCCCGCACGACGTGCTCCTCGTCGCCGAACACCGAGATGACGATCACCTCGGGCGCCTGGGCGCGCAGCCGCACCTCGCGGATGAGCGCGAGCCCGTCGCCGTCGGGCAAGCCCAGGTCGACGAGCGCCACGTCGATCCGCCGACCCGCCGCGAGCAGCGCACGACCCTCGGCGAGCGTCGCGGCCGCGCCGACGACCCCGAGCTCCGGATGCTCGCTCACGATCTGCACGAGCCGAGCGCGTGTCGCGTCGTGGTCCTTGACGATGGCGACGGTGTGCATGCGAGCGGCCTTCCATGGCCCGTCCCGAACGGGCGTGGGACGCCGACGCTAGCACGGCGTGGCGGCGTTCACGCGCGATTTTCCGGAGGTTCGGCCGTCTTTCTGTGCCCGCCAGGAGGCCCCGCGCCGCTTCCTCGGGCGCGGGACCGGTTCGGCGAAGACGTCCGATAAGAGCGATTATGACAAGTACAGTCTGGGCGGCTTTGAGGGCTCGGAAACCTGCTCTGCCGACGACTCCGTGATCAGAGCTTCCGGTAGAACATCGTCGTGTCACACGCGCCACCGCCCGGCAGCGAGGTGCGCGGTACCGCAGATGCCGCAGATGCCGCTCGTGTCCTCGGTCCTCATCACGCGCGCGCCTCCGACGCGATCACCACGGCGTAGCGGGAGGTCTTGCGGGTCGGGTTGTGGAACATCGTCGGGCGGTCGAGCTGCATCGCCAGGCAGTCGCCTTTCCGCAGGCGGTGGCGCTCCGTGCCGAGCGTCACGTCGATCTCGCCGTCGAGCACCCAGACCTGCTGGTGCACGCGCATCTCGCGTCCGGCGTTCTCGAACGCGACCCGCGCGCCGGGTGGGAGCTCCACCTCGACGATCTGCATCGGCTGCCCGGCGCCCGGCGGCGTGACGTTGCGTCGCACGTAGCCCGAGCCGGGGTCGCGCCAGGTCGGCTGCTCCTCGCGCCGCGCGAGCGGGCCCCCCGGGGCCCGGCCGTCGGTCGCCGCGGCGTCGAGCAGCGCGGGGAGCGTCACGCCGAGCCCGCCGGCGAGCTTCTCTAGCAGGATGATGAAAAGTGCGCCCGCACGGCGCGCTTTAGATTGACAACAGGGCCTATTCTTGGCATCGAAGATCCTT
>FWPU01004752.1_pt1 | contig 21458 bp, 17 predicted proteins | sample 2228361 | NCBI WGS metagenome assembly FWPU01 (sample SAMEA103939777, study PRJEB20133) | metagenome
AACAACATGAATAGGTCGAGTGAAACAAAAACCCCAAAAACGCCAGTCGCTAAGATGAACAGAAAAGTAAAGAATTCACGTGGGCGATCATCAATTCCCCATGAAATCAAGACCCCGGTGAACATCACCACCCCAGTTAACAAAACCAGAGGGGCATTCATGCCATCTAAACCTACTTTGTAGGAGATACCCAAGGCCGGGATCCAACTGACCTGCTCAACGAACTGATAACCCCCTACGCCCACATTATAAGCAAAGTATGCCCAAATGGATAAAATGAGGGCAAACGCCGAAGCTGCCAAAGCAGCGACCCTAACTTCCGTCTTTCGATCCTCGGGGATCAAAAAGATGATTAAAGCCGCGACAATTGGCGTAAAGACGATAAAGGATAAAATCGGAAATTGCATTCTTCACCTCTAGAACTGTTGCGGTTTTTTCATCCCTTTTACGACAAGAGAGCGATGACCGCTCGATTGATTACATCCAATATCCATGCAGGCCACACACCAATCCAGAGCATCAGCACCATTAAGGGTGCAATGACAAAGATTTCCCTTGAATTGATCTCGGTGAGATGACCAACCCATTTTTCATTTAGCGGTCCGTGCAAAACTTGTTTGATCCCTTTGAGAATGTATGCGCCAGTGAACAATAGACCTAACATTCCCAGAGCTGTGTATAGGGTAAAGATCGGCCAGCTTCCTCGTACCACCAGGAATTCAGAGATAAAGCCATTTAATCCCGGCAACCCCAACGATGCCATCGATGTAAAGATCAAAATTCCACCATACACAGGAATCAGAGGGAACAAGCCTCCATACTCACCCAAATCTCGCGTATGCGTGCGCTCATAGATCACACCCACCAAAAAGAACATCCCGGCTGCTGATAAACCATGATTGAACATCTGTAAGACAGCGCCATTTAAGGCGATCGTTGCATTTTCTCCCCCCATAGCGTAAGCTGCTGCGGCGATTCCGAGCACCACAAACCCCATGTGGTTGACCGAGGAGTATGCCACCAACCGTTTGAAATCGCTTTGTCCAAAGGAAGCAAACGCTCCAAAGATGATCGCCATAACAGCAAGAAATGCTAGCGCAGGCGCATATCGTTGTGCCTCGAGGGGATAAAGCGGTAACACAAGGCGTAAAAAGCCAAACGCGCCTAACTTCAATAATACACCAGCTAGGATCATAGAGCCTGCTGTCGGGGCTTCTGTATGGGCATCCGGTAACCATGTATGGAACGGCCACACCGGCACCTTGATAGCAAACGCTATCGTAAACGCCCAAAACGCAATTGCCTTCACGACGGAAATATCTAGCCCAAATAGACTCTTATCTAAGCTTGTCCACCGCTCGAACAAGATGGGAATATCAAAAGTCCCGGCTACTACTCCAATCATCTGAATCGCCAACAACAAACCCAACGAGCCGGCCATGGTATAAATCATGAATTTGAAAGAAGCATAGTCGCGTGCCTTCACCTTGATGCCACGCCAAATTTCGCGTTCCCCTTTTTCGCTACCCCATTGATTAATAAGGAAGTACATCGGAACAAGTCCGAATTCCCAAAAGACAAAGAAAATTAATAGGTCTAGGGCAAGAAATACCCCTAACATCCCCAGTTCCAGCAAGAAGAACAAGATCATGTACGACTTGATATTATGCTGAATGCTAAAAGAAGCCAAAATTGCCAGTGGGGTCAACAAGGTGGTAAGCAATACCATCGTTAGGGCAATGCCATCCACGCCTACATGGTAGGAGGAGTTAATCGCCGAATACCAGATAAACTGCTCGACAAATTGAAAATCCGAGACAGTTCTATCGAACATAAACCACAAAGCTAATGAGAAGCCGAAGGGGACGAGACTTAACACAAAAGACACCCACTTAATGAGCTTTTCTTGCCTTTCGGGTAACAAAAGTAAAAACGCTGCTGCCACTAAGGGAGAAAAGAGAATGATTGTCAAAATATGATCGGCAAAAAAGTTCATTTTTCTCTCCTACTTCGTCCTGCTATTGCACACCCATCCGTTGGATGACAATATAGAAGATTCCGCTCAAGGCAATAAAACCAAACAATGCCATGATTAGGTATTGCTGAATTTGTCCGGTTTGGATCACTCTCATCGAGCGCCCGGTCGATTTCGTCACATCTGCCACCAAATCACCTGATCCATTGACAACCGGCTTATCAATATAGCTGCGCAAGAACGCTCCTATTCTAATTGTGACATCCGAGACGAAGTGCAAAATTCCATCAATCAGTTTTCGGTCAATCCACAGATAGGTAAAGACTTCGGAAATCCAGATTGATGGGCGGATGAAAACCAATTCATAAAGCTCGTCAAAATAATATTTGTTCTTCAAGACTGGGTAAATTGCCCCTAAGCCTCTCTCCAATGGATCAACCTCTCCAGCTTTATGATTGCGATAAACTAACCAACCCAGATAAATACCTCCCAGCGCAACCACGAGAGAAGTGAGCAATGGAATAGCATTGAATTCAACCCCTTTGGGTTTTTCCAATAACGTTTGCCCAACAAATTCATGGAACCAATTCGGTATCAAGCCTCCCAATAGCGGGAAATGTTCTGGAATGCCCACCCAGCCGGCTGAGATAGCAAACACCGCCAGGATGATCAATGGCAAAGTCATTGTCCAAGGTGTTTCCTGAGCATGTTCAGCAGCTTTGGAGCGAGGTTCACCCAAAAAAGTTAAGGTAATTTGGCGCATAGTGTAAAAGGCAGTTAACAAGGCCGCAAGGGCTAATGTAATAAATACGCCATAATGAGCATGCCCAAAGGCATCTGCGAGAATTTCATCTTTAGACCAAAATCCTGCTGTAATTAGAGGAAAACCCGATAGGGCAAAACCACCGATTAGGAAAGTCCAAAAAGTAATCGGCATTTTTTTCCGCAGCCCCCCCATGTTCATCATATTCTGAGGGTCAACATGATCATCAGTGTGCAAAACACCGTGTTCCATGCCATGAATCACAGAACCAGAGCCCAGAAACAACAAGGCTTTGAAGAAGGCATGGGTAATTAGATGAAATGCTGCTGCCACGAAAGCCCCAATGCCCAGAGCAGCGACCATATATCCAAGCTGAGATATTGTGGAATAAGCCAGCACTCTTTTGATGTCATTTTGAGCTACTGCAATCGTAGCTGCAAACAATGCGGTTCCTGCACCAATGACGGCCATTAAGACCATTGGCGCAGTCATTTCACCATGATGGCTACCTGCTGACAAAAGCGGAAAGATACGAATAACCATATAGACGCCAGCAGAAACCATCGTTGCTGCATGGATCATTGCCGAAACAGGCGTCGGCCCTTCCATCGCATCCGGCAACCATACGTGCAATGGAAATTGGGCAGATTTTCCAACCGTACCGATAAAAAGCAAAATCCCAATCAAAGCCGCAGCAGATAAGCCAGCGATGTAAGAAGGTGTCGCCGCCAGTGTATCCAACACCTCTTGATTATAGAGAATGGCTCGATAATTGAGCGTCCCAGTTTGAGAATATAAATACGCAATGCCCAACAACATAAAAACATCACCCACACGCGTGGTGATAAACGCCTTGATCATTGCTGCCCGTGCAGAAGGTTTTCCATACCAAAATCCAATCAGCAGGTATGAACAGAGACCCATAATCTCCCAACCCACAAATAGGGTCAAAAGATTATCGGATACCACCAATAAATACATCCCAAAAGCGAAAAGACCAATAAAAACAAAAAACCTCGAATACATCGGTTCAATGGAGGGCACTTTATGTTTATGTCCGTGTTCATCCACCACCGTTGCCCCATGCGGAGGTAATCCAGGTCGATCGTGATCTCCCTCAGGTTGTCCAAAGTTATGGTAACCGACGCTGTACAAAAAGATCATCAGGATCGTCCAAGCGACAAAAAACAATGTCGCAGCCCCAAGCGGATCAATCAACACCCCGATAGAAAACCACCCCTCACCTAACGGCAACCACGGAATACTCGAGCAGAAGGGATGCTTACCTAATTCGTGGGTCTGTATCGCTCGTAGGAAGACGATCATGCTCCCAAGCCAGGAAAGGAAAGCTGCTCCTACAGCTATGGTATGGCTGAGAGCTCGCTGACGATTGGTGAATAATACGATCAGAAAAAATGCCAATAGGGGAGGCAAGGGAATTAACCAAATTAATGTTTCAGTTGTCATTCATCCTCCATCCACATCGTTCTAAATCAATAAAATCATTCCGGCTTAGTATTTCAGAAGATTAATTTCATCTGCCACAATCGATTGCCGGCGCCGATAGACAGAGATCACTAAAGCCAAACCAACTGCCACCTCTGAGGCTGCCACCGCAAAGACGATAATCGCGAACACTTGCCCAGCCATCACCTCGTAAGTCAAGTAGCGCCAAAAGGCAATCAAATTGACATTGACAGCGTTTAGCATCAATTCCACCCCCATCAAGATGGCAACGGCATTCTTTCGACTGAGCACGCCGAAAAGCCCAATGCTAAAAAGTGCTGCTGCAAAAATTAAATACCATGATAATGGGATCATAAGTCTCTCCTTATTTTTTATCCCAAGCAATGATGATTGCTCCAATTAAGGCAGCAAGAAGTAAAATCGAAGCGATCTCAAAGGGGATTAAGTATTGATTTGCTGAGACCAAAGCCACCCCTAATTCCGTCAAAGGCGCGAATCCTTCAGGCAAAGCTGGGGGTAGTTGGGCAGATTTTCCCCATCCTTGAACGAAAAGAACGATAAAGCCAAACATCCCTAATGCAATGACAGCCGCGATCGGCCAAGTAGAATTGATCTGCGGTCCGGGGTCCTGAGCAATCCGCCGCGTGAGCATAATGGCAAAGATCATCAAGATCGCAATAGCACCGATGTAAATAATCACCTGTGCTACGGCAAAGAAACCGGCTTCAAGCAAGACAAAGAGGATTGCCACGCCAAAAAGCGCCAGAACCAACCAAAGCGCAGCACGAACCATGTTTCGAGTCGTCACGACCATTAATGCCGCCCCTAAAGTAATTGCACTAACCAGAAGAAATATCACTTGTAAAGGAGACATTGTAATCTTCTCCAATTCTTAAGATGCTTGGGAAGGGTTTGCTGATGATTTGACGGGAAAGTTCACCTGCACCTTTTCAGGATCGGCAACCTTCTGCCTTTCTTTCCGAGCATATCTTCCAACTGCTTGATAAACAAAATAGAGGATGACAAGATTAGTGAGCAACATCACCAACACATACACCCAGTATGGAACACCAGCCATCAATTTGTCTAAGATAGCCGTAATCGACAAAACCGTTAAGATTAAGGGGGTTAGGAACTTCCAGCAGAAATTCAACATCTGGTCAATCCTTACACGCGGGAAGGAATACTTGATCCACATGATCACCCAATACATAAACATCGCTTTGATAAAGAAATAACCAATTCCTAAAATCGGATAAGTGTCTGCTCCCCAGCCTCGCCATCCGCCAAGGAAAAAGGTGGCAAATAAACCACCGAAAGTCATCGCATGAAGTAACTCACCGGCATAAAACAACCCGAACTTCATGCCAGTATATTCGATATGAAAGCCAGCAACAATTTCCGATTCAGCCTCCGACAGGTCAAAAGGCGCTCTACCAAGTTCCGCCTGAGCACCGATCAGGAAGACAATAGCTGCGATGGGAGCCAAAACAATATACCAAATCGATTGGCTTTCAACCATGTCTGTCAAGGTCATGCTTTTGGCTAAAATGACTGGGATCAGGATAGCAATGACCATGGGCACTTCATACGAAATCATTTGTGCCACCATGCGAAAAGCGCCTAACAGCGCATACTTGTTGTTTGACGCCCACCCAGCCATAATGATCCCCAAAGTTCCGATGGCGCCTACAGCGATAATATACAATGCACCTACATTGATAGTGCTGCCTACTACAGTTGCTGAGATCGGAATGACCGCCCATAGCATGATCACGGTAGCTAAAGCAAGAATTGGTGCTAAATTATAGACAAATTTATCCGCGCCTTGAGGGGTAATATCCTCTTTAATCAGTAATTTGATCACGTCAGCAATTGGCTGAAATAGCCCAAATGGGCCTAGACGATTAGGGCCTAACCGATCTTGAAAACGAGCAACCACCTTTCTTTCAACCCAAACCAGAAAAATATCTACCAGCAGCACTGCGGATGCAAGGACAATTACCCCTAGAAGCCCCATAATAACCGATATCCAGCCACTAGCTAACCCCAAACCGGCAAGATATCCTTCTAGCCATTTCGCAATAAAAGTTACTGGATCAGCCATTGAAAATTCCTCCAATAATCTCGTTAATTGATCGATGACAAGGCGCGCAAAAAGGCTGATGGAAAACTCATCAGCCTTTTGAATTTCTTTTTAGAACCATTCCAATATCCCCTTGCGCCAAGCGTAGATTAAGCCTATCACAAGCACTTCTATGAAAAGTATCCCAACAATGACACCATACAATGGCAGTTGGTTAAATGCTACAGCCCAAGGGAATAAGAACACAATCTCCACATCAAAAACGAGAAAAACCAATGCAAAGTTATAGTATTGAGCTTTGAACTGTACCCAAGTATCCCCAACCGTTTCGATCCCACATTCGTAGGTTTGAGACTTCAATGGATGTGGCTTTTTCGGAGCTAAAATCCGAGGGATGATTAACGCCGCAATCGGGAAGATTGGGGCCATGACCAGCATCAGCCCGACAAACAACCAATCATTAAGCATGAATGATCCTCCACCTTTTTGGTCAAAATGACGGAGAAATTTTACCACATTCTGAAGTCCATTTCAAAAGTTTTGAGGATGATTTCCTCTACTGATAAGAAAGACTAATGAAACCAATAAGGATTCTGTATGGTTTCGACAAAAATTGTCTCACCGAAAAATGCGATACAATAAATCTAAGGAAAGTTTTATGCTGTCAACCCAAACCTCCAATCAAGTTTGGAAAATTGAAAAAGAACCTCCAACCAAACAGCAACCTATCGATTGGTGGTCTGTCTTGCTCGTGTGGGCATTGCTGTTAACCGTTACAAGACGTTTATTGGTTACCGAATGGACAGAAGATTTACACCTGATAAGTTCCACTGTCAATATTGCTTTCCTCGCAGGTTTAGCTTTGGGTTACAGCAAATTCAAGAGACGAACCATTGCTCTATTTTCCTTAGCATACGGATGTTTTTTCATCGGCTGGCGATTAGGCTTATTGCAGAACAGTGAAGTTCTTTGGACTGAGAAAGTATCTCTGATCTTCGTCCGATTATCGGTCACTTTCCAACGAATTGCCAATCGTCAGCCAGTCTATGACAATCTTTTCTTTATCCTTCTGATGATGATCCTTTTTTGGTGGCTGGGAATCAATACCAGCCTCAGCCTTGTGCGCTATGCAAGCGTGTTTCGGATCATTGCTCCTATGTTTCTAGTCATTATCACAATCCACACTTATGATCCGCTTATCCCCTCCCGAAATAATTACCTTTTCCTTTTTTCCGTTTTATCCATTTTTCTCATCAGTCGAATATTCCTTATCAGTCATAATAAGGATTGGTCTGAGAAACGATTTTATATCCCACCTCAACTCTCTTCTGACATGGTTCAGTTTACAGCAGGCTTCATGATCCTACTACTCATCATCTCCTTTCTAATCCCTTCCAGCCGTAATCAACTAGACGCCTTTGTCCATGCTTGGGAAAGAGTCAAAGAGCCTTTTCAGTCCATTCGTTCGGACTTTGAGAATGCCTTTTCTGCTCTACGTGTTTCGACGCAAGTTCAACCTGATATCTACGACAGAACCTTAAACTTAGGCATTGGTAATGAATTGAGCGAACAAGAAATCTTCACCGCCATCGCCCAAACAAAAATCCCGCAAGGAGTCCGTCTATTTTGGCGTTCGCGGGTTTACGACCAATATGAAAATGGTCAATGGATGATTTCCGAATATCTAACCCGCGATATTGGGGCAAATGCATTCGAGGTCGAACTGCCCATCTACAAGAATCGTCCTTCTCGCCTTCACTCTTTTACGATCTACCTAAACCAACCCGTCCTTTTGCTCAATCTTCCTTCCCAACCATACTGGTTAAATCTTCCTGTACAGATTGAATTCAAGGAGAATCCGGACGACACGATAGACCTACTTGCCATCCGTTCACCCAATCTCCTTACCAGCGGGAAGTCTTTTAGCGTTCGCTCTTCCCTTAGTTCGGTAACAGTGGAACAGTTGCAGGCAGCAGGGGAAGATTACCCTCCATGGATAACTGAAAAGTATCTTCAACTCCCCGACTCCATCACCGAGCGCACAAGAAATCTGGCTTGGGAAATCGTTGGAGATGCCGTAACACCTTATGATAAAGTCATTGCAGTAACCGAGTATTTACGCAATCAGATCACCTATGTCGAAACATTAGACAAGCTACCCGGCGATCAGGAGGTAATCGACTGGTTCTTGTTCGATTATCAAAAAGGATTCTGCAATTATTCTGCTTCTGCTGAAGTTATCCTGCTGCGCAGCCTTGGCATCCCAACTCGACTGGCAGTTGGTTACGCCGAAGGGACAATGGAAGACATTCAATCTGCGAATGTATATGTCGTTCGCCAACGCGATGCCCATGCTTGGCCTGAAGTATTTTTCCCAGATATCGGTTGGATTGAGTTTGAACCCACCAGCTCCCAACCAGATCTGAGCTATCCAGAAGCACAATCCACAAACGAATTACCCCGCCCGTTGAATGAACAAGAGGTTAATCCTCAAGAAATCCTGAGCAAAATCCAAGCTCAGCAGGAAGAACTTCAGGACTTATCGACTTCTGCCCCCAAAAAGTCTCCCCTTTTCTCCTTAACCCTTCTAATGCTTGTCTTCATCACGCTGATAGTTTGGATTTACCTTAATGGCAATCAAATCATCAACAACACCAAGCAACTTCCTGAAAAGTTGGAAAATACACTCAGAGACCTAGGAATGCCTCCACCGAAAATCCTCGTTGAATGGAATCGACGTGCAAGACTCCTGCCGATCGAAAAATCCTATCAACGGATCAATACCGCTTTACGAGTATTGGGCAATCCACCCCTTGCATGTCAGACACCATCAGAACGAGCGATACAACTAATGGAAATCTTACCCGAAGTCAAAGCTGAAATCAGGCATTTAATCCAACATTATCAAGATGCTCTTTATGGAACAACCGAACTCCCCCGATTTCAAAAAGATAAAGCTTCTGCAAGGATTCTGCGATTAGCCTATCAAAGACGCCTTCAAACTGATCTCCAACGTCTATTTTCTTGGAAAAAATAAAGGCTCATATGCTTCTGCAAATAAAGCGGGGGTTCCACCAGTATGCCAGAACAGAATAGATGAATCCGCAGAAATGATCCCCTTTTTGACGAGATCGATCATTCCTGCTGCCGCTCTGCCAGTATATACAGGATCTAAGAGAATTCCTTCAAGCAGAGCAAAATCCTGAATAGCTTGTAAATCTCCTTGCGAAGGAATTCCGTATCCTTCCCCAATATAGGAGTCATTCACCAGTATTTCGTCAACACTGACTGAAATGGATAACGAGTGAGCATCAATGGTTTCTTGAATGAGCCCATAAATACGATGCTGAAGCTCATTAGTTGGCAAATCGACGCTTACCCCTAATATTTGACCACCGATCCCGCAGAGATGCTTTCCCAACACCATCCCTGCCTGAGTACCTCCTGATGAAGAGGGTAAGATAATCCAATCCACATCAATCCCTTGGTTAGCAAATTCATCCATCGCTTGGGCATAAGCTAAGGCGCCTAACGAGTTTGACCCCCCATAGGGAATTAAGTAAGGTCTGCGTCCATCCTGCCAAAGTCGTTGATACACTTCTTGCATCTTCTGCTCTCTCTGGTCTCGTTGACACCAAACAATTTCTGCTCCCAGTAAGGTATCCAAAAGGATATTGCCGCTATATCGCTTCGGCGGTTCACCCGCCAATACCAAAACACACCCTAAACCAAATTTGGCAGCTACAGCAGCCGTCTGGCGGCAATGATTAGATTGTGCCGCTCCCGCAGTGACTAGAGTTTTTGCGCCATGGGAGAGTGCATCAGCGATTAGATACTCTAACTTGCGAGTTTTGTTTCCCCCCAAAGCCAATCCGGTTAAATCATCTCTCTTGATCCACAACTCTCTCACACCCAACTTCGCTGCTAAGCGAGGGATTTTTTCAACAGGGGTTGGTAAATTACCAATCTTGACTCGCGGTACATTCAGCAATTTATCTTTCATTAGCTCATCCTCTTTCTAAGACGCAAAATGTTCAAATAGCGAGGCAAAACCTCCTGATAAAGACGATAAAGCCTTTTAGACACAGGAAAGTCCCATGCGCCGATGTGTTGTACCGTCTCGCCACCAAATCCGATCTTGAATCGGTAAACCCCATACATTGGGTCTGTTTCATCGAAACGCTCTGGCGCTCCCCATAAATCATATTCTTTTACTCCAATCTGGCGTAACCATTGAATAGCGCGCCAGTGCAACAGATAATTGGGCATTTTTTCGCGATGCCTCTCCGTCGACATCCCATACATGTACCAAGCTTTCGCCCCAAAAACAAAGAGGATCAAAGCAGCAATCGGATCACCTTCGTATTCCGCAATTAAGATCTTTGCAAAGGGTTGCCAAACATTAATTCGCGGATCACACCCTTCACCCTCCTGAGTAAGAAATTCAGGGCAGTTCGCAAGGAATAGTCCCCACGTTGTGGTGTAGTAACCTTCATCACGGATAATAAACCCATCCCGTTTGCTCGTTTCAGCATACATCTGATAAAGCAAAGGAATGTCCTCCTTTTTCCCTTCGCGAACCTTCACTCCCTTCCGCTCGGCAAGACGGATGTTATAGCGGGTCTTCTGTTTCATCCGTTGCATGATCTCATTTTCGGAAATTGTCAGATCTAAGATCACGGTATTCCGAAACTGAACTTGCTCCTTCGAATAAGTCCACCCTCGATCTCTCAGAAAGGGAATAATCTTGTAACCAAGAAAAGTATCACCTGTGAGCAACTCATCGGCAACAGAGCTGCTCTGCTGCATCCAAACCATTACCTGAGGTAGAGAATCTGAATGATCTCTACATAACTGGATATCAGGATCGATTTTAACCAACAACGCTCTTTGTTGGCGGGCAAATGCTTCTAATTCATCAAACACCTGATGCAGAAGTCGAGAATCACCCCAATCCCTTAAGAGCGGACCCTTAGGGGTGTATAGGATGCAATTTGCGCCTAGAAACAGCGGTAGCTTGCGTTTTAAGATCAGCGCCGCCCCAACAATTTCATTGCCATTCTTCCAAATTTTGGGGAGCATTTCCCATCCAAAGTGCTGCTTGACCATCCCCCATTGCCACGTTTGTAGGACATGGGTGTTCGGGAAAGAAGCGATCAATTGATTCCAGTTGTCAGGGTTTATCATGCCTGAACACGTTTTCGTCGGGTATAAAATCTATAGAAGCTATAAAAGAGGGGCATTGCTACATAATCATAAGCCCCATAATACCGAACCACCTGCCCACCAAAGCCGCGCTTAAAACGATACACTCCCCATAAACCGCCTCGTCGCTTCTCAAATTGACGCTCTAATTCATCGACATCATAATCGGGTATCCCCCATAAATCGTAAAGCACACATCCCATTTCTCTTGCCCACAGGATAGCCTTCCATTGAAGGAGATAGGGTGCCATCACTTCACGGTATTCATCAACCGACGCCCCATAAAAATAATAAGCCCTTTTCCCCTCAGCAAAGACCATCAACCCAGCAATAGGTGCGCCTTGGTACGTAGCAATAAATAGTTCACACTTACCCTGATCATGGAATAGCCGGTAAGCGCGCTCATAATAATCCTTGGTATGAACCCCAAAACCATCTCTCTTCCCCGTCGTCACCATCATCTGAGAAAACAGATCAAGGTCATGACTAGCTTCGACCATCACCCCCTTGCGTTCTGATAGTCGAATGTTGTAGCGCGTTTTTTGCTTCATGCGAGCAAGAATTTCCGCCTCGTCTCCTTGAAGATCGATCAAAATCGTCCTCAACGGTTGGATGGTATGAGGGCTTAGGGTAAATCCTGTAGGACATTCTCCGAGAACATTGATCTGTTTGGCAACGAGGTCGGGCTCAAGTTTCACAAATACAATTCGGTTTTTTCGACAAAATTCTCTTAAACGGTTAGTTATCGAGATTCCAAGCGCTTCCTCATCACAATTTAGAATCCATCGTTCAATGTGGTCTTCATCTGCAACAGGGCCCTTAGGGATATAAGCAAATCGAAAAATTCCTTGTTGCTTTACAAGTATTTGAGCTCCCCAATTCCCTTCGATGAGATGCAATACGTTCCAACCGTAATGCTCTTTGAGTCTTCCCCAACCACTACTCTGTAAGATATGAACATTGGGATAGTTCTGAGTAAACTGCTCCCACTCTAAGTAATCGGCTGATAAGCTCATGGGGGTACAACCAACTATCGTCCCTTCAAACCAAGCACGGTAGAAGGAGTACGCAATAAGATCAAGAAATCAACGAGCAAATTGCGGTTTTTTATGTAATACAAATCATACTCTAATTTGATGGTTGTCTCCTCTATCGAGGCTGCATACCCATAATTAATCTGTGCCCAACCCGTCAAACCTGGTTTAACTAGCAGTCGCGCCCGATAAAATGGAACTCGCTTCTCAAAATATTCGACCAACTCCAATCTTTCCGCTCGTGGACCAACAAGGCTCATCTCACCCCGTAAAACATTGATGAACTGGGGTAATTCATCTAAGTGGGATTTTCGAAGAATGCGTCCGACTCTAGTCGCTCGCTGATCGTTTTCCTGTGCCCAGCGCGGCTTGCCATCCGATTCAGCATCGCGGCGCATGGTGCGGTACTTTATTAAGGGATATGGTCTGGCCATCCTGCCTAAACGGATTTGAGTATAGAAAATAGGGAAACCATCATCAAGAACAATCGCTGCAGCAAGGATCGGAAAGGTCACCAAAAAGATGATCATCCCCACAAGACTACCCATAATATCAAACAATCTCTTAAGAAATTCATCAAAAATGCTCACTGATGTCTCATCCACAAACGAGCGAATGATCCAATCCGCTTCCAAGATTCGAATGGGCACCCTCCCCAACAATCGTTCATACATCTTAGGCATACGGGTAATTTCAACACCGCTTTCCTGCGCAGTGATTAGCGCGTGAAACATATTACTGTTTAGAGCGCCTGAGATGGCAACAATAATGTCTGAAATCTCGTGCTTCTTGATCAAGTCAAGCAAATGCTCACTCGTTCCAACGACCGGTACTCCGTGTATTTCCGTCCCTTGCTTTTGAGGATCGTCATCCACAACCCCAATTAACACAAAAGGAGGAGGATTAATGGTCTTATAGACTTCGATCATCAGTGTACCCGCATTGCCGCCCCCCACGATCAACGCCCGGCGCATAAATTGGGGCAAAGTAAATATGCGGATATAAATCCACCTCCATGCCAGAGTCAAGATAGACACAGAAACGAGAAAGGTTGCTACCCCTCTTCTTGGTAATAGGGCTCGCGGCGAGTCGGCATAATAGAAAAACAACACCAAATAAACCACAAATCCGATTACTGCAGCGGTAGCCACGCCTTTGACCGTCGCTCTCCAATCTGAAGCGCGATACAAATCGTACAATTCAACCAAAAAGATCAGCCAGATCAAAGGAATCAACCAGAACCACCACGGTACTCTTCGCTGAATAAACTCGGCGGAAAAGCCTAGAAATCGCTCACTTGAAGCCCAAAAATACAACGCCAATATGAATGAAATTGAGGCTACTAGAAAATCCCCTAAAATTAGTAGAGGACGACGTTCATAAAATCTCAAACGCCAAGGACGCGAGGGTAATTCGGAGAGTTCATTTACCATTTGGGGTAATCATACTCCATAAAAAAGCTGTTCCCCATGCTATATGCATGGTGGCTATACTTATCGGTAGTCCCAATAAAATTGCTACCTGCTTCCGATGGAAAGCCTCCCGAAGAGCTATCAATCCCAAAACGAGGACATAAACACCCAGTTGAATGCCTACCCAATACCTAGCCAACCATAAAAAGGGAGATAAAACGATTCCTGCTAAAAGAGAGAAAACGAATAAAGGTGGCAATAGCTGACGCCATCTTAACGTTTTAGGATACATCTGCACCATCTTCGCTTTCCAGAAGCCATACCGCCAATATTGTTTGAAAAGCTCTCGCAGATTCTTACGCGCTAAATACTTTGTCCGAATCTGCGGATCGAACCAGATTTTACCGCCACTTAAACGAATGCGTGTATTGAACTCATAATCCTCATTGGTCAAGAGATTTTCATTGAAGTTCCCCAGTCGCTCAAAAAGCACCTTCCAGAAAGCTCCAAAGGGCACAGTATCCACATACTGCGCCTTTCCACCCACACGATACCGGGCATCTCCCACTCCAAGGGGATGCGCAGCAGCAATAGCAATACTTCGCGCCAACCAAGTTTGGTCTCCGGCTTCGATTTCCCACATCCCCCCAACATTATCTCCCTTTTTCGACTCCAAGGCAGCCACACACCTTTCAATATAATCTGGATAAGGGAGCGAATGAGCGTCAAGGCGGATAATCACTTCGCCTCGGGCATGATCAATTGCCCGATTGAGTGCTTTAGGAATAATGCGTTCAGGATTTTCGATGACCTGAACAATGAAACCTGGATGCTGACTGATGAACTCCTCAATCCTTTGACATGTGTTATCAGTTGACATCCCATCTGCAATGATGACTTCTATTCGCTCAGATGGATAAGTTTGTTGATCAATTGCCTCAAGCAACGAAGCAATGGTCTCTTGCTCGTTGTAACAAGGGATAATGACCGAGACGAGAGGTTTCGTCAATGCAGGGTAGATTATACCCGCGTTTAATTGAGAGGTTGGTTACCGAAAAGCAATTGCTTCAATTTCAACGGCGGCGTTCTTCGGTAACGCTCCTGCTTGAATAGTTGTCCGAGCAGGGAAGTTCTTTGAAAAGAACTCCCCGTAGACTGCGTTCATTTCGCCAAACTCAGCCATATCACTCAAAAAGACGGTGGTTTTAAGCACGTTATCGAGACTTGATCCGGCTGATTCCAAAATATTCTTAATAATTGTCAAAGCCTGGCGTGTATCAGCTTGGATTACACCAGCGACAATTTCACCTGTCTTGGGATCGATACCCAATTGCCCGGCAGTAAAGACCAAGTTCCCATAGGCCACTCCCATTGAGTAAGGGCCTATTGGCATCGGAGCGTTCTCTGAATGTAAAATGATTTTTTCTTCCATTTCTTAATTCTCCTTGTAATGTCTCTACAATGACGTTCTGTTCATGCGACAATATTCACTAATCGTCCCGCAACGTAAATCACCTGTTTGGGCGAACTGCCCGCCAAGTGTTTTTGTACGATCGGGCTTTGTAAGGCTGCTTGTTTTGCCGCCTCCTCGCTTACCGAAGCCGGCAGCTCGACTCGGTCGCGCACTTTTCCATTTATCTGTACCACCAGGGTGATTGTTTCTTCTTTCGCCGCTTCTTCATCTACAGCAGGCCAGGCTTGAGTGTGCACCGAGTAAGGCTTACCCAGCAAACTCCATAGCTCTTCAGCAATGTGTGGTGTCGCAGGTGCCATCAACCTAAGGTATATATCAACCGCTTCTTCCCATTCAGGTGTACGAAAAGCGCCTTTCTCCTTTGCTTGGCTCATCTCGTTGAGGAGCTCCATCAAGGAAGATATGACGGTATTGAACTCAAATTGCTCATAATCCCGCGTGATAGCTCGAACGGTTTGATGGACTTTGCGTCGCAAATTTTTCAATATCTCAGGAGTTGGAGTCGCCAATGTCTTCGGCTCTTCCAAAATCGTTGTCCATACCTTGCGCAACCATCGAGATGTGCCTTCTATTCCAGTACTACTCCATGGCGCGCCCATATCCCAGCGAGCAAAGAACATTAAATAAGCTCGAACAGTATCGGCGCCATAGCGATTGACCAATTCATCGGGAGAAATCACGTTTCCACGGCTCTTCGACATCTTTTCCGAATCTTCACCCAGAATGATCCCTTGATTGCGCAATTGGGTCATCGGTTCAGGCCCTTTGGTAATCCCCATATCGCGACAAGCTTTATGGAAAAAGCGTGTATAGATCAAATGCATCGTCGCATGTTCAATGCCCCCCGTATAGGTATCCACCGGCATCCAGTAGTCGTATTCTTGGGGATCAAATGGACCTTGATCGTACTTGGGACTCAAATAGCGCAGGTGGTACCAAGAAGAGCACATAAAGGTATCCATCGTATCGGTTTCCCGTTCGGCGGGTGATCCACAATTCGGACAGGTGGTAAAGCGCCAGGTCGGATGAAGTTTCAGGGGGCTTTCACCGGTTGGCAACCACTCCACGTCATCCGGTAAGAGCACTGGCAGTTGATCTTCTGGGACTGGCGTAGCCCCACATTGTGGGCAGTAGATAATCGGGATAGGTGCTCCCCAATACCTTTGACGTGAGATGAGCCAATCGCGCAATTTATAATTTACCTTCGCTTGCCCGATTCCTCGTTCTTCGAGCCATTGGATGACTTTTTGGATAGCAACATTTCCTTTCGTTCCACTAAATTGTCCGGAATGGATCATATCTCCATATTCAGCATGATAAAGTACGTCGCGATAGAAGGGGATATGCCATAAATATTCCATCGTTGTTCGATAGGCTTGTGCAGGTGGGCCCACGCGTTTGATACGCGTAATGATCTCTTGATCAGCCTCAATCGACGAAAGTGAAAGAACTCGATCGGAGAAAACAAAGACCCAATCTGCACCGACAATTTCTACCCATCCGTCACCGTGTAATCCTTGCTGCGCTTGAGAAATAAACTCTTCGACCTGATCCTTTTTCAGAACAACTTGTAAGGTCTGTTCGTCTTCAGCGTGGATTAGCTTTTGGCTTCTGAGGTAATCAGTAAATTTTTCGGAGATAAAACTTTTACGGATGAGTGATTTACGGACTGGGTTTGGATTGTCAATCACTGGAATGATTGGTAAACCGAATTTTAGAGCAAACTCAAAGTCCCGCTCATCATGAGCAGGCACAGCCATAATCGCCCCACTGCCATAGGTCATCAGGACATAATCTGCAATCCAGATCGGGATTCTTTCTCCGTTGACGGGATTAATCGCAAAACCGCCCGTGAACACGCCGGTTTTTTCTTTGCCGACAGCTTCGCGTTGAATGTCACTTTGGCGTAAGGTAAATGCAACATACTCATCCACGGCTGATCGTTGTTCAGGAGTGTTAATCTTCTCCACAAGAGGATGTTCTGGGGCTAAGACCATGAATGTTGCTCCCCATAAAGTATCGGGTCGGGTAGTAAATACCTCCAAATCGTCTCCCTGTTCCGTTCGAAAATGCACCATCGCACCTTCAGAACGACCAATCCAATTGGTTTGAAGCAATCGCACCCGTTCCGGCCAATCCAAATGCGAATAATCCAAAAGTTCTTCAGCATACTTTGTCGTGCGGAAAAACCACTGCTCCAAGTGTTTTTTGATCACCGGCGTTCCACACCGCTCACAATGACGGTCTTCCCCCCACACCTGCTCTCTCGCTAACGTCGTATTGCAATGGGGACACCAATCAACAGGCGCCATCTTTCGATAAGCTAAATCATGCTGGAAGAGCTTAATAAAAAACCATTGAGTCCACCGATAATACTCTGGATCAGAAGAAATGGCTTCGCGCTCCCAATCGAACATCGCCCCCATACTGCGTAGTTGCTTGCGCATGCGCTGGATATTAGAGTATGTCCATTGTTTAGGATGGATGTTATTCTTGACCGCTGCATTCTCCGCTGGCAATCCAAATGCATCAAATCCCATCGGAAATAAAACGTTATACCCCCGCATGCGCATAAAGCGAGCGCGGGCATCCGAAGGCGCCATAGCATACCAGTGCCCAATATGCAAATCCCCGGAAGGATAAGGCAACATGGTTAGTGCATAATGCTTCGGCTTTGAATAATCAATGACTGAGCGATATAAACCATCTTTTTCCCATTGCTCTTGCCATTTGGGTTCAATTTCTGAGGGTTGATAAGACTTAGGATGATTCATCTTTGCCTCCAGTTTAATAACGAGATATTTTTGGCACAACCGTTGCATCTGTTTGTCTGGCAATTTCTGCAACCATGGAGAGACGATGAAAAAATATGCAAATCAAAGTGGGTTATCCTTTCTTTTAGAATTATCTCGATATATCGATTCTCAAATCACTTTCTCCGGTTCTCACAGTTCACAAGTTGCCCAACTCGCTCGGGAAACCGCTCGTCGAATATTACTCAGTGACATTGAGGTCCGAACCATCTATTGGGCATCGCTCTTACATGACATCGGAAAAATTGGTGTGCCAACCGAAATTTTATCGAAAAGTGGATCATTAGATGAAAGCGAGTGGCAATACATCCGACTTCACCCGATTATTGGTGCGAATATCATCCGCAATTGTGGTCTAATTTCAGCAACCTATCTCACGATTCTACACCATCAAGAAAAATATGATGGTTCAGGATATCCCTATGGTTTGAAAGGCGAATCGATACCCATAAGCTCACGCATCCTTGCAGTGGTAGATGCCTACGACGCTATGACCAATCCAAGAGTGTACCGTCAACCTCTACCCAAATATCAAGCCATTGATGAGCTGTGGAAGCACCGCTACACCCAATTTGATCCGCAGATTGTCGAACAGTTCATCAATGTGCTGAAAAATTAGCCCCTTTTTAATGCATTAAATCAAAACCTCCGTCCCACAGGGACGGAGGCATACTCCGCGGTGCCACCCTGTTTACTTGCATTTGCAAGTCAACTCATGGGTGATAACGGTACCTCCGGCAATAATTACTTTTCGTTTCACTATTGCAGATAGTCATCTCGACGGCAGGCGAGTTCAGCTCGATTGTGCTCCGTGAACACAACGCCGGGCTCGCACCTCTCTCTCCCGGCTCGCTGACGGATAGCTTACTACTCCTGCTTCCTTCTCGGTTAAATTGTGTGGACCCAGTGGGATTCGAACCCACGACCTTCTCAATGCCATTGAGACGCGCTCCCAACTGCGCTATGGGCCCATTTCGTTTCGGTCGGTTACGTTTCCCTTCCCAGTGGACCTGGAGGGATTCGAACCCTCGACCTCTTCAGTGCGATTGAAGCGCGCTCCCAACTGCGCTACAGGCCCTTGTCAGGGTACCTAGATTGTACCTGACCGCCCCAAAGCTGTCAAGAAAATCTTTGAGCATTCAGGTTTTTCTATTCAGTCGTATAATACAACCGTGCTGATCGAAAACGCTAACCCTTTTTTCTACCCAGGTGACCGAACTGCTTGTTTGCTTGTTCATGGCTTCACAAGCTCTCCAAGAGAGCTATCTTTACTGGGTGAAGCCCTCGCCTCACAAGGACATAGCGTTTTAGCCATTCGGTTGTTTGCCCACGCTACCCGCTATCAAGATATGCCGCGTGCCAGATGGCAGGATTGGATCGCCAATGTGGAAGATGGTTGGCATCTTCTCAACGGTCGTAAAAATCCTCCTATCCTGATAGGCTTCTCACTCGGTGGATCTTTGTCTTTATATTTCGCAGCTCACTTCCCCGTCCAAGGAGTCATCGTTATAGCCGCTCCGCATCATCTGCCCAAGGATCCTCGCTTGCCTTTTCTCAAAATGATGAGTCTCTTTTTCCCCTATCTTTACAGCTCAAAACCCCCTGTATGGTTTGATCAAAGCGAGCGTCATCGGCATATTCGCTATCCCAATGACTCAACCCGTGCATTAGCCGAAGTGCGTGACTTTTTAGTTCACCTTCAACAGACATTGCCTAAAGTAACCTGCCCAGTGTTATTGATTTACTCCAAAGACGATCCCACTATCACCACCATAGAGCAGCATATGGACAAGATCGCTTTAGCTATCAACAGTTCCATCAAAGAAACCCTATTCTTGGAAAATAGTGGCCACATTCTCCCCCTTGACGCTCAGAGAGAAAAAGTCATCAGAGCTTGTTTATCCTTCATCAGTAAGGTAGCTCCTAAACAATGAACCGTGATTTTATGTTTCTTATCCTTTCCCTCATGATTTGGGGGATCGGTGAAGGCTCCTTTTATTCGTTCATTCCTTTATACCTTGAACAACTTGGAGCAAAAGCCGTGCAAATCGGTGCAATCCTGGGCGGGTTTAGTTTTGCAGCTATGCTGTGCCATCTACCTGCAGGGTACCTTGCAGATAAATTCGGAAGACGAACGATCATTGTCTCTGCTTGGGCAATCGGATTTATCGCAACGATTTTCATGTTTCTCTCAAAATCATTACCTCCCTTTGTGTTATTCCTTTTTTTATACGGTGCGACCGGCTTCGTGTTAGCTCCAATGAACAGTTACATCACTCATGCAGCACCAAAGGAATCCCTTACCCGGATATTGACCATCATTTCCGCCTCATATAACTTTGGGTTTATGTTTGGGCCTTTGATTGGTGGTTTTCTTGCCGAGCATTTTGGTTTAAGAAACCTTTTCTTGTTTGCTGCAATCCTGTTTTCCTTTTCTACCCTACTAATATTTTCTCTTCGCCCACAGCCGGTCAATCCTACGCCTAAAGGAATGGCATTCATCCGTTCAATCTTTAATTTGCGATTTTCTGCATTTATCATCGTTATCGGTCTGGAAATATTCGCCACCTACCTGGCTCAGCCACTATCACCTAATTACCTGCAAAACCAAAAGCTTCTATCCTTTTCTTCTATTGGCTTCTTGTTTTTTGCCAACGGAGTTGGCATCGTTGCCTTCAATCTGATATTAGGAGCCTTTCTTCCCTTCGTTGGTATTTTAGTTGGTCAACTTCTGGTGATTTTCTTTTGTCTCCTGCTGCTAAATACGACCTCTCTGCCCCTTCTCGCCCTTGCCTTTTTTATTTTAGGTAGTTTTCGCGCCGCACGGACGGTAAGCGTTGCCCAACTACGGAACTATGTAAAACCAGAAAGTATGGGCTTAGCCTATGGATTCGCCGAGTCTGTTTTTGCTTTAGCGATGATTTTAGCTTCTTTCTTCGCCGGTTATCTATACGAAAACAACCCAAGGTCAATGTACTCGATCAGCATTCTCTTGACCTTGCTTGCTCTGGCTGGTACAGGAACTTTTTTCTACTTGACCCGCCCCTCAAAGCAAACGCTTGATCGTTCCCCTTCCCTGTTGGAAAAACATCGTGAAAGTATTCCGTCAGACAGCGAGCAAATCAGCATAAATAACAAGAGTGTTAGTCAGATTGACTAACATTTTGGATTGCGGAAGCCCTGCTTCCGCAATCCATATTCATCCTGCGAAGGAAACTACCCTTCTCTT
>FWPU01007010.1_pt1 | contig 21454 bp, 16 predicted proteins | sample 2228361 | NCBI WGS metagenome assembly FWPU01 (sample SAMEA103939777, study PRJEB20133) | metagenome
CGTGCGGCGGACGCCGCAACGGGGAGGGGGGCAGGGGGGAGGGGCATATGCGCACTGCAGGAACAAAAATAGCAACCGATTTCTCCCGACCCGAGTCGGATGAATATTTTAAAAGGACGGAACGATGTGTTGGCGATTCCGCCATTCTAGCCTGGAACGATGTTCTGGCGATTCCGGTCTCAGAATCGGAACGATGTATTGGCGGTTGACACGTAACACGTAATACGTTCGGAGGTCACCATTCGCGTCCTGATCGTTCTCACCTACTACCGTCCCCACACCAGTGGGCTGACCATCTACGCCGAACGGCTGGCAAAGGGGCTGGCCCGTCGGGGGCATGCCGTCACCGTGATGACGTCCCGCTACGACCGCTCCCTTCCCCTGACCGAGGAGCAGGACGGGGTGCGGATTGTCCGGGTACCCGCGGCGTTCCGCGTGAGCAAAGGGGTCATCATGCCTACCTTCGGTTTCATCGCCACGCGGCTGGTGCGGAGCCACGACGTGGTCAGCCTGCACCTTCCCCAGTTTGACGCCGCCGGAGTGGCTGCGCGCGCCCGCCTGATGGGCAAGCCCTGCACCCTCACCTACCACTGCGACCTGAAACTCCCCGCGGGCCTGTTCAACGGTCTGGTAAACCGGGTGGTGGATTTCATGAACCTGCTGGCGGGCCTGTTGGCCGATCGGGTTGTCGCCTACACCGAAGACTTCGCCGCCAATTCCCCGTATCTCTCCCGTTTCGCCCGCAAGGTCGTCGTCGTCCCGCCGCCGGTGGAACTCCCTCCGGCGACTCCGGAGGAAATCCGGGCCTTCGCTGAACGGGTCGGGCTGGACGGCCGCGGGCCGGTCATCGGCATGGCAGCGCGGCTGGCAGCGGAGAAGGGAGTGGAAGTCCTCCTGGAGGCGCTCCCGCGCATCCTGGAGGTCTATCCGACCGCGCGCGTCCTCTTCGCCGGACAGTACCAGAACGTCCTGGGGGAGGAGGCCTACGCCCGCCGCCTGGCCCCGCTTCTGGAGCGGTATCAGGACCGCTGGACATTCCTGGGCGTCCTCTCCCCAAAAGAGATGGCCGCCTTTTACCCCCATCTGGACGTCATCGTCGTACCCAGCCTGAACTCCACCGAGTCCTTCGGGCTGGTGCAGGTAGAGGCGATGCTCTGCGGGACACCGTCAGTTGCCAGCAACCTGCCGGGGGTGCGCCAGCCGGTCCTGCAGACCGGGATGGGCGAGGTGGTGCCGGTGGGGAATTCCCGCGCGCTGGCGGAGGCGATTCTCCAGGTGCTGGGGAACCGGCAGCGGTACGTTCGCCCCCGGGAGGAAATCGTCGCCCGCTGGAGCACCGAACGGACGGCGGAAGAGTACGAGAAGTTATTTGAGCAGTTACTGAACGGATAAAAAGGGGCTTGCGGTGGCGAAACCCCCGCAAGCCCCTTTTCCACGCGGCCTACCAGTCCGCGACTTCGCCCGCCAGGAAGCGGTTGATATCGGCAGCGGCCCGCTTGCCGGCCCCCATCGCGCTGACGACGGTCGCCGCGCCGGTCACCACATCGCCGCCGGCCCAGACCCGCGGCATCGTCGTCCGGCCCGTCTCCTCGTCCTTGACCACCACCGTCCCGTGCTTCGTCCGCTGCAGGCCCGACGCGTCCATAAAGACCAGCGGGTTCGGGCTGGTGCCCAGGGCGAAGATGACCATATCCACGTCCATATCAAACTCTGACCCGGGCACCGGGATCGGCGATCGGCGGCCCGACGCGTCCGGCTCGCCCAGTTCCATCCGGATACAGCGCATCCCGCGCACGTTCCCTTTCTCGTCCCCGAAAATCTCCACCGGATTGGTGAGGAAGTCAAAGATAATCCCCTCCTCCTCGGCGTGGTGGACCTCTTCGGCGCGCGCCGGGACCTCGTCGCGGGAGCGCCGGTAGACGATGTGCACTTCTCCGTCCTTCCCCTGCAGGGTCTGGAGACGGAGCGCGCAGCGGGCCGCGTCCATCGCTACGTTCCCCGCGCCGATGACCGCCACCTTGCGCCCGACTTTCACCGGGGTATCGTATTCGGGGAACAGGTACCCCTTCATCAGGTTGACACGGGTGAGGAACTCGTTGGCGCTCATGACGCCGTTGTAGTTAATACCGGGTATGCGCATAAAAGAGGGCAAGCCGGCGCCCGTGCCCAGGAAGACCGCGTCGTATTCGGCCAGCAATTCGCTCAGCGTCACCGTCCGGCCGACGACGTGATCGGTGCGAATCTCAATCCCCAGGCACTCCACGGCGTAGTCAATCTCCGCGTGTACCACACTCTTGGGCAAGCGGAACTCCGGGATGCCGTAGATGAGGACGCCGCCGGGGGCGTGGAGAGATTCAAACATGGTGACCGCGTGCCCTTCCCGGGCCACGTCCACCGCGCAGGTCAGCCCTGCTGGGCCCGTGCCGACGATGGCGACCTTCTTGCCGGTGGGAGGCTTGCGCTCCAGGGGGCAGGTGCGCATCGCCAGTTCGTAATCGCCCACATATCGCTCCAGCCGCCCGATGGCGACGGGCTGCCCCTTCCGGGCCAGCACGCAGCGGACCTCACACTGCACTTCCTGCGGGCAGACCCGGCCGCAGATGGCGGGGAGGCTGTTTTTGACCTTCATCGCCGCCACAGCGCCCAGCATATCCCCCTCCCGCAGGGCGCGGATAAACTGGGGGATGAGCACCCCTACCGGGCAGCCCTCCACGCAGTGGGGCCGTTCGCATTGCAGACAGCGGTTCGCTTCGGCGATTGCCAGTTCCTCTGTAAAACCAAGAGCCACTTCGTTAAAGTTCCCCCGCCGGACCACCGGGTCCTGTTCAGGCATCTTCTGGCGGGGGATTTTCATCCGTTCTCGTTGGGTGAGGGGAGACACTATATACCTCCTTGCTTTCCGCTTCCTGCTACCTGCTTCCCGCTTCCTGTTCTTTTAATACCCCTTCCAGCCGGCATTCGTGTTCCCAGCGCTCTACCGCCAGCCGCTCCTCGTCCCGGTAGAACGCCAGGCGCGCCAGCAGGTTGTCCCAGTCCACCTTGTGGCCGTCAAATTCGGGGCCGTCCACGCAGACGAACTGGGCGCCCTCGTCCAGCAGGACGCGACAGCCGCCGCACATCCCCGTCCCGTCAATCATAATCGTGTTGAGGCTGACGATGGTGGGGATGTTGTACGGCCGGGTGGTCAGCGAGACGAATTTCATCATAATGGCCGGGCCGATGGCCCAGACGCGGGCGATCTCCTTCCCGCGCGCCTCCAGCAGTTCCTTGAGCGGTTCGGTGACCAGCGCCTTACGGCCGTAGGAGCCGTCGTCGGTGCAGACGATCAGTTCGTCGGAGACGGCGCGCATCCGATCTTCCCAGAAGAGCAGGTCCCGGGTGCGGGCGCCGATGATGGAGATAACGTGGTTGCCAGCCTCCTTCAGCGCCCGGGCGATGGGATAGATGGGGGCGATGCCCACGCCGCCGCCCACGCAGACCACCGTCCCGTAGTTGGCGACCTCCGTGGGGTGGCCCAGGGGGCCGGCCAACGTGGCCAGCATATCCCCCACCTGAAGGGTGCCCAGGTGCATTGTGGACTTACCGACCTCCTGGAAGATGAGGGTGATGGTGCCGGCCTCCCGGTCGTAGTCGGCGATAGTCAGGGGGATGCGCTCGCCGTGCTCGTCAATACGGACGATGACGAACTGCCCGGCCCGAGCCTTGCGCGCGACGTGAGGGGCCTCCACCACCATCAGTTTGGTGACATCACTGAGGACTTCTTTCTCCAAAATCCGGTACACAGCGGGCCTCCTGATAAAGTGTTCTCTGGGGCGTAAAAAAAGGGAATGGAAAACGTTGTCCCTCCATTCCCCCCTTTTTCATAACGTGATGGAAGCGACCGGACGCCTCCAGGTTCCAGATTCCACCAGGAAGTAAGGATACTCCAAAATGCCGATTTGGTCAAGTGGAAGGATTGCGGTGTTTGTGCAGTAAATCCTTTCGGAGAAGCGGCACGCCCGTGAAAGGGGAAAGCAGGTTTTGTGGGGGCGAATCGCTGCGCAAGCCCGGTGTCGGGGTGCATTTCAGTTTCGGGGCGAGCGAAGCGCGGCGTCGTACATCGCGACGATGTTGGCGGGAGGGATGTCGTGCTGGAGGTCGTGGATGGGGGCGAAGACGTAGCCGCCGCCGGGGGCGAAAATCTCCAGCCGACGGCGCACGTCCGCCTCCACCTCCTCCGGCGTCGCCCAGGGGAGCAAGCCCTGAACCTCGCAGCCACCTCCCCAGAAGACCAGCCGGTCGCCGAATTCCCGTTTGAGCCGCTCCGGCTCCATCCCCACCGCCGACGTCTGCACCGGATTCAGGATGTCCACCCCCGCCGCGATCAGGTCGGGGATAATCTGGTAGATCGCCCCGCAACTGTGCAGGAAGATCTTCGCGCGCGTGCGGGCGTGCACCAGGCCGTATAATTCCCGGTGGTACGGCTGAAAGAACCGCCGGTATTCCTCCGGCGAAATCTGTAGCCCGTGCTGGGTGCCGAAATCGTCCCCGAACCCCACGACGTCCACGTACTCCCCCACCGCGTCCAGGTACCGTTCCAGGTTCTCCCGCGCGGCGCGGGCCAGTTTCGCCACCAGCGCCTCCGCGAAGGCGGGGTTCCGCTTCAGGTCTATGAGCCATTGCAGCCAGCCGCGGGCGAACTGTGCCCCCTCAAAGATGCTCCCCCCGAACCAGCCGAAGATGGCGTAGTCGGTCTCTTCGTAAAGGCGACGGGCGGCCCGGTGCAGGAAGTCCAGTTCCTCATCGGAGATACGGGCGGGCTCCCAGCGCTCCAGGTCTTCCATCGTAGCGCCGGCCAGGGGCGCGTCGCGGGGGACAAAGTGGACCGTGCCCGCGGCCATCCAGTGGGATACGGAGCCATCGGGGGCGCGAATGAGCAGGTCGCCCCGCTCCGTGACCTCCGGCGCAAAATCGGCGGAGATGAGGGCCGGGGTGCCGTCGGGGAGGCGCCAGGGCTTCCAGCGGGTGTTGCGGACGCCGGGGATGGGCTCAAAGACGGGCAGGCCGACCACGTCTACCCCGAACCGGCGGCGGAGCGGCTCTTCCACCTCGGCCAGTTGCAGGAGGATGTCCGCTACCCGGACCGGCCCCCCGTCCAGGCCCAGGTACCGCTTCAGGCGCGCGTAGGCGATGGCGCTGATGCCGGTGACGGGCGACGCGCCCAGGTCTATGGGCACCCGGTCGGGCTCACGGTGTTCCAGAGCGGTTCGGAGGCGCTGGCGAGAGTTCACAGAACCGCCGATTGCGGGAGGTCGTCGGCGCGGCCCCAGTCCAGAGCGGTTCGGAGGCGCTGGCGAGAGTTCACAGAGCGCCGAAAATCCGCTGCAGGTTTGCCATTCCCTCGTCGGCGGCCTTTTCGTTCTGCGCCAGGAGCAGTTTCTCCGCCAGTTTCCCCACTACGGCGATGGGGATGGTGTACTCCAGCCGGAGGTGGATGCGCGTCCCGCTCCCTTCCGGTTCCAGGGTCCAGGCCCAGGTGCTCACCGCACCTCCGCGCGTCTCCACCACGTGGCGGCGGGGCGGGTCGTGCTCCACGACATGGCCGGTGCCGTCAAAGGAGATGCCGGCCATCCGGAATGTCCATTCCCACTGGTAGTTTGTCCCCTCCCCGGTGAAGTTGCGGCTGTCGGTCAGGCCGGGGAGCCACTGGGGGTCGTTGGCGTGGTCGGCCAGAAAGGCGAAGACCTTTTCCGGCGGCGCGGCCACGGTGAAGGTGCGTTCTATAGTTGCCATATTCGTTCCTCCTTACCACAGAGACGCAGAGAACACAGAGAAGCACGGAGAAAGAATTTGTGTCCTTTGTAGCATCCTTTGTGTCCTTCGTGGTTTCTACCGGGCGGCGGCCCGCAGAAGGAGCGTTCCCACCCGCGCCGCCTCCTGCGGGTCAGGGGCGTGCTCTATGAGGACGGCGACCGCGTAGGGGGTGTCGCCGGCCTCGGTGACGCCCAGAAACCAGGCATGGGGGGGCCGTTTCTCCCCCGCCACCGCCGTCCCCAGATGCCCCCGAATCTCCGGCCCACCGGGGGACGTCATTGGCTCCCAGGCCGAAAGCACCATCCGCGCCAGGTCGGCGGGGAGCACCCGGCGGGGCCGGTCGGGGAGGTCGGGCGCGCGCCAGAAGCCCCCGGCCTCCTGCACTTCCTGCACCAGGTGCGGGACCGGCATTTCTCCCCCGTTGATCAGCGTCGCCGCCACCAGCACCATCCGCAGCGGCGAGACGGTCAGGCCCCCCTGTCCCACGGCCTCCCGACGGGCGTCCTGGGGCGACCATTCCCCCACTCCGGTGGGAATCTCCAGCGGTGGGGGGTCGGTCAGCCCCCAGCGGGTGAACCCCTCCCGCAGGCCCTCTATCCCCAGTTGTTCCCCCAGCGCGGCGAAGGGGCCGGGACAAGCCGCCCGGAACGCGGTCACCAGCAACTCCCCCTCCGGCGAAATCTCTCCGCGGCATTCCAGTACGACGCCATTGATGGTGAGGGTCGCCGTCAGGTCGGGCGCGAAGCCGTAGAGGGAGACGGTTCCCCGCGAGAGCGCCTCCGCCAGGACCACCGTCTCCAGCGCTGCGCCCGGCTGGTAGAGCCCCTGAGCGGCCCGGTTCACCAGCGGAGCGCTCGGGTCCTCCCGCAACCGGTCCCATTCCTCCTCCAGGCGGTTGGGGTCAAAGGTCGGCGAGGAGGCCATTGCCAGCACCTCGCCGGTGGAGGCGTCCAGCAGGATCGCCGCACCCGTCTTCCCCTCCAGCAGTTGCTGGGCCAGCCGCTGGAGGGACGCGTCCAGTGTCAGGCGGACGTCCCGGCCGTGGGGAGGACGGTGCAGGAGGTTGGCCCAGACCGTCTCCCAGATGGAGCGGTCCTCCTCCCCGCGCAGGGCCCCGTCAAAGGCCGCCTCTATCCCGCCCGTCCCGTGGCGCAGACTGGCGTATCCCACGACCGGCGCGGCGGCCGTCTCCGGATATGTCCGGGTGACGAATCCCTGTGGGCCCACTGTCGTCCCCGCCAGGACGGCGCCATTTCTATCCAGAATTCGGCCGCGGAGGATCCGCTGTTCGTACTCCACCCGGCGGGGGTTGTCGTTGCGGGCGACGAGCCACCCGGCGCGGGCGACGGACCAGTAGCCACAGGCCAGCGCCAGCGCCCCCAGAGCGGCCAGCAGGGCCAGCGCCAGGGCGCGGACGGGGCGTTCTCCATCCCGCGGACGGGGCCCCGCCGTCGCCTCGTCCGAGACCCGCAGGAGAAGCCCCAGGGCGATGAAGGTCGCCAGGAGCGATGAGCCGCCGTAGGAGAGGAAGGGGAGGGTCACCCCGGCGATGGGCACCAGTTTGAGGTTGGCGGCGATGATGATCCAGGCCTGGACGCCCCAGCCAGCGGTCAATCCGGCGGCCAGCAGTTGTTCAAAGGGACGGGGGGCGCGCAGGGCGACGCGGAAGCCCCGCGCCAGAAGCGCTCCGTAGAGAGCGATCAGGGCGACCGTCCCCAGAAGCCCGAACTCCTCAGCGACGGCGGCGAAGACGAAGTCGGTGTGGACGGCGGGGATGTAGGTGGGGCGGCCCAGCCCCAGCCCCTGGCCGAAAATGCCCCCCGCGCCGAAGGCCAGCAGGCTCTGGACGACCTGGAAGGCGCGATCGGCGGCGCCGGGCCAGGGGGAGAGCCATATCTGGATGCGGGTCGCCACCCGTTCCGAGCCGTAGTATCCGGCGATGCCCGCTAGCAGGAAGAGGATCAGTCCCCCCAGGACGTATCCCCACTGGCCGGTTGCCAGGTACAGGATGGAGAGGAAGGTGAGGAACAGGAGCATTGCCGCGCCCAGGTCCTGCTGCGCGGCCAGGAGGAGCACCGTCAGCCCGAACATGACCAGCAGGGGGCCGACGTAGGCCAGGGGTGGAAGGGTGAGACGGCCGACCCGGTGGCCCGTCGCCCGGAGAAGTTCCCGCCGTTCGGCCAGGTAGGAGGCCAGGAAGACGACGAGGAGGAGTTTGAGGGGTTCCGAGGGCTGGAAGTAGGCACCGCCAATGCCCAGCCAGAGGCGGGGGCCGGTGCCGGCGGGGTTGACGCCCAGGACGAGGGTGGCGGCCAGGAGCAGGAGCCCCACCGTGAGCCAGGTGTAGCGGTAGCGACGCAGCCAGCGCAGGGGGGTCGCTTCCCGCGCGCCGATCTGGATGACGGCAATCATCGCCAGGGTGGAGAGGAGGAGCCAGGTGGCCTGGCGAGGGAGGAAGTTGGGGGCCAGGCGGCCCACCATCAGCAGGCCCCAGCCGGAGAGCATTGCCGCGATGGGGAGGAGGAGCGGGTCGTGCCTGGGCAGGCGCCGGGAAAGGGTGGCGTGCGCGGTGGCGAAGGAGAGGGCGAAGGAGAAGACAAGGCCCACGGCGCGCGCCGGCGTCACCGCGGGGACGGTCAGGGCCAGCATTACCGCCCCGGCGACGACGAACAGGAACGCCAGCAGGAGCAGGACCCGCTCCCGCCGGGCGGCGAAGGGAGGGTAGGGTTGGGTGGGGAGGGTCATAACGTATTGCGTGTTGCGTGTTCCGTAAAAATCATGGCCTCAACGGCACCGCGTCGCGCCAGCGGTTGTCCAGCGGGGGGAGGGGGGTCAGGCGGAAGCGTTCGTAGGCGACGACGGTGGCCTGCACCGCGCCGCCGCCCCAATCCGCCGGGATGGGGATACGGTGCCGGTCCACGATCCGCGAGCCCGCGATCCACTTCAACGTCGGCACCATTCCCAGGGCCGGCTGGCAGTCGTGCGCGCCCAGGTAGCGGCCGGTCTCATCCGTCAGCCGGACGCTGGTGGCGATGTCGTCGGTCAGGGGACGAAGCCCCACCAGCACCACGTCCATCGCCGTTTCCTTCCCCGGCAGGACGGGGAAGAAGCGCGCCCCCACCACGGCCATCGCGTCCCCCAGCGGGACAAAACGGACATCCCCCGGCGGAATGGGCAGGGGCAACTGCTCCATCGGCCATCCCCACGGCCCGGCGGCCTGCCGGACCTGTCCTGTGGGGTCTGTCAGGGAGATGAAGAGAAGCCCCCGCGCCGTGCCGGGGAGGTCCAGCACCGTTGTCTGATATGTCCCTGCTTGCATAGGAGGGAGAACGGCGACAGCCTCGTCGCCGCCCAGGGCACGGACGCGGACGGTGACCTCATCGGTGTCGCCCGGCCCAGGCCAGCGCCAGTGGAGGTAGAGGCGGAGGGTGGACGGGTCGGTTCGGTCGTAGTCGCTGCCGACCAGGATGGGCCCGCCCGTAAAGGTAACGTACCACGGGTGCAGAGTGAAGGGGGCGTTCCGGGAGGGCTCTATATCCAGCCAGGTCAGTGTGGTGAATTGTTCGCCGCGGTCGGTGGGAAGGGGCTCAAATCCGGCGTCGGTGACGGTGTACGCCCCCAGGATCAGCGTGTAGCGGCCAGGCAGGAGGCCCGGGTAGAGGGGAAGCACCAGTCGCTCCCAGCGCACCTCGCCGGGGACGGTGTCCGTCCCCAGGTAGCGGTCGGCCTGGGCGACCTCCCGGCCTTCGGGGTCGGTCAGGCGCAGGGTGAAGGACGGGGCGCGGTCGGAGGGCGCCGTCCGCTGCCAGGCCAGCATCACCTCTACTGCCCGGCCGGGGGAGAGGGAGTCGGCGGACAGGCGGTATCCCAGCAGTCGGACGCCCCCGGCGAAGGAGATGTCGGTGGGGGTAAGGGGGGCGGTCACTTCCGTTGCCGGGCGGGGATGGACACGGAACCCCGCGCCCCACGGCTCCAGGGTGAGGCCGGGGAAGTTGTCGTAGTGGGTCACCAGGAGGGGGCGGTCAAAGCCGGTTTCCCGGATGCGCCGGAGCCAGGTGGCGCCGTAGTCCTCGCCCGCGACGGGGTAAACGTACTCCACGTCCACGTCGGGGCGGCGGCCTTCCACCTGCTGGAGGTACCACATCGGGGTCGCCCAGTGCCAGTCGGCCAGGATGACGGCGTCCGGCGGGGCAGTCTCTAAAACCGATTCAGCTGTCTGGCGGGCGGGGATGTCGGTGGCCAATACAACGGTGCTGGTATGGGCCGAGCCGTTCTGGAGGCCGGCCCAGAGGGCCAGCGCGACCAGTACTCTCGGAAGGAAGCGGGGGTGCGGGGGTGCGGAGGAGAGGGCGGCCGGGAGGAGCCCCACGGCCAGCGCCATCGGCAGGTAGGCGGGCATCATGTACTCCACCGTCTGCGGGGCGCGGTAAGTCAGGGTGACGTAGGTGTGCAGGGCCCAACTGCCCGCCAGGAGGAGGAAGAGGGCCCAACTGCGCCGGAGGATGGCCAGGGCGCCGACCAGCATTAGGACCAGAAGGAGGGGGATGAACTGGAACGTGAGCAGGGTCGGCAGCAGGGCCAGACGGTGGGGAAAGTCCCGAAGGTTGGCGAAGGCGAACATGTCGCCCGCAAATCCTTTCGCCAGGACGTGCCAGAGGAAGCCCTGGAGGGTGTCCAGGCCGGATGGGGCCAGCGGAGCGCCGCGCGCGCTCTGGATCGGCAGGTAGGCCAGGGGGAGAAGCCCCAGCAGGAAGGCCAGCGCGGGCCGTACCCAGCGGCGCGGCTGGCGCAGGATCCGCCCGTCCACAAACAAAACGTAGAGGACGAAAAAGAGGCCGACGAAGGCCAGGGAGGGGTGATGGCCGACTCCCAGGCCGAGGGCAAGTCCGAAGATTGCCAGGTCGCGGTTCCGGCGGTCGGCGGCGAAACGGGCCAGGGCGTAGAGGGCCAGGGCGGCGAAGAAGAGGGTGGGCATGCGGATGTTGGCGGTGGTGGCCTGGGCCCAGAAGGTGGTGGAGGTGCCCAGAGCCAGCGCGGCGATGATCCCGCCGTTTCGGGCCAGGGCGGGATCGGCCCCCAGCTGGTGGGCCCATAGGCGGGCGGCCCGGCTCAGCCACAGGAGGGTGAAGGCGGCCAGAACGGCGCTCATCAGGTTCAGCCGGAGCGCCAGGGTGCCGATGGGGATCAGTCGGATGAAGAGATGGCCCGCTATGGTGTAGAGGGGGTAGCCGGGGGGATGGGCCACCCCCAGGAGCGCGGCCACCAGTTGAAATTCGCCGCTATCGGCGGGAAGGACGTCGCGGGAGATGGCGAGGGCGTAGAGGAGAAACGAGAGGCCCCCCACGCCGATGTCGGCCAGTCGGTCGGCCCGGCGGGGCGAAAGGAGGGGTTGTCCGCCGGGAGATAAGAATGTTATAATCAATATGTAGAGCAGAAAAAGGGAAGACCACCGGGATTGGGAGGGCGCCTCTCGCCAGGGCCAGAGGACGAGGAGCAGAAGCAACAGAGCGTAGAGGAGGGCGCTGCCGCGGGGAAGGGTTTGAGAGGCCCCCAGGAAGTATCCCGCCGCCGCGGCGATCGGCAGAAGTGCCAGGATGACGGGCACCGGGACAGGGTACGGAATGATCTCCAGGAGCAGGCGGAGTCCCACCAGCCCCAGCAGAATCCCGCAGAGACGGTTGAGTCCACGCGAAGGGTGCATCGGGGGAAATTATACCCCGGAAGAGGGAAGAGGGCAAAGTGGCTATGGGTCCGTTACGCTGCTCTCTTTCCCGCCCAGAATCGCCCTGGCGCGGGCAGTCTGTATACGGACTGCCTCCAGCGCCGTCCCGCCCCTGGAGGATCGTCGTTCGGTTGATCGGTGATGGTCAAATATTTCGTAGAGGTCCGGGCCGAAGGCCGGGGAGATGGCCCGGTATTCCTCCAGCGGGAGCGCGCGCAGCGAAACCCCCAGCGCTTCGGCCCGCTGCACCGCCTGCCCGACCAGATGATGGCTCTGCCGGAAAGGGACTCCCCGACGCACCAGATAGTCGGCCAGATCGGTTGCCAGCAGGCCATCGTCCAGCGCCTGCATCATTCGCTCCGGGTTGACTTTCAGGGTGCGGATGATCCCTGCCGCCACCGGCAACGCCAGGCGCAGCGTGTCTATCGCGTCAAAGAGGGGTTCCTTATCCTCCTGCAGGTCTTTGTTGTACCCCGTGGGCAGGCCCTTCAGGGTCGTCAGCAGCCCGGTCAGGTGGCCGATGAGTCGCCCCGCTTTCCCCCGCAACAGTTCCAGTGAGTCGGGGTTGCGCTTCTGGGGCATCAGGCTGGAGCCGGTGGCGTAGGCCTCGTCCAGTTCCACGAAGCCGAACTCCGCCGACGACCAGATAATCAGGTCCTCCGCCAGACGGCTGAGGTGGACCTGCAGGAGCGCAGCCCAGAACAGGAATTCGGCGACGAAATCCCGGTCGGTGACGCCATCTATGCTGTTTTCGCAGACGGCGCGGAAGCCCAGTTCGGCCGCCAGGCAGGCGCGGTCAACCCCCAGGGAGTGACCGGCCAGCGCGCCCGAACCGAGGGGAAGGATGGCGACCCGCCGTTCCAGTTCGTCCAGCCGCTCCCGGTCCCGCCATAAGGCCCAGAAGAAACTCATCAGCCAGTGGCTGAAACGAACCGGCTGGGCGCGCTGCAGGTGGGTGTAGCCGGGCATCAGGACATCCAGGTGTTCCTCCGCCCGCTCCACGATCGCCTGCTGCAGGTCGGTCAGGTGGCCGCGCAGGGCGGGGATTTCGTCCATCAGGAAGAGGCGCAGGTCGGTAGCGACCTGGTCGTTGCGACTGCGGCCGGTATGGAGTTTATCCGCCACCTCGCCGACCAGTTCCCTCAGCCGTCGCTCTACGGCGGTGTGGATATCCTCGTCGGTGGGCAGGAAGGCGAAAGTGCCGGCCTCCATTTCCCGCGCCACGGCCTCCAGCCCTTCCACCAGGCGGTCCCGCTCGTCGGGGGTGAGCAGGCCTGCCCGCTCCAGCGCCCGCGCGTAGGCGATACTGCCCCGAATGTCGGCCCTCCAGAGGCGCCGGTCAAACCCGATGGAGGCGTTGAAGGCCTCCATTCGGGGGTCGGTGGGTTTGTCAAATCGTCCGCCCCAGAGTTTCATCGTGCGTTCCTTATTTAACCACGAAGGACACGAAGTTTTGTATTTATTTCTTAACCACAAAGGACACGAAGGGGCACACGAAGGACACGAAGTTTTATATTTATCTCTTAACCACAAAGGACACGAAGGGGCACACGAAGGACACGAAGTTTTATATTTATCTCTTAACCACAAAGGACACGAAGGGGCACACGAAGGACACGAAGTTTTATATTTATCTCTTAACCACAAAGGACACGAAGGGGCACACGAAGGACACGAAGTTTTATATTTATCTCTTAACCACAAAGGACACGAAGGGGCACACGAAGGACACGAAGTTTTTTTGTTTTTTTCCCTTTGTGCCCTTTGTGTTGTCCTTCGTGTCCTTCGTGGTTCTATACGGCCACCGGTACGCCCTCGCCCCACACGGGAAGCCCTTCCGTCCCGTTCACCAGCGCCTGGATTTTCAGCGGCAGGCCGAAGAGGTTGATGAACCCCTGCGCGTCGGCCTGATTGTAGACCTCGTCTTTGCTGAAGGTCGCGTAGTCCTCCCGGTAGAGGCTATAGGGGGACTTGCGGCCCACCACGATGCAGTTCCCCTTGTAGAGTTTCAGCCGCACCGTTCCGGTCACCCGCTCCTGGGTTTTGCGGACGAAGGCGTCCAGCGCCTCCCGCAGCGGGGTGTACCACAGGCCGTAGTAGACCAGTTCGGCGTAGCGGACCGCCACCATGTCCTTGAAGTGCATTGTCTCCCGGTCCAGGCAGATGGTCTCCAGGGCGCGGTGAGCGGTGTAGAGGATCGTGCCGCCGGGGGTCTCGTAGACGCCGCGGGATTTCATCCCCACCAGCCGGTTCTCCACCATGTCGGTCCGGCCGATGCCGTGGATGCCGCCCAGTTCGTTCAGCCGGACCATCAGGTCCACCGGCCCGTAGGGGACTCCGTCTATCCCGACGGGGATGCCCTTCTCCCACTGGATTTCCACGTACTGGGGCTCGTCGGGCGCCTTTTCCGGGGAGACGGTCATCTGGAACATTTCCTCGTCCGGCTCGTACCAGGGGTCTTCCAGCGGGCCGCCCTCGTGGCTCAGGTGCCAGAGGTTGCCGTCACGGCTGTAGATGGAGCGGGAAGTGACCGGGACGGGGATGCCGTGGGCCTGGGCGAAGGCCAGCAGGTCCTCCCGCGAGCGCAGGTTCCACTCCCGCCACGGGGCGATGACCTTCAGGCGGGGGTTGAGGGCCTTGTAGGTCAACTCAAAGCGCACCTGGTCGTTGCCCTTGCCGGTGCAGCCGTGGGCGACGGCATCGGCCCCCTCCATCGCGGCCACCTGAACCTGGTATCTGGCGATGAGCGGGCGGGCGAAGGACGTCCCCAGCAGGTACTGTCCCTCGTATTTGGCCCCCGCCATCATGGTCGGGAAGGCGTATTCCAGCAGGAATTCCTCCCGCAGGTCGGCCACGTAGGCCTTGCTGGCCCCGGTGGCCAGGGCTTTCTGCCGGATGGCTTCCAGGTCATCCCCCTGGCCCAGGTCGGCGGTGAAGGTGATGACCTCACAGCCGTAGTGTTCCTTGAGCCAGGCCAGAATGACGGATGTGTCCAGTCCTCCAGAGTAGGCTAATACGACTTTCATCTTTCCTCCTTGAGTGAGTGGGCAAGTGGGCAAGTGGGCAAGTGGGCAAGTTTGCAAGTGGCGTTATGGTATGCCCCGGATAACCTCCTCTACTACCCGGATGGATTTGCGGAATTCGTTCAGGTCCAGGTGTTCGTCGGGGGTGTGGTCCAGGGCGGAGTCGCCCGGGCCGTAGGCGACGATGGGGCACTGCCAGGCCGGCCCGACGACGTTCATATCCGATGTGCCCGTTTTCAATTTGAAGGACGGCGCGCCGCCATGGGCACGGATCGCCCGCAGGAAAAGGCGCGCCAGGGGCGAGTTCTTATCGGCCCGATACGGAGGGTCTATCGGCCCGGGTTGCAAACTGGCCCCGTCGGCCCAGGACTCCATCTGCGCCCGCAGCGCCACAGGGTCCAGGCCGGGCGGCAGCCGCAGCGTCAGGTGCATTTTCACCTCCTCCTCCAGGCCGTCGCTCCGGGTGACGATCCGCCGCAGGGACGGGTCCAGGGTGTGGAAACGGTACTGCTCGCCCCGGTTGTACTGCCGGGCGTATTCCGCGACGGCGTTCCAGAAAGCCACCGCCCGCTCGGCGACGGAGGGGACACAGGTTGCGGAGTGGCAGCGGGGGGCGCGCAGGCGGTAGGTCAGCGGGAAACTGCCCTTGTAGCCGATGGTGATGTGGTCCCAGCCGCTGGGTTCGCCGATGACCACGGCGTCCGGGGCGAAGCGGCCCAGGAGCGCCCGCGCGCCCCGGGAGGTGGCCTCCTCCTCCACCGCGCCCACCACCCACACCCGCAGGCCGGGTATCGGCCCCACCCGCGCCGCCGCCAGGATGAAGGCTGCCAGCGGCCCCTTGGCGTCCACCGCCCCGCGGCCGTACAGGCGGCCGTCCTCCAGATGGACGGGAATCCACCCCTCCACCGTGTCCATATGGCCCAGGAGCATCAGTTCCCGGGGGCCGTCCCCCATCGCCCCGATGACGTTGCCTGCCGCGTCCCGGGAGACATCAAACCCCAGGCGCCCCATCCGGTCAGTCAGATAGGCGGCCAGTTCCGCCTCCTGGCCGGAGGGGCTGTAGATTTCCAGCATCTCCCGCAGGAGGGTCACTTTATCCATCCTCTCCCTCCTCTTCGGCCGGTGGTGGGGCCTGGAGAACGTCCGCCACCGCCTGCACCACGAACGCCAGGTCGTCCGGGGAGATGACCAGCGGGGGAAGGAAGCGGAGCACGGTGGGGCCGGCGGGGAGGGCCAGGACGCCCCGCTGGAGCAGGGCCCGCAGGTAGGGCCGGGCCCGCCGTCGCAGTTCCACCCCGACCATCAGCCCCAGCCCGCGCACTTCCCGAATGATGGGGAGGGAGAGCGCCCGCAGTTGGGCCAGGAAGTGGACTCCCAGTTCCCCGGCGCGGGCGGGGAGCGATTCCTCCCGAAGGACGCGGAGCGTTGCCAGGGCGGCAGCACAGGCCAAGGGGTTGCCCCCGAAGGTGGAGCCGTGGACGCTGGGCGGGAGTTTCCCCACCCGCGGCCCGATCAGCACCGCCCCCATCGGCACTCCCCCGGCGATCCCTTTGGAGAGGCAGACCAGGTCCGGCTCCAGGCCGTAGTGCTCGCAGGCCAGCATCCGCCCCGTCCGCCCGAAGGTCTGGACTTCGTCTATAATGAGCATCGCGCCCCGTTCCCGGCAGAGTTCCTGGGCCCGCCGCAGGTAGGCGGGGTCGCCGGGGCGGACGCCCCCCTCGCCCTGCACAACTTCCAGGATGACCGCGGCGATGTCGGGGCCGACGGTCGCTTCCAGCGCGGCCGGGTCGTTATAGGGGACGTGGGAGAAGCCCGGGATCAGGGGCTCAAAAGGCCGCCGGTATTCGGGCCGCCAGGTGGCGGAAAGGGCGCCCATCGTCCGGCCGTGAAACCCGTTGCGGGCCGCCACGACCCCCGGCCGCCCCGTCGCCAGCCGGGCGAACTTGAGTGCCGCCTCCACCGCCTCCGTCCCGGAGTTGCAGAGGAAGACCCGTTCCATCCCGGGCATCAGGGCGGCCAGTTCGGCCTGGAGTTCGGCCCGCCGGTCGTTGTAGAACGCCTCCGAGCAGGTGATGAGTCGCTCCGCCTGATCCCGGATGGCCGCGACCAGCCGCGGGTGGCAATGGCCCAGAAGGGCCACGCCGTGCCCGGTGGCGCAGTCCACGTACCGGTGTCCCCCAGCGTCCCACACGTATGCCCCCTCCCCGCGCACGATGACCGCCGGCCGCTTGGTGTAGACGCCGCTGGTATGGCGGTCCTCCAGGGCCCGCCATCCCTCCGGAGACATTGTCCAATCTTTCACAACGGTCCCCTTAGCCGGGCGCGCCCGCACATCCATAAGCCCCATGACCGTTGGTCTCCCAGATGACCGTTCCGTTCTCCTCCATCAGGGCGCGCAGGAGAGGTTGCTCGCCCCGTCCATCGGCCAGGATGACCCGACGGACGCCCCCGCGAATCGCCTCCCCGGCCCCCAGCAGTTTCTTCTTCATCCGCCCCTGGGCGTATTCCTGGTACTCTTCCAGCCGGTTGGCGGGGATGCAGGGGATGAGGGTGCTCTCGTCGGGGAAGTGCCGGAGCAGGCCGGGGACGTTGGAGAGGATGACCAGGGCGCGGGCGCCGAGGGCAGTGGCGACGGCCGCCGCGACCCGGTCTCCATCCACGTTGAGCGCCTCCCCCCGTTCGCCGATCGCCAGCGGCGCGATCACTGGGGTGAAGCCCCGATCCAGCAGCAGGTGGAGCAACGCCGCGTTCACCCGCTCCACCGTCCCCCCATAGTCGTCCCGGATGATCCTCTTCCGGCCGTTCTCCACGGCGATGACGACCTCCTTTCGCTTCCCTTCCACCAGGCGGCCGTCCAGGCCGGAGAGCCCCACCGCGTTGACCCCCCGCCCCTGGAGGCGCTCCACCAGCATCTTGTTGACCCGCCCGGCGACGACCATGGCGAAGATTTCCAGCGTCTCCCGGTCGGTGTAGCGGCTCTGGACGCCCGAGGGGGAGGTGATGAAGCGCGGCGGCCGTCCCAGTTTCTCCGAGATGACGCTGGTTTCGTGGGAGCCGCCGTGGACCACCACGACCGGCTCCTCCCAGGCCACCAGGCTGGCGATGTCGGCACAGATGCTATCCAGGTTCAGCCCCGCCCCGCCGCCGATTTTGACCACAACCATCCTGCACCTCCTTTGGATGTTTAGCAACGAATTACACGAATTACACGAATTTTATACCGAACTGCGGACTGCGGACTGTGGACTGTCCATCATATCGGGTGCAGTCCGGGGAATTCCAGCCCCAGTGTCTCCGGGAAGCCGTACATCAGGTTCATTGCCTGGACGGCCGTCCCTGCTGCGCCCTTCATCAGGTTGTCAATGGCGGCGATGACCACGAGTCGGTCGGTTCCTGCCTCGCGGACGAAGCCGATGTCGCAGTAGTTGGCGCCGGCCAGCACTTTCGGCTCCGGGTAGCGGTAGATGCCTTTGGCGACCCGCACCAGCCGGATGAAGGGTTCGTTCCCGTAGGCCTGGCGGTAGAGTTGCCAGACCTCCCGCTCCTCCAGCGGGGCGTTGAGGAAACAGTGCGCCGTCGCCTGGGCACCGCGCACCAGGTCCACCGCGGTGATGGTGAGGTAGATTTCCGGCCGCCGCCCGTCCACCGTCAGTTCCTGATAGAGTTCGGCCAGGTGACGGTGCCCGGCGGGGGCGTAGGGGCGGACGATGTGGCTGCGCTCCGGGTGGTGGGAGGCGGGCGTCGGCTCCGCGCCCCCTTCGGACGAGCCCACTTTGACCTCCACGACCGTCCGCTCCACCAGCCCCGCCGCGTAGAGGGGGCGGAGGGCCAGGTTGACCACGGTGGCGTTGCAGCCGACCCCGCTGATGTACCGGGCCCCCCGGATTTCGTCCCGGTGGAATTCGGGCAGGCCGTAGACGAAGCGGGGAAGCCATTCCGGCGCCGGGTGTTCCCAGCCATACCAGCGGGGGTACTCGGCCGGGTCGCGCAGGCGGAAGTCGGCGCTCAGGTCAATGAGGCGCTCGGCCAGGGCGGCGAAGGTCTCAATCCGCGGGGCGACCTCGCCATGGGGCAGCGCGATGAAGAGCAGGTCGCAGGGCTTCAGGTCGTTAAGGGAGACGAACTGCAGGGTGGTGCGCCCCCGCAGGTTGGGGTGCAGGAAATGGACGGGCTGACCGGCGTAGCGCTCCGAGGTGGCCTGCTTGACCCGCACTTCGGGATGGCCCAGCAGCAGCCGGAGCAGTTCCCCGCCGACGTATCCGGAAGCACCGACGATGGAGATTTCTATCATCTTTCCTCCCTGGGTAGCGATTCCGCCGTGCGTCCATTTTCACCGCCGAGACCCGGAGGACGCAGAGTTGGTTAATACAGCCTCTGCGTGCTCTGCGGATTCTGCGGTGAGTTGTTCCATCCTGGAGAAAGTTGTCGCGATGCGGAACTGTTCCAGGACGTAGTCGGCCATTTTGCCGGCGATGTCCACGTCTACAGCCTGCATCGCGCCGTGGAATTCGGGGGTGTGGTTGACTTCGGAGACCAGCAGGCGGCCGTCGGCGTCTTCCAGCAGGTCCACCGCCAGGATGCCGCCGCCGACCGCGCGCGCCGCGGCCAGGGAGAGGTCGGCGATGGCCGGGGTGAGGGGACAGAGGGAGGTCTGCGCGCCGCGGGCGGTGTTGGTGATCCAGTGGTCGGCGCGGCGGTAGACGGCGTAGACCACTTCATCGCCCACGACCAGCACCCGGATGTCCCGTCCGGGCTTGGGGATGTACTCCTGGATGTAGAAGATGTGGTGGGACGGCCCGCCCAGCGCGGCCTTGTGGGTCAGGACCGCCTCCGCCGTCTCCCGGTCGTTCACCTTGCAGAGCAGCCGTCCCCAGGAGCCGACGGCGGGCTTGAGCACCACCGGGTACCCCATTTCCTCCATCGCCGCCAGCGCGGTCTCCACGTCAAGGGCGACGGTGGTGCGCGGGGTGGGCAGGCCGTGGCGCACCAGCGCCCCGGTCGTCAACACCTTGTCCCCGCAGGTGAGGACGGTCTGGTAGGAATTGACCGTCGGCAGGCCCCAGCCGTTGAGGATGCTGAGCACATACAGCGCCCGCGTGTGGCCGATGATCCGGCTCCAGATGAGACCGTACTGCTGGCCCAGGCCGTCCCGATGGAGGGAAAGGGCCAGATGCCCTTCGTCCAAACGGTCAAAATCCACGCCGCGCGCCGTCAGGGCCTGGAAGATGCGTTTCTCTTCCATCCGGACGCGCGAGCATATAACTCCCAACTTTATCGTTCCGACTTCATAACCACCTCCATCACGTACTCGGCGATCCGGCCGGGGATATCCACACCGGTGGGGGCAACGCTGTTGCGGAACTCCGGGGTGTGGTTGACCTCGGAGACCAGCAGGCGACCGTCGGGGGCTTCCAGAATGTCTATCGCCACCGCGCCCCCGCCGACGGCCTCCGCCGCGGCGCGGGAGATGCGGTCAATTTCGGGCGTGACCGGGCAGTTGGTGGCCTGGGCGCCCCGGGCGGTGTTGGTGATCCAGTGGGAGGAGTTGCGGTAGATGGCAGCGACCGTCTCCCCACCGACGACGAAACTGCGGATATCCCGCCCCGGTTTGGGGACGTATTCCTGGATGTAGAAGATGGAGTGCAGGTAGCCTCCCAGCGTCTGCTTGTGTTCCAGGAGCGCTTCGGCGGCGTCCCGATCGTTGATCTTCGCCTGCAGCCGCCCCCAGGAGCCGTTCAGCGGCTTCAGGACCACCGGGTAGCCCATCTCCTCTATCGCCGCCAGGGCGGCTTCGGGGGAGAACGCCACCCGAACCTGGGGGGTCGGGACGCCGTGCTGGATCAGGGCCAGGGTGGTGAGCAGTTTATCGCCGCAGGTGGCGATGACCTCGGGGGGATTGACGACGGGGATACCGCTGGCGCTCAGCATCCGGCTGGCGTAGAGGGCACGGGAGTGGCTGAGGGAGCGGATAAGGACGCCGTCGTACCCCTCCAGTTGGGTGGGCAGGCCCAGGACGATGGCCTCATCGTCTATCCGTTCCACCTCCACGCCCCGCGCCTCAAAGGCCTGGAACAGCCATTTCTCCTCTATGCGGACGCGGGAACAGAGCACTCCCACTCGCATCTTACTCTCCCCAATCTTCCTCTACCGGCGGGGCCAGTTCCAGAGTGAGCGGATCGGTTGCCCGCACCTCCAGTTCGGCCCCGCAGTCCGGGCAGACGACGATTTCCCCGACCTCCAGGTCTGGGGGAAGGGTGAGTTCGGCCGCGCATTCGGGACATTGAGCCATTGGGCACCTCCTTGTGGTTTGGGAATAAAAAAGCCGACTCCCTGCTCCAGGGAGTCGGCTTGTGCTTACGGTAAAATAATAATTTATGCTACGGGTCTATAGCCCTGCGCGGCGCGAGACTCCCCAGAGCCCCCGGGGTCTGGGAGCGCTTGGATCGGGCTCGTCGGGAGATTCGCTGCGCAGAAGCGTACATTGATGGATTGCTCCTTCTGGCTCGCTGTTCTTATACCACAGACGGCGAAAAATGTCAAGCGGGCGTCGGCTGATGGGTGTATTTCAGTTCTATGGCAAGTTTGCTTCCTCCCAGCCCCGTCTGTTTGCGGGGCTGGGGAAACGGCCCTTTCCGCCCCGCCGTGAACTGGCGGGGCTTGGGAAAACGGCACGTTCCGCAATCTACCATAAAACTGAGATGCACCCTCGGCTGGTACTTGCGCAGCAATGTGCCCCGCGTGGGAAAGGGATGGAGGCGGGTTTTGTAAGGGCGACGAAGCCGCCCCTACAAAACCCCCTTTCCCCCTTTTCACGGGCGCGCCGTTCCCCCGAAAGGGTTTATTGCGCAAGCCCTCCGCACGAACCACTGATGTTCGGACATAAGTTCGGACAACCGGGAAGGAATGGGGTTTCGGG
>FWPU01007011.1_pt1 | contig 21442 bp, 17 predicted proteins | sample 2228361 | NCBI WGS metagenome assembly FWPU01 (sample SAMEA103939777, study PRJEB20133) | metagenome
GGCGCGTCAGATTACATCAAAAACGCGCCGGGAGGCGCTACCTTTGCGGCTGAACCCAAAATGATAAGCGGTCAGAGAACCACCCCTTCTTTACTTCATCTGCGGCAGGATAATGCCTCTCAGAATAACCTTCTGACAGAACAGGAACACCAGCAGCACCGGAATCGAAGTCAGGACAAACGCCGCCATGACGGTGAACGGTTGCCCGCCGAGCGTCTGGTAGAACTGATACGTCCACACGGCGACCGTCCACATTTTGCGGTCCTGACAGACGATGAGCGCCCACTCCCAGGCGTTGTAGGCGTGAATAAAGGCGTTGAGCAAACTCACGGCTAAAATCGGCTTGACCAGTGGCAGCGAGATGCGCGTGAAAATCTTCCATTCCGTTGCGCCGTCAATCGTGGCGGCTTCGTAGAGTTCTTTAGGCAGCGAGTCGAAAAAGCCTTTGAGCAGGAAAATCGTCATGCCGTGCGCCGCGCCGGGCAGCACGAGAGCGGCGAAGGTGTTAAGCAGTCCCAAATCGCGCAGCAGTAGAAACCCCGGTATGGCAGACACGGCAGCGGGAAACGCCATCGTCGCCAGACAGAACACGATGATTTTCTCCGTCGCTCGCAGACGAAAGCGACTCAGAGCGTAGCCCGCCAACGGGTTGACGGTCAACGTCACCAGCAAGACGAGCGCAACGAGGATGACGGTGTTTTGCACCGCTTTGCCGCGATGAAACAGGTAATCAATCGTCGCCCAATAGTTTCCGAATGTCTGGTCAAGCGTCAACGCCCATTCGCGGTTGGCGAAGGTAACGAGGAGGGCTTCGCCGAAGGGAATGCGAAGTTGATGAATGTCGGCAAGGTTCAACCCGTAAGCGTCATTGACCGCCTTGAGGCTGCCGTGCCGCCTGAGCGCGAACTTCTGAAAGGCTTGCTCCGGCAGCGTGTCGCGCACCCTCCATTCTTCAACAGGCACAGACGTTCGTATGAAGTCCATCCACACCTTCGCCAACGCGCCCGACGGAATGGTGGGGGTCAACCTGACGTCGTCCCAACTCCGCGTCGGTCGTTCCAGCAAGCGGCTCAAATAATCGAGGTTGCGAAATCGTTCCATCAGAAACTTGCGAAACGCTTGGCGGTGCGTGTCGTTGACGGGAATCTCAACGTGACGGATGGGAAATTTATTCTTGAGGAAGCGTAACCACGTATTGCGTATGGCGTGGTGCGTGTCATTGAGCGGAACGGGAAACGGCAGGCTGCTTGCCGACTTCATTTCCCGATTTCCCAATTTCCCAATTTCCTCTTGTGCGTAGTCTTCCCACACAAACCTGATTGCCGCCGGTCTGAGATATCCGGCGGGGGCGTCCAAGCCGCCGAGGTAGGGCGTGAAGCGGTTCTCGCGGTAGGCTTTGCGGAAGGCGAGCAGGTCGGCATAGCGCACGTCCTCAATCGGCACGTAAGTCGGTTGGTCAATCGGCTCGCCGCTCCACTCGCTGGCGTTGATTTGGAAGAAGTCGTCGACGGAAACCTCCCACGCTTTGTTGAAGCGTTCCAGCGTTTGATAACGCTCGCGCAGGAAGGGCGCGACCAGTCGCTGGTCGTAAGCGAGGATGGTTTCGCGAAGGTTCCACGTCTGCACGAAATCGTGATAGTCCCGCGCCGCCGCTTCAAGGTGCGCGCGGCTCGTTGGGTCTTCCAATCGCTTCAACTGTTTCCGCGCCCATTGGTCGCTGCCCTTCACGTCATCGCCAATTTGCGCCCACGTTTGCCACGCCTGCGGCAGGTCGGGAAAGTAGCAGCGCAACTGCCGAATCGAGGCGCGGTGCGCGGGCGGGAAGTAGGTGCAGAGCGTCCGCATGAAGCGGTCCTCCCGCGACCACAAAAAACGCGGCAGCGCGCTCCGCCGCTCGTAATCAAACGGGTTGCTGACCGAGCCAGTGAGCATGACGAGAAACGGATACACCATCGTCATCCCGCCGACCACCAGGGCGAAGTAGATGAAGATGATGACAAGGCGTCCTTTGGCGGATTTTGCGTCGGTATGGCTGATGATGGACATGGTGCGTGATGGGTGATTGCAACGGCGCAATCACGCTTTGAGCGTCACAACATCTCCACTCGCTGCCGATTGATAGCCTGCCATCAATATCCTCACCAAAGCGGCGGCGTCCCGGGCAGTCATCTCGCTTTCGCGTCCGCTTGCGATGCAGTCCACGAAATTTGAGGCGTCATTGAGCGACCACGTGCGCTCGTCGCCGAGAGACACCCAGCGGCGTTTGAACAGCGGCGGTGGTGTTTGCGGCTGCGTGCTGCGCCACATGCTCATCGGGTCGTCAGGATTGACGGGCGGCGGTGGCGCGTCCGGTTCGTCGGCGTACACTTCGAGGCGCGGCTGCCAAGCATCGAACGTCAACACGCCTTGCGTGCCGATGAGACACACGCGCTGCGGTCCGCCTTTCGGATGACTGTTGAAGCCGATGCGTCCGCCGGTGATGGTTGCCGTGATGTCGTCCTCTAACCTCATTGCAAGCAAGCCGAAGTCTTCGATGTCGCGCTCAATATGCTCCCGGAAAAAGTAGTTCGCCGTAGAGCCGAAAACCGTTCGCACCTCACGTCCTGCCAGCCAGCGCACGAGTCCAACGGCGTAAACGCCAATGTCGAATAGTTCGCGCTTGGCGTCGTGAAACGTAAAGCGTGACACAGGGAATTTTTCCTGTCGCTTCGTGCCGACAGGCGCAGTGCCCGCCTGCCCTTTGGCGAAGAGAACGTCGCAATGCACAGCGAGAAGTTCCCCCACTGCGCCTTCTTTCACCGCTCGCTTCGCGGCGCGCGCCCACGGAGCGTGGATGCAACTGAACATCTGACTTTTCACGCCCGCTCTCTCGACGGCGGCAGCGATGGCGTCAGCGTCCTCCACGCTGCCCGCGAGCGGTTTGTCCAAGTAAAGATGCTTGCCTGCTTCAGCGCAGCGCACGCCGACGCGCCCGCGCCGTTCGGTTTCGACGCACAGGCTGACGATGTGAACGTCATCACGGGCAAGCGCGTCATCCAAGCGACGCACGTAAGGCACATCGAAATCCTGCGCCAACTGCTCATTCAACATTGCGCGCTCTGGTGTCACGTCTTCCTCGTCCGTAACGGCAACCAACCGACAGCGCGGGTCCGCAGCGAAACACGCAGCGTAGTTCTCTTGATGTGTGCGTCGACCGGCGACGAGCAGAACCCCAAACGGCGGGGAGAGGGGAGGGGGGAGAGGTAAGTGGAGATCTGTCTCTTGCTGACTGAACCCTGAATCCTGAACCCTGAACCCTGCGTGATACACCACGCCCCGATTGCCCAGCACCATGAGGTCCGTCATTGGACTGGCATCAGGCGTAGCCCCCACGCTGACGAGTGCGGTTTGCCCGCGCGCAAATTGCAGCACGGCGGTCAACTGCCCGTCGTTGCTCAATGGATACGTTCTTTCGACCGGCGCGTTCATCCACGTTGCGACGGTTGCGATGACGTCCTTCAGACACGATTCCAGTTGCGCCCGCTGAGATGAGAGGTGAGCGAGGCAGCGCACAAAGACGACGTTGCCGATGCGCCCCTCGCTCAGCACTTGCTGGACCGACTGTTGGAGCGATTGAAGCATTGTTCTCTGAAACGTGAAACGTGAAACGTGATGCAGGGATACAAAGATGCAAAGATGCAAAGATGCAACGGCTTATATCCTTGCATCCTTGCATCCCTGCATCCCTGCATCACGTTTCACGTTTCACGTTTCACGTTCTCAAACTTCCCCTCCACCACACCCACGCCGCCGTCAGGGCGCACACGCTTGCGCCGATGAGGACGGCCGACGTCAAATCGAGATGCTCGCCCAGCGTGCCCGCCTGAAAATTGCCAAGGGGGGAGGCGCCAGCGAACATGAGCGCCCAGACGCCCATCACGCGCCCGCGATATTCGTCCGATACGCTCGTTTGCAACATCGTGTTGCATGTCGACATGAACGTGATTCCGCCGAATCCCGCTCCCGCCAAAAAAATCAACACGGTGGGATAATGCCTCCACAGCGCGAAGCACGTGACCATCAGACAAAACCACAGCAGACCGCCGATAATCAGGCGTTCGCGTGGAATTCTATCACCGAAAGTGGCGACGGACAACGCCCCCAACACCGCGCCGACGCCGTTCGCGGAAATCATCGTGCCGAAACCACCTCCGCCGACGTGCAGCACCTCGCGGGCGAATGCCGGGAGCAGCACGCTGTAAGACCAGCCGAACACACTCGCCACGCCGACGATGAACAACAAGGTGCGCACGCGCTCATTTTGCCGCACGTAGGCAAAACCGTCCAGCGCGTGCCGCCACACGGATTCCGTTCGCGGTTTGGGCGACGTGGGCCTCAGTTGCATCAACCTCAGTCCAATGATGACGGCGATAAAACTGAGGGCGTTCAACAGGTAGCACAGCCCGATGTTGAAGTGGGACATGAGCAAGCCAGCGAGGGCAGGCCCGACAATCCGCGCTCCATTGAACATCGAGGAGTTCAGCGCGAGCGCGTTCATCAAGTCCTGCTTGCCTACCATCTCCACCACGAACGCCTGACGCGGCGGCATGTCGAACGCCATCACGACGCCGCCCAACGCGGCAATCAGCGCGATGTGCCACACCTGAATTGCGCCCGAAAAAACGAGCGCCGCCATCGTGAAGGCGAGCAGCATGGAGACGGCTTGCGTGATGATGAGGATGTTGCGTTTCGGCAGCCGGTCCGCCAGCGCGCCGCCGAAGGTGGAGAAGAACAACATCGGCAGCGACCCCAACGCCGCCACCGCGCCGAGCAGAAACTTGGAGCCAGTCAGGTCATACACCAGCCAACTCTGCGCGGTGTTTTGCATCCACGTGCCAATGAGCGACACAAACTGACCGGCAAAGAACAGGCGATAGTTCGGATGTCGCAGCGCGCGGAACGTGCGCAGCGCGCGGCGGGGTGAGTCTTTCATCGCTTCCTTCTCGGCGTTGGTTTGTTTGCGAAGTTGTGCGGGTTCGCATCCCTGCCTCTATTATACCGACCGTCCGCCGTCTGGTCAAATGGACAAATCCGCCACCGTTACGTCTTGCACCAACACCGTGACGCCCGGCTTGAGGCGAAACGAGGCTTGCATCTGCGCGATGGCGCGGGTGATTCTGTCGACATCGCTGTCGGGCACAATGAGAAGCAGCAGGTTGTTCGTGCCGGGGAAGACGGGTGTGTTGAACTTTTTCCCGCGTCCGCCGACGCCATGGGCGTCGAAGAGTTTGGTGTAGCGGCTGACGCCGACTCCTTCGAGCGTTTCCGTGAGGCTTTCGTCAATGCCGCTGTCGTAAATGATGGTGAGAAGTTTCATGTCGGTTGCGCGTTCAGGTATTCGGGTATTCGGGTATTCGCGTGACGACTTCCAACGCGAACACGCGAATACGCGAATACCCGAATATCTCATCCTTCATCTCTCATCCCTAATCTTCGTGCCCTGAACTCTGAACCCCGAATCCTGAACCCTAACACGCGCCCCACCCACGCAAGGAAGTCGTCAAAGAGCGTGTAAATGACGGGAATCATCACCAGCGTCAGCAGGGTGGACAGAATCAAGCCGCCAATCACGCAAGTCGCCAGCGGAGCGCGCATCTCGGCGGCGCGCCCGATGCCTAAGGCGATGGGCAACATGCCGAACACCATCGCAATCGTCGTCATCAGAATCGGGCGCAGCCGCGTCGGTCCTGCTTCTTTAATGGCTTCGTTGCGCTCCATGCCGCGCGCCCGCAAAGTGTTCGTGTAGTCAATCAACAGGATCGCGTTTTTCTGCACCAGTCCAACCAGCATGATGAAACCGATGAGCGACACGATACTGAGCATCTGGTTGGCAATCACCAGCGCGAGAATCGCGCCCACCAGCGCCATCGGCAGACTGAGTTGGATAGTGAACGGGTGAAGCAGGTTGTCGAACAACGCCGCCATCAACAGGTAAACGAGAATGACCGACAGGAACAACGTGCCAAACAAATACGGAAACTCGTCGCGCATAATCTGAGCCTCGCCGCCGGCGTTGAGTTGGATGTCGCCCAGTGGCACGTCCGCAATCTTCTCCGCGATGACGTTCGCAATGTTGCCTGCCGCTACACCAGGCGCGAGATAGGCAGCGACCGTGACCTTGCGCAGGCGGTCTTTGCGGTCAATTTTGCTGGGACCTTCACCTAACGTGACGGTGGCAATGTCCTGCACACGAATCGGCTGTATCGTGCCATGATTATCCTTCTTACTGCCGACGATGACGTCTTTGACGTCCTCCACGTTGCTGCGGTCGAAGTCGCGGAACTGAACGCGGATGTCGAACTGCTCGCCGTACTCGCGGTACTTCGCGTCAGTGTTGCCCTCAATCGCGTTGCGGAGCGCCAAGCCGATAGCGGTCACGTCAAAGCCCAACTCGGACGCTTTGACGCGGTCGACCACGACCTGCGCCTCCGGCTTGCCGGGGCGCAAACTGATGTCGGGATTCACAATGCCGGGAATTGTTGCAATACGGCGGCGAATCTGTTCCGCCACCTGTTTCATGCGCTGCAGGTCGAACCCCAACAACTCCAACTGCACGGGCGCATCCGTGCCGCCGAAGCCCCGAATGTTCACGGCATTGATGCGCGCGTTGGGCACGTCCGCGATGCGCTGCTTGATTTCCTCCAAAACGACAAAGTCGGGGCGGGCGCGGAGGATGGAAGTGGAAGAGTGGGAGAGTGGGAGAATGGGAGAGCGAGGACTCTTTCTCCCATTCTCCCATTCTCCCATTCTCCCGCTCTCCTGTCCATCCGCCGAAATCACCTGCGCCTTTGAGAACGGGTTGAGTTTGTCCATCACGCCCAGTTTGTCGTAGAGTTGAATCGCAATCTCTCCGAACTGCCGCCCCTGCTCGGGAACGGAGCGCGCGCCGCCACTGATGGCGCCGACGCGGGTGAACATGCTCTTGATTTCGGGGATGTTGACGAGACGGCGCTCAATGTCCTTCAGGATGGCGTCGGTCGCTTGCAGGCTTGCCCCCGGCGGGAGTTCGACGGTGATAGCGAGTTGTCCCTGGTCGGTGACGGGAATGAAGCCGAACTTCAGGCGCGGTCCCCCCCACAGCATAACCAGCACCATAGCGGCAACGCCAAGGACAATCACGTGGGGGCGATGGCGCAAACTCCAGTCCAGCACGCGGCGGTAAACGCTGTAATCCAGCCAGTTATAGAAGCGGTCCAGCGCGCCAAAGATGCCCCCGCGCGCCTCAAGCTCCTCGCCCAACTTATACCAGCGCGATGCCAGCATCGGCGTCACAGTAAACGAAACGAGCAGCGAGAACAGCGTGGACACAGCGACCGTCAAGCCGAACTGCCGGAAGAACTGCCCGACGATACCGCCCATCCATGCCATCGGCAGGAACACGACCACGTCCACTAGCGTAATCGTAATCGCCGCCAAGCCGATTTCGCTGCGCCCGTTGTAGGAGGCTTCTTTCGGCTGCTCCCCCCGCTTGAGGTGGCGGTAGATGTTTTCCAGCACCACGATGCTGTCGTCCACGAGAATACCGACGACGAGCGACAGCCCCAACATCGTCATCTGGTTGAGCGTGAACCCGGCAAACCGCATCGGGATGAACGTGGCGATGAGTGAGGTCGGAATCGCAATCGCGCAGATGAAAGTGCCGCGCAGGTTGTGGAGAAACAGGAACACGACGATGACGGCGAGCAGCGCGCCCAACACGAGGCTCACCGTCACGTCCTCCAACGCGGCTTCGATTTGCGGTGATTGGTCTTGCGAGATAATGAAGCGCACGTTGCCCGGCAACTCGCTCTCTAAACGCGCCAGTTCTTTTTTCACCGCATGGATCACGTCCACCGTGTTCGCGTCGGAGAGCTTGGTGATGACGATGCCCACGCTGTCGCTGCCGATGAGTTTGCCGTCCTCGTTGCGATACCACACGCGGGCGATGCGGTCGCGTTCGGCAACGGTGTCGCTGACTTCCGCCACATCGCCGATGTTGAGCGACAAGCCGCTGCCGCCCTGCTGCGGCAGCGGCAGTTTGATCTCCTTGAGTTGTTCAATGCTTTGAAACTCCCCAATGAGTCGCGCGTCATAGTCGCGTTCGCCTTCGGTGATGTGTCCGCTGGGGATGTTGGCGTTGGCGCGATAAACCGCGCCCACCACGTCGTTGATGGACAAGCCGTAGGCCTGCAACCGCTGCTTGTCAACGGCGATGCGGATTTCGCGCACGTCGCCGCCGGTCACGGTCACGTTGCCGACGCCCGGCACCTGCGCGAGACGAAATTTGATGCGCGTGTCGGCGAGGTAACGCAGTTCTTTCACGGAGCGGTCGCCGCGCATCCCCAGATACAAAACGGGCATCGCGCCGACGTCAAACTTCTCCACGACGGGCGGGTCCACGTCGCGGGGCAACAACCGCCGCGCTGCGTCCACTTTCTGGCGCACGTCGGACAGCGCGACGTTGGTGTTCGTGCCGACGTAGAACTCCAACTGCACGTAGGAGATGCCATACTGCGAACTGGAGCGGATGTGGCGGACGTTGTTGACCGCGCTGACCGCGTCCTCAATCGGCTTGCTCACAAGCGTCTCCATCTCGGCGGGACCCGCGCCCGGATAGACGGTCGTGATGGTGACAAACGGAATGTCCACCTGCGGATTCTGCTCAATCTTCATCCCCGATTTCGACCGCCAGCCGAGCACGAGGAAAACCGACATCAACACGATGACGAAGACGGGACGTTGAATGGAAAGTCTGGTAAGCCACATAACACTTTGGGAAATTGGGAAATTAGGAAATTAGGAAATTAGGAAATTAGGAAATTGGGAAATTGAGTAGCGGCATATCCTAATTTCCCAATTTCCTAATTTCCTAATTTCCTAATTTCCTAATTTCCCAATTTCCCGCTGCTGACGGGTTGCACTTTCGCGCCTTCGGTGACGAAGCCGCCGGCGACCACCTGCTGTCCTTCCTGAAGCCCTGACAGAATTTCGGCGTTCTTGTCGTCGCGCAAGCCGACTTTCACGGTTTGTCGTTTGGCGCGTCCGTCGGCGACGAGATAGACGAACGTTTCCCCTGCTTCAGTGTAAAGCGTCGACTTGGGCACGACCAGAGTGTTGCTGCGCAAACCGAGTTCGATGACGCCGCGCGCGAAGCCGCCGGGCGGCAAATCGCCGTTGCGATTCTCCACCGAAACGCGCACGCGGAACTGTTTGCTTTCGCGTTCGGCCACGGGAATGACCTCCCGGACGACGGCTGCTATCGTTCGGTTGGGCAGCGCGTCCACCGTCACTTGAACGGGCAAACCGGGGCGCACATTGGGCACGTCCAGTTCGGGAACTTGGGCTTCGTAGTAAACTGTGTCCAGCGCGACGACGTGCATCAGAATTGCGCCCGGCGCGACCGTCTCCCCGATATTGACCGTTCGCTGCGCGACAACACCTGACACGGGGCTGAAAATGCGCGTCTGTCGCAGTTGCTCTTCGGCGTAAGCGACCTGCGCTTGCGCCTGATGCACGGCGGCGGCGGCGGCGCGGATGTCGTCTTTGACTAACTTGTACTGCGCCTTGTTCGCCTGCGCAATTTTCAACGTTTCTTCCGCCTGACGCACCGCCGTGCGCGCGGCTTCGACGTCCTCTGCGCTGACCTGCTTTCGCGCCACGTTCGCTTTCGCGGCTTCGAGCAGCGCTTCGTTCTGTCGCACCGCCTCTTCCGCCATGCGGATTTCTTCGGTGGTCGGACCTTCTTCCGTTAAACTCTGGTTTTGCTTCGCCGCTGCCAGCGCCGCTTTCGCGGTATCCATCTGCGATTTCGCGGCATCGCGCTGCGCCTTCGCTGCCTCCAGAGCCGCAACGGCATTGTCATATCGCACCTGCGCCAAATCCATGTCCGCCTGTGCAATCGCTCCGTCCTGGAGGAGCATCTTCGCACGGTTCAGGTTCAGGTGGGCGTCCCGCAGGTTAATCTCCGCCTGACGCACCGCGCTTTCCGCCGTGCGCACCATATCCTCCGCGTGCTGCACGCCGGACTGCGCCCGGTCCACGTCGGCGGCGGCCATGCGCCGCTGCTGCTCGCGCGCCCCCCGCTTGACGTTCGCCAGGTTTGCCCGCGCCGACGCCAGCATCGCCTCCGCGCGTTTGACTTCGGTATCCGTCTGCGCCGACGTCAGCGTCGTGCCCGTCAACGCCTGATTCAGCCGCGCCTTCGCCGCGCGCACGCCCTCTTCGGCGCGGGCGATGTCGGCGTCCACTGCCACGTACTTCATCTGCTCGCTGTCCTGCGCCTGCGCGTAGCGCGCTTCGGCAGCGCGCAGTCCGGCTTTCGCTTGCTGCAATTGCGCCAGAATCTCGCGGTCATCTAACTGCACGAGCAACTTGCCACGTTGCACGCGGGCGCCTTCTTTGGCGAAGACGGCGGCGACCTTCCCCATCAACTTGGAACTGATTTGCACGTCTTCGTCTGACCGCAGCGAACCCGTCACGGACAGCGTGCGCGTCATCGTCCCGCGCCGCACGGTGGCAACTTCCACGGGCACTGCGCGCTCTTGCTTGCTGGCGGCTTGGGGCGGCGTCGCGCCCGGCGCGCCGTTCGCCTTCCCGCTCATCATACTGCGCGCGGCAAAAGCAACGACCACAATAAGCACAACAATCACGATGGCTCTTTTCATCTCAACCTCCCTCGCTTATTTCATGGCCACTTTCATCTCTGCAACCGTCGTGCCCATCGCATGTTCCAACTGCGCGAGGGCGACGAGATAATCATAAAGTGCATTGACCTGATTCCACTGCGCCCGCGTCCACGCGACGCGCGCGTCCATCACTTCCACGTTCGTCCCCACGCCCGCATTGTAACGCACCCCCGACACGCGCAAACTTTCGGCGGCGGCGGCGAGCTGTTTTTCTGCGGTCACACGGCGTTGGCGCGCGCGCGACAGGTTCAGGTAGGCTTGCTTGACCTCCAACTCCACGCCCTGGCGGGCGCTCTCGACGTTTTGCTCGGTCTCTTTCAGCGACTTCTGCGCTTCTGCCACCTGCGACCGCGCCAGTCCGCTGTCAAACAGCGGAACGGTGAGAATGGCTGTGATGGCGTAGGAGGTGCTCTTCTGAAACGCCGTCGCTTTGCTGCGGTCGTAGTTGGAAACTAAATCAAGGTTGGGCTTCCAGCCGGAGCGGGCAACGCGGATTTGCTGCTGCGCGATGTCGACCTGCTGCTGCAACGCCAGTAACTCCGGGCGGTGCGTATGCGCCGTTTCAATCGCTTTCGCCAACGTCACGTCCACCATCGGCACGTCTTCGATAGCGGCGACGTTTACCGGCGTCGTCAGCGGACGTCCCAACGCCGTGTTGAACTGCGACTCGGCGAACTCGACGATGGCATCGTCGTCAATCAACGTCTGCCGCGTGTCCTCCACCTCCGCCTCCGAGCGCAGCACGTCAAACCTCGCCGCCACGCCCGCCTGAAACCGCGCCTTCGTGACGCGCAAATGCTCTTCAGCGGCTTTGAGCGTCTCCTGTCCGACGTCGCGCAGTCGCCGGGCGCGAAGCACTTCAAAGTAGGCGATTTTGGCTTCCATCGTGACGTCATCTCGCGTCTGCTGCAAACTGCGTTGCGCCACGTCCCAACCGATTTCGGCGATGTTCTGCTGCGCCGAACGCCGCCCCCCATCGTAGAAGTTCTTTTGCAGTTGCAGCGAGTGCGTATAGCGAAATTTCGGGGAAACGACAACCTCGCCTTGTCCCAAAGGAGCCAACGAGAAACTGACCTCCGGACCCGACCGTATCGCGGTGGACTGGAGGTTCAGATGAAATCCCTTCGCCGCCTTTGCCGCGCCGATGCGGGCTTCCGCCTGACCGACCCGCGATTCGGCGGCTTTCATGCGCGGGTTGTTTTGCAGAGCCGTCTGCACCGCCTGTTCCAATGACAAAACGTCCTCCGCCGTTGATGGGGCGTGATCTCGAGACCACGCTCCCTCAAGGCACAGCGCACAGACGACACAGAGAACGATTCCTTTCCGATGCCAGCCTTCATATCTCAGCAGCCTCACTTCTGACTCTCCTTTCGCTGGGTTGCCCGTTTGCGATGGCGAGATTGACCGTTTGAGGATTCGTAACGTTCTTTCAGGCGGCGCGGCAGCGGAGCGCGCATGCCCGCCGCACAGAACGCAATCAGTCGCTCCAGCACGTCCTGTTCTTCAGCAAAGATGAGCGCGTCTTCCGAGAAAAACTCAAGGTTCGGGGAGTGGATCCAGGTATGAATTTCAGCGCCAATCACAAAACTAATACGCCAGACGATTTCCGCCTCGGGCAGCGTGGGCAGCGCCCGCGACAAGGCAGCGAGGAAGCGACGGGCAACCACTTTGAACTGCGACAGAAAAATCTCGCGCATCGCCTTGTCGAGGTCGAGCAGAATCTGTCCCACGACGCGCATGTAGTCGGGGCTTTTGTAGCACAGGTTAATACTCGGAGACGTAAAAGCATGGAGGATTTTGTCCAGAGACACGGGCGCATCGCCCGCCTCCGACTCGTAGGCGTCCAACAGGCGCAGACGTTCCTGATTCAGGGGGTCAATGCGGCGGGCAAGAACGGCGCGGAGGAGTCCTTCCTTCGACCCGAAGTGATAATTGACCGCCGCGAGGTTCGCCTTCGCCTCTGCCGTGATGTCGCGCAGCGACGTTTCGCGGATCCCCTTCTCTCCAAACAGCCTTTCCGCCGTGTCCAGAAGACGCTCGCGGGTGTTCGTTGCGTCCATCTGACACCTCCGTTCTAACAATCGCTTGATTCTAACGTTCGTTTCATTCAAACGTTTGAAAGAAATTATGATTGCGGTCAGATGAGATGTCAAGAGGAGAGAAGAAAAAAATCGGTGAGCAGCAAGCAGGAAGCAGTGAGTCGTCTGCTTGGGTCCACTTGGGTTCGCTGTCAGCCCCCCTGAGCCAACTTAGAGCACCTAACAAAACCTGTTTCGCTCCCTTTTGTCCCACGATTGAAATCGTGGGCTACTTTCACAAAACCCCGATGCATCGGGGCTGAAAAAGGGGTAAGCTGGTCGCACCATGCAGTCCCGATACATCTCGATACATCCCGATACATCGGGATACATCGGGATTCATCGGGACTTCGTAAGAGTCGCCCCGATGCATCGGGGTTTTGTTAGGTGCTCTTAGCCAACTTCAGCCAACTGGTGATTGCTCCCCGTTCACTGCTTACTGCTCACTGTTTTTGCGTTTCGCGGATTTGGCTTTCGTCGGGGTGGCAGCCCTCTTCGTCGAGCGCAGTGTCATTTTCATCTCGCGCACGACGTGTTCCAACGCACTCGCTTTGCAGACGAGAAAACCGTTTGTCTGCGGGTGGGCGAAGACGAGCACCTTGTCTTTGGGGTTGATGTTGTATTTCTTGCAGGCGTCTCTCGGAATCACGATTTGCCATCGCTCCCCGACCGTCGCCGCGCCGAGAAACAACTCGTCCATTGATTGCTGCTGTTTGGGCATGGGGTTGCTCCCTTCCTTCATTCGAACTCAACGTCAATACCGGATTTGAGTTTACGGTAGCGACTCATTTCCTGTTGATGCAAACGGCGAGTCATGTATCCTTTTGGGCAGCGGCTTCATATTGAGCCAAGTTAAGCCATCCTTTCGCCCACAGAGCGCCAGCGATAAATCCCACGTCAAGTTGAATGGCGTCAGGTTCCAACGTCTGCCAGTCCTGCTCCAATTTGGCTTTCAACACACTGCTCACTTTCTTATCCTTCGCTGCCTCCGCAGAGTGCCGTTCCAACACCGACTGGAACAAGGCAAGCTGTGCGCTGAGTCGTGGAGTTCGCGTCCGCGCCCGTGAGGCGTATTTTTTGCGCAAGGCTTCCTCGTTCGCCATGTTTATCCCTCAGAGAATAGCGTGAGTTGCGGACCCAACTGACTGGACTCCTCACTTGCGTCGGACAGAAAATCACCGCCTGTCTTGCCTGTCTCACGGTAGTTGAGCAACCGTTGAATGGTGAGCTCGCAGAAACGCAGGTCAATGTCTGCCGTATAACAGACACGGTTAAGTCGCTCGCACGCCAGCAACGTTGTGCCCGCGTGCGCAAAGAAGTCAACCACTAAGTCGCCTTCACGGCTGCTGGCAAGCACAATCCGTTCAATCGCTTTCAGGGGTTTCTGGGCATAGCAACCTTTCACGTCCTCTTCCAACTTGTAGAAGATTTGCTGAACGTCAATCCAGACGTTGCCTGCGCGGATGAACGGTGACTTGCTGCGCTCGCTGTTTTCGGTCAGTTTGCCGCCCACCTCTTTGTAGTAGCCGTTCGTCTTGCGCGGGATGTCGGTGTATTGCGGCGTGAAGGGCGGGTTGCCGCGAACGTAGTAAAGGCACTCCTGTCGCACGCACATCCAGTTTTTCTGTGTGCCGTAGCCGCGCTGGTTGCGCATCGTGATGAAACTGCGTGACTGCACAGGTTTGCCGCGCATCATCAGCATAAAATCGGGCAGCGGCTGAAATCCATTGTTCTGGTCTGCGCCCAGCCATACATAAAGGCTCGCGTCCTCCGTGAGTGACCATTGGCAATTGTCCACCCAACGACTTGACCAGGCGATGTATTCGTCAATCGGCATTTGCTCAAAAGCGACCTGATTGTAAGGCGGGTCTTGCACGGCAAGCGTGGCTTTGCGGTCGCCCATCAACAACGCAATGTGCTCTGGGTTCGCCGCGTCCAAACAGCCGACGCGATGTCCTTTGACAGGGTCTTCCCAGATTTCGCCGAGTGCAAGCATATCATCACCTCCCGTTCTGTTTCAGTCTCAGCGATTCAGCCACAAATCAATCGGCTTCTTCGCCTCCGTGGCAAACGGCAGCGCGACTTTCCTTCCGGTCCCCGCCGACTCGTAAGCCGCGAAGATGATTTCCATGACCGCCTTGCCGTCTTCACCCGTTACAGCGGGTTGAGTGTCGTTGCGGACGCAGTCGACGAAGTGCTGCATCTCCTGCGGGAAACCGTAGTTCCAGATTTCCTCATACATCGTGAACGTCCAGCCCTGCGTGGTTGCGGCTTTTTCGACGGCGTAGCCGTAGCCGACTTCGCTGTATGTTTCTAACGCGCTGCCGTGCAGCAGGTCGGCGTAGGTTACGCCTTGACTGCCGTAGATTTCGGCGCGGTCGTCCATGCCGCCTTGCCGCGCCCAACTTTCCTCGATGAGCGCGACGGCGTCGTTCTCAAACTCGACGATGATGATGGCGTTGTCGTCGCCTTTGGTTTTATCTTGGTGAACGTAAGTGCCGCACTGGGCGTAAACGCTGGTCGCTTTCGGTCTGCCCAGAATCCACCGAGCGAACTCGATGCCGTGACAGCCCATGTCGAGCAGGACGCCGCCGCCGCTGCGCTCTACGTCCCAGAACCACTCAGCGTGTGGACCGAAATGCTTCTCACTTTGCTTGATGAGATACACCTTGCCCAGCGCGCCCTCGTCCACTAACTGTTTGGCGCGGACGTATTTCGGCGTGAAGCACAGTTCCTCCGCGTACATGAGTTTAACGCCTGCATCCCTGCATCCTTGAATCATTGTATCTGCTTCCGCGAGGTTCATGCACAACGGCTTCTCGCATATCACGTGCTTGCCCGCCTGCGCCGCGTCCAGCGTCGCCTGACAGTGGAGGTCATTCGGCAGGCAGAGCGACACGACCTGCACCTCCTCCAACTTTAACAACTCGTGGTAATCCGTGAACCACTTGGGAATGTGATGCTTCTCCGCGAACGCTCTGACGTGCGCCTCCGTCGGCGACGCGACGGCGACGACCTCCGCCCCGCGCACCTGCTTAAACGCCTCCGCGTGAATCTCCGCGACGAACTGCGACCCGATGATGCCGACACCGATAGATTTCATTTACGCCCTCCTTTCTTGCAGCAACTCCACCACTACGCCGTCATGGTCTTTGAAGAACGCGATGCGGAACACGTCCGCGTCGCGCGGCGTGACGTGGAACGGCACTTCGTCTTTCAATCGCTCGTAGTAAGCGTCCACGTCGTCCACGAGGAAACAGATGTGGTTGAATCCAATCGGCGGCTGCGGCGCGGTTTCCCCTGCGCTTTGCGGGCGGTGGAAGAGTTCCAACATTCCGCCGCCTTGTTCCGATTCCATCATGCAGAACTCATTGGGCTGCCCGGCGTTGAACGTTTTGTAGCGTTTGAAGCCGAAATGCCGGGAGTAAAACTCCTCGGCGCGTTGCAAGTCTGTGACGTAAATGGCGGTGTGGTGAATGCGGACTGACAAAAGAATACCTCCTCAAGGTTGGATGAAAGATGTAAGGATACAAGGATGCATCCCTGCATCTTTGCATCTTTGCATCTTTGCATCTATCACTGCTTTAACACTTTGTCTATCCACTCCAACGACGCCTTGCCGTGAAAGACGTGCCCGCCATCGTGAACGTCGAGCAGAACTTTGTCTTCGGCGTTGAAGGCTTTGTAGGCGATTTGGATTTCTTTCAACGCGGCGCGGGCGATTTCGACGGGGAATCCGCCGGGGGCGACCTCTTTCATGCCGTTTTCCAGCACAAGCGCGCGGGGGGCGACGAGGGAAAAGATGTCGCTGAAGTCGAAGTTCTCCTCCAGACCGGAGAAGTTAAAGCAGGGTCAGTGACCATTTTTCATGTTCTCCACCGTCGTCAGCCACCCGCTGCTGACCGCGACTTTGAGGCGTTCGTCCAACGCCGCGACGTACATCGTGGTTTCGCCGCCCAACGACAGTCCCGCGACCCCAACGCGTTCTTTGTTCACCTGCGGCAGCGAGCAGAGGTAGTCGAGGCACACCAGCGCGTCCCACGTTCGCTCGCCCATGATCGTCCAATCCTGGTGCTGCTGGTCGTGCGTGCCGATGTCAGGCGCGATGACGGCGTAGCCGCGTTCCGCCAACGCCTTGCCGTACCAGTAAAGGCTCTGCCCGCGCACGATTTGCTCGCCCGTTCCGCCGTGACCGTGCAAGCCCAACATACCCGGCGTTGTGCCTTGCTTCGCGTCCTTCGGCATCGCCAGCCAGCAGTGAACACGGCGATCAGGCAGCGTTTGCAGAGTGAGTTCTTCGAGCGTGTAATTCGCGCCTTCGGGTTCTTCGCGCTTGATGACTTTCGCGTCGAACGGCACTCGCTCCGGTTTCTTGCCCCCCATCATCAGCGCGAACAATTTCTCCCGCGCCAGTTGCTGCCAGCGTTTCGCCTCCTCGGGCGTCGTCGCCTGAAACCGCAGGGCGCGTTTCGCCAGTTGTGCCTCTGGGACGGCGGCGAACGCGACGACGAACACGGCAGTCAGACACAGTAATGCCAATTGATTCATGCGCGCCTCCTTTACCTCACCGCCTCTAACACCACCGCATCCACCCCCACCATGTAACCGACAGACTTTTCGTTCTTGCCGACGACGGTGAACTTGAGTTGATGGTTGCCCGCCGTCAGTGTGACTTCGTCGAGGTCAACTTTGCCGCTGGGAATCACGCCGTCGTTGAAGCCGTCAAACACGCTGCCGACGTCTTTTCCGTCGAGGCTGACTTGCACCTTGCCGTAGTCAATCGCTTTGGTCAGGTAAACGGAGAGACGATATTTGCCCGCTGTCTTCACGGGCAGTTGCAGCGTAAAGTATGCGCCCGGCTGCGGCGGACGGAACCAGAGGTGAACATCGTTGCTCCAATGCGGACCGAACCCGCGCATGTCTTGCGGACCCAGCACGTCACGATGCGAGGTGGCAAGGATTCTCAGTCGTTCGCCCTCCAACGCGCCGGGGTAAAGTTGCTTGCGCAGAACGAGATAATCTACAACGAGTTCTTTCCCCTCGGCGAGCGTGAGCGTGACTTTGTGCGCGCCCTGTTTCAGCAGCCCCGTCATGCCCGCTTCGGCGCGTTCCAACCGCAGCGCGTCGCTTTGGGCGTTCACTTCGCCCAGCGGTTGACCGTCCACACTGACCTGCGCCCGCCCGCTGTCTTTGCTTTTGAGAAGCCCCAGAAAAATCGTGTAGTAGGAATCGGTCGGCAGGGTCACGTTGAACGTGAGCGCGCTGCCCGACGCGGCGACGGCTTTGCCGCCGCTGAGTTCAACGTCCAGATTTTCGTCGTCAATGACTTTCCCGCCCACGACTTCCAGCATTTCCGCTTCGATGGCGTTCTGCGCTTTGATGGATGGCGGACGACGCGCCTCCACCGGCGGTAGGTTCTCCCAGCCGTCAACCGCGCTGTCCTGATACCAGTAGGTCGTGAAGCAATAATCCGCGCCCGGATAATCGTTCGTGCCGCCGTGTTCGATGTCCACGCGGATACTCTTCTGGAACGGCACGCAATCGCTGATTTGATAGCGATACGCCGCGATGCGCGAGTTCTGCTCGTCCTTCACGAGGCAGCCGTGAAACGGCAGCCAGAATGGACCGGTATTGAAATACCAGCCGCTGGTAAAGTAGTCCTCCAGCCCCGTGCCGTAAATCGAAGGGAACGTTTCGCCGTCCACGTAAATTTTCTCATCGCCCTCCAAAAACCACAAGCCGCGGTCGCCCTGCATGTTGAGGTTCACGCCGACGTAATGCCCGCGTCCCGTCGTTTCGAGCAGCGTGACATGCTTGCCGCGCTCTGTCGTTATGCGCCGCCACTTGGCGTGGAAGTAGCCGACGCGACTCATGTCCGGCGGTGTGGGGTCGAGGTCAACCTGCCACGACAGTTCCACGTTCTCGCTGCCCTCGTGCGCGATGTCCACCCGCGCCGATTTTGCGAACGGCATCGGGAAATAACAGGCATAGCCATCCTCGTTCATCATCAGCGGCAGCGATTTGAACTGGCGTTCGCCGAAGCCGACGCCGAAGAAGTCCCCGAGGGGCGCTTCCACCGACGGAAAAATCGCATCGTCCCAGTAAGCACGGATGACCAGACGGCGTAAAGTGAACCGCGTAGCGGGAGCAACCCGCACGCGCAGGCTGCGAATCGTGCCGCCTTTTTTCTCATCCAGCAGCGTGACCGTCGTTCCGCCAGCGAGCGTTGTTTTGCCTTCGCGGCGCGCGAAGGGGGAGGGCATCGGAGCGGGCGGTTGCCCCGCGTTCTTCCACTGATTCAGCACCATTTCCAACGCGGCTTTGTCCTCTGCCGTCAATTCTCGCGTAAAGGTGCGCACCTCTGTGCCCGAGGGAAACTGATGATACTGAATCTGATAGTACATCGTGCGTGGGTCGTCAACCTCAATGCGCAAACTCTTCGCAAACGGAATCGGGAAGAAACAATACCACCCGCCCGACGACTGCCCCGCAAGCGGGCGCACGAACGGCGGATAGCGGTCCTGAAAGAGGTCCTGCATCGGACACGCGATGCGCGGTTCCGCCTCGCCGTCAAAGTAGAAACGGATGAACCCCGTCGCGTTCGCCGACCAGATGCGATAGATGCAACCGGGACCTGTCAGGTCGGCGAGCAAGGCGCGGTTGTTGGGCAGCCGTCCCGTGTCGCCGTTGAGAAAATGCCCCGCGTCGCCGTTGCCGCCGCTGCGGTCGTAGGACGAAACCTGCTTACAGACGGCATTTTTCAACACAGGCAATTGGTTGAATTGCGCCAAGTATTGCAGACCGTAAAGAGGCTTTTCCTGTGCTCGAAGCGGCGCTGTGAAGGTTGAGACACAAAATGCAGAGATGACGATAACGGCTTTCCGTAAGTTCATCGTTGAAACTCCTCCCATCAAATCGCTGTCCACATGTCAAGTGTATTTTAGCAGAACGGCAGCAGCACATCAAGAAGCGCGGACTCCTTCCCTTCCGTCAACCTTTCTGAAACTCTTTTCTGCCTTCCCTTGTAGAATCCAGCAATGACATCAACCTTACCGACAAGTCGGTATCTTCGACAAAGGAGGACAAATGATGAAACGTAAAATGATGGTCCCTCTAATTCTGGCAGGCGTCCTCGCGCTGGGTCTGGGAGCGCGGAGCGCGACGCGCACGGCGCAGGCGCAGGGCGATGCCAAGACGGTGAAGGTGGACGATTTTGAGTCGGGGCTGGTGGGATGGTCCGCCGTCAAACTCTCGGAAGCCACCGGGTTCGGTGAGGACGGCGAAGCCAAACTGTCGGTGACGAACGACAAGCAGCAAGTGAAGACGGGCAAGGGGTCGCTGTTCTACTCCTACGACGTCGCGCCGAATACGCTACGGCTGCTGGCGATGCAGCGCGCGTTGAATCTGAAGGAGATGAAGTCACTGCGTTTGTGGGTGAAGTGCAGCAACGCCACCGTCGTCCTCGTGGGCGTGACCGAGAAGGGCGGCGCGAGCTATCAGGAGTTCGTCTATTGTCCGCAAGGGACGTGGCAGGAGGTCGTGATCAACCTCGACGAGTTGACGCCCGATGACCCCGCCAAAGACAGCAACCGCAAACTCGACCTCGACCAGATTGAGTCGCTGCAAATCGCCGACCTGAGCAGTTTCCTCGTCATGCTGCTTCCCGAACTCAAAGGCGCGCGGGTGATGTGGCTGGACGACGTGGAGTTCTCCTCGAAGCCTGTCACTCAATCAACCGGCGCAGCGAAGAACGCGGCGGGTAAGCCTGTTCACGTCGTTGACAACTTTGAGACGCCCACGATTCGCTGGGTGCCCCTCAGTTTCGAACTCGCCGTGCAGCCGAAGATTGGCGCGTTTGACTCGACGCTCACGATAGACCCCAGCGCGCCGCCCGGCGGCGGCAAGCAGTCGCTCAAGGCGACCTACCCACGGCAAGGCATGAAAGTCAACGTCCTGCTGCGCGGTGTGGAGAGGGTCGACCTCAAGCAAGCCACCGCCCTCAACCTGTGGCTGAAAACCTCCCGTGACGGCACGTTTGTAGTGGGCGTGAAGGAGAAAGACGAGTCAAACTATCGCCAAATCGTCGAACTCAAGGCGGGCGACGGCTGGAAGGAGTTCACTTACGCGCTGAGTAGTTTCATGTTGGAGGACAACAGCCAGGACGAAAACAACAAACTCGACGCCGATCAAATCAAAGAAATCACCATCGCCGACGCCTCGACGCTCTTAGGCGGCAGCGCGGGGGGAGATAACGATTTGTGGGTGGACGAGGTGCAGTTTGCGCTGGGAAATTAGCGCAGCGTCGCCGCCACGCTCCATGAAAATCGAACTCGAACTCGTCGTCGAACTCGGACGTTTATGCCGTTTCCCAAACGACCGACGACGAGTTCGAGTCGAGTTCGATCCTTTTCAGAGGGAATCACCCATGCGTCGCAGACGCCCCCTGCCGCAGGGAAATACCGTGATACCACGGATTTGATAGACGAACGCGTTCCGGCTTGCCGAGAGTCCCGACAAGTCGGGAGACGCTGGCTCCCCGCCCCTATCCGTGTCCGTCCATTAAATCTGCGGTATTTTCGAAGGAGTCATTCATGCGCCGTTGACGCGCCCCGCCGCAGGAAAATGACGGCATGGGATGCCGTCGCCCCCGTCCCCCGCTGG
>FWPU01007012.1_pt1 | contig 21439 bp, 16 predicted proteins | sample 2228361 | NCBI WGS metagenome assembly FWPU01 (sample SAMEA103939777, study PRJEB20133) | metagenome
ACCAGGAGCCACGTCCCCTGGCTCTCGAGCACGCCCGTGTTGTAGTTGACGACACCGTACTTGCTCGCGAGCAGCGGGCTCCGGTCGAGGTCGAGCATGCGGAAGTCGATGTGCCGCGACTGGTCCGCGAAGCGGCGGAGCAGGTCCTTGATCTCGCGTACCCGGCCCTGCTCCTGGCTGTTGTAGAAGACGGTGATTCGCACGTCGCGATCGAGCCGTCGCGCGGTGCGCTGCGCCTGGTCGGAGAGCGTGTGCTCGCGGGTCGGCGTCAGGTCGAGCGTCACGTTGTTCGCCCAGGCGAGCACGATGACGAAGAAGGCGATGACGATCGCGAGCAGCAGCTCCGCGCCGAGCCACACGTAGTGCAAGGCCATCGAGCGCGACCTCACACCACGCCCCTCCACGACCGGCTCTGCAGCGAGCGAAGGCTCGCGAAGAGGAAGATCGCGATGAACGCGACGAAGTAGGCGACGTCCGCCGTCTGAATGCTGCCCGAGGCGAAGTTGTAGTAGTGGTCGAACAGCGAGAGCAGCAGCAGGACGCGGATGATCCGCTCGTCGCCCACCGCCTCGTTCCAGGTCATGAACCAGAAGAAGACGAGGACCCCGTAGGTCAGCATCGCCGCGACCACCTGGTTCTCGGTGAGGGTCGAGGCGGCGATGCCGCACGCGATGAACGCCGTGCCGAGCAGCAGGAGCCCGATGAAGCCCGCGATGGGCGGGCCGAGGTCGTAGGGGAAGAAGACGTAGAACACGATGAACGGGATCGTCGCGAGCGCGACGATGACCACGAAGAAGAGCCACGCGGCGACGAACTTCCCGGCGATGAGCTGCCAGTCCTTGACCGGCAGCGTCCACAGGAGCTCGATCGTGCCGAGCTTCCGCTCCTCGGCGAACAGCCGCATCGTGAGCAGCGGCAGGACCAGCAGCGTGACCAGGCGGTAGTCGACGAAGACGAAGCGCCACAGCCCGGTCGAAAGGACCTGCGCGCCGAAGGTCACGAAGAGCGCGACGTCCGTGTAGAAAAAGTAGCCGGACAGCACGAGGTAGACGGCGAGCAACACGTACGCCGTCGGGGAGCCGAAGTACGCCGCGAGCTCGCGGCGCGCGATCGCCCTAACGGCCCGCAACGGCTCGCTCCCGGGGCTCCTCGGAAGGCGCCGTCTGCCCGGGCTCGCCCACCACCGTGAGGAAGATCTCCTCGAGCGTCATCACCACCGGACGGAGCTCGACGAGGCCGTAGCCCGCGCCGACCACCGCCTGCGCGATCTCGCGGCGCACGTCGAAGCGGTGCTCGCAGCGCAGGAGGAAGCGCGTGCCCTCGCCGTCCGAGCCCTGCGCGACGACCTCGACCACGTGCGGCACCCCGTGGAGCAGGCGGGCGAGCGCATCGCGCGGTCCGAGCGCGCTCACCGCGAACTCGCGGTACGGCCGCAGGTGCTCCTCGAGACGTGCCGGCGAGTCGACCGCGACGATCCGCCCCCGGTTCATGATGATCACCCGCGAGCAGATGGTCTCGACCTCGGACAGGATGTGCGTCGAGAGGAGGACCGTGCGCTCGGAGCCGAGGTTCCGGACGAGCGCGCGGATCTCGGTGACCTGCTCGGGGTCGAGGCCCGACGTCGGCTCGTCGAGGATCAGGACCGGTGGGTCGCCAAGCAGCGCCTGCGCGATGCCAACCCGCTGCCGGTAGCCCTTCGAGAGGTTGCCCACCAGCCGGTGCGCGACGCGCTCGATGCCCGCGGCGTCCATCACCTTGCGGACCGCGGCGCCGACCTCGCGCGGCGGCACGCCCTTCATGTCGGCGATGAAGCGCAGGTAGCGCTCGACCGGCATCTCGCCGTACATCGCGGCGCGCTCCGGGAGGTAGCCGAGGGAGCGCCGCGCGGCGAGCGCGTCGCGCACGACGTCGTGCCCGGCGATCGTCGCCCGCCCGGAGGTGGGCGGGAAGACGCCGGTCAGCATGCGCAGGGTCGTGCTCTTGCCCGCGCCGTTCGGGCCGAGGAAACCGACCACCTCGCCCCGCGCCACGCTGAACGAGACGTCGTGCACGGCAACCGTGGCCCCGAACGTCTTGCGCAGGCGCTCGGCCGTGATCTCCACTCTCAAACGGTCCCCGCGCGGGATGGGTCCATCGAGATCCGGGCGGCGGCCGGTCGCCTCAGCTCGCGGCGTGCGTCTGCGGGATGGGGATGCCCTCGCGCGCCAGCCGCTCGCGCGCCGCGTCGCGCCGGTCGAGCAGGAACTTCGGCCGCCAGACCTTGACGACCGACGGCACGACGATGAGCCCACCGACGGTGTTGAACGCCATGAGCAGCGACAGCAGCAGTCCCATCTCGGCCTGGAACTTGAGGCTCGAGAACCACCAGAAGATGGTGGACGCGAACATCGTGCTCGCCGTGAAGATGATCGCACGTCCCGTCGTCGCGGTCGCGTAGTCGACCGCGTCGTCGACGTCGCGCCCCTCGTCGAACGTGTCGAGCATGCGACTGAAATGGTAGATGCCGTAGTCGACTCCGCACCCTGCACCTGCGGCCGCGACCGGTAGCGAGTTCACGTTGAGGTCGATCCGCCACAGCACCATCACGGCCTCGCAGACGAACTGCGCGCCGACCACCGGGATCATGAGCAGGACGGTCGCGGACAGGGAGCCGTAGGTCAGGTAGAGGCACACCGCGACGACGAGGAACACGATGCCGAGCGTCGTCCAGTATGACTCCTCCACCTTCTCGTTGACCGCGGCGAGGATGCCGAACATGCCGCCGGCGAGGCGGAACTGGAGCGAGTCGGTCTGGTGCTTCTCCGCGAACCCGCGGGCCTTCTCGATCGCGTTTGTGATGATGGCGTTCGAGTGGCCGCGGAACAGCGTCACGATCGTTCCGAACTGGTAGGACGGGTCGATGAATCGGTCGAGGTCGCCCGCCTGGCCGCTCTGCGTGAAGGTGTAGAAGAGCTGCGCGATGTTCTTCGGGTTGTCGGGGATGAAGCCCCACTTCGGCTCACCCTCGTGGTAGAGCCGGGCGAGCTGCTTGACGATGTTCACCACGGAGACCGACAGCGCCGCCCCCTCGACCTCCTCCATCTCGTTGCCGTACTCCTCCATCAGCAAGAGGGGCTCGCGCGTCTTGATGTTGTCCGGCGCCTTGGTGTCCGCGATCGCGATGAGCTGATTCGCGCCGAGGAAGTCGTGGTTCAGGACGTCGTACGCCTTGTTGTACGGGTGGTCGGCGAAGAGCAGCGCGGCCCCGGGCGTCATGTCGCCCACCTTGAGCGTCCGCCCGATGAGGAACGAGCCCACGAAGATCACGAGTGTGATCCCCAGGACCGCCCAGCGCCGCCAGCCGGCGCTCGACCAGATGGTGAAGTCGGTGATCGCCTTGTAGAACTTCTCGGACCAGCGATCGTCGGTGTCGTGGCCGGGCGGCGGCGGGGGGTTGATGTAGGCGAGGATGATCGGGTGCAGCGTCACGACGCTGATGAAGATCGAGATGATCCAGAAGCTCGCGAAGATCGCCACCTTCTGGATGAGCGGGATCGGCGCGATCGCGACCAGCAGGATGCCGAGGCCGTCGGTCACGATGGCCGCGATCGCGGGCGGGAACAGCGCGCTGTACGAGACGACGATCGCCTGATACTTGTCGCCCAGGCGGTGGTACTCCTCGTGATAGCGGTCCATCGACTGCACGGAGTGGCTGATCGCACGCGCCGTGAGGAAGATGGGAATCACCATCACCAGGGGATCGAGGTTGAAGCCCATCAGGTGGCCGAACGCGAGCCCCCACACGGTCGAGAGCATCGCCGAGAAGATCGGCACCCAGATGCCCGTCCAGGTCCGGAAGTAGACCCAGAGCAGCACCGCGATCGTGAGGAAGGTGAGCGCGAACACCCACAGGACCTGCGGCGCGTAGCGCATGACCGAGGTGAACAGGTACGGGAACCCCGTGAACATGATCTCGTGGTTCTCGTCGTCCTCGGCCTCCTTCAGCGCCTGCAGCCGCTCGTACAGGTAGTTGAAGTCGAGGGCTTCCTCCCAGAAGCCCGCCGTGACCAGTGCAGCAGTGTCGTTCTCCGCGACGTACACCCCGTGGATGCCCTTCGTCGCGTAGACCGCAAACTTGACGCGGTCCGCGTCCTCCTGAGTCCGCGGGACGCCGGGGTAGTACACCTCGCGGATCTGCACCGCGCCGCGGAAGGTGTTGATGCTCTTCATCTTCGGCGACGCGATCGAGAGGATCTGGTAGGGCACGACGCCCTTGGTCTCGATGATGTACTTGGTGACGCGGTCGATCTTCTGCAGCGTCTCGGGGTTGTAGATGTCGCCCGACTTCTTCCGGACGATGACGTTCAGCACGTTCGCCGAGCCGAACATGCGGCGGAACTCGTTGTAGATCTTGATGTACGGGTGCTGGCGCGGATAGAAATCGAAGAAATCGGTGTGCAGCCTCATGTCCTTCAGCGAGAAGGCGAAGAAGGCTGTGATCGCCGCGATGAGGAGACTGATGCTCCTCTTGTAGTTGAGGAGGAAGCGGAGATAGGCCTCGATGAATCTCTGCGGGATCATGACTTTCCTTCTTCGGCCTCTGCCGCAGCGCGCAGCAGCACGGCGTCAGCCCCGTTGGTCTCGTAGATCAACCCCGCACCACCCACGAAGAACCCTTTGTCGCCGACGAGCGTCACGCCGCGGAACCACTCGGAGGCGTAGCTCAGCGGCGTCGGGAACTGCTTCCACTCCTTGCCGCCGTCGGAGGTGACCAGCACCGTCCCCTGGCCGCCGACGATCCAGCCGTAGCGACCGGAGAGGGCAACCTCGTAGTAGGAGCGCTCCTCGAACGGCGAGGGGACGGGTCGCCAGGTCTCCCCGCCGTCGTCGGTGCGGAGGATGACGCTGTCGATCCCGACCGCGATGCCGGTCGAGGTGTCGGCGAAGTCGATGCCGAACAGCGTCGTCTCGATGCCGGAGACCTGCTGCTTCCAGGTCCGGCCGCCGTCGTCGGTCCGGAGGATCGTGCCGAACTCGCCGGAGATCCAGCCGGTGTTCTCGTCGGCGAACGAGAGGCCGTAGAGCAGCGCGTCATTGGGCAGCACGCCGCTGTCGAGAGCCGAATCGGGTAGCTTGAAGTCCTCCGGGAGGAGGATCTCCTTCCAGGTCGCGCCGCCGTCCTCCGTGTGCACGATGGCCCCGAAGTCGCCGACGGCCGTGCCGCGCTGCGGCGTGACGAAGGCGATCTTGAAGAGGTTCCGGTCGACCGGCGTCTTCTGCTCGGTCCAGGTGGCGCCGCCGTCGGTCGTCTTGAAGACCAGGCCCTTGATCGACGAGACCCACGCGAGCTGGCCGTCGAGGCAGGAGATGCTGAAGAAGGGCAGCAGCCCGGAGACCATCTGGCGCTCCCAGGTCCGGCCGCCGTCCTTGGTCTTGTAGACGCGCCCGAGGTCGCCCACGACCCAGCCCTCGGTCGGGCTCACGAAGCACGTATCGAACAGGTTCTGGCGGATGTCACGGGGCGGCACCGCCTCGGCACAGTGGCCGTGCGGGGCCGCGAGAAGCAGGGCCATGGTGGGAAGGACCCAGGCCATGATCCTGAGCGTAGCTGTAGCCCACATGCCGGGGGCTTCCTTTCTGACTCTAACGGAGAGATTCGGGAGCAAGGGGGTTCAACCTGCCGGCGAAGGGCGTGCCGGCGACGGGTAATCGCCAAACACGCCCTTCGCAGGCGGTCAAGCCCCTTTGGTCAGAGCACGTACTCGATCTGGAACCGGACGTTCGAACGGTCGCGGACCAGGCCGATCTGGCTCCGGAACACGCCGCTGTTGATCGTCGTGTAGTCGACGATGAACCGCCACGGGTCGCGGACGAACCGGATGTTCGGCTGGAAGAGGATCATCCCCTGCCAGTCGTAGAACATGTTGTAGCCCGGCGTCACCTGGAGCGTCGTGTCGGTGAACGGCGCCTTCCAGTTGTATGTCGTGTTGATCAGCAGCGTGTGCAGGAACTGATTCTCGACGACCGGGACGACGCGGGTCTGGTTGTTCGGCTCCGGCACCGGCAGAGCCTGGAGCGGATCGTGGTCGAAGATGTGCCGGAAGAAGAACTGGGTGCTGAAGAAGAACGTCTGGGTGGGGTTCAGGAACCGGATGTACTGGTTCATGTCCCAGCCGATCGACATGTTGAAGGTGTCCTTGCGGCTCACCGTGTCGAACGTTCCGTCCAGCACCGGTCCCAGGAACTCCGCGATGTACTGTGGCGTCGTCCCCTTGCCGGGGAAGGCGCTCGCGGTCGGGCCGCGGAACAGCGCCTCGTCGCGGAACACCGCGATCTCGCTGCGCAGCACGCTCTTGAGGCTCGGTAGCGCCGTGGTCATCGACGCACCGTTGATCCACACGCGCGGCGCCGTCTGATCGGCGGTGATCACGCTCACACCCTGCACGAAGCCCGGGTCCTCCGGCCGCGCGGCCCGAAAGCGCACCGCCTGCGTGTCGAGCATCGTGAAGTAGCTCGCCAGCGTGAAGGTGAAGTCCGCCCAGTTGAACACGATGCGCCCACCACCGCGCAGCCCGGGGAGCCCGAGCGGCGGCGCGATGAGGTTGGTCAGAGTCTGGCCGGTCGGCGGACCGAGCGGCGGCGCCCAGGGGGACCCACGCGGCCCGCCGGGAATGAACGCCACCGTGCGGTCCATCGCGCCGTAGCCCTCGATGAACACCTGGTCGAACGGGCCGACCGTGCCGAGGCTCACGCTCGCGCGGAGCATGTCGAGCGGCACGCGCCGCTCGTCGAGGTCGATGAAGAAGCCGCCGAAGAAGTTGTCGACCGGGTTGATGTTGTCGAGCAGGCGGAAGACGTCGGTCTCACCCCAGACGAGATTCTGGCGGCCGAAGCGGATGTAGACCGGTCCCTGCTCGTAGTCGACGTACGCCTGGAAGAGCCGGTTGCGGTAGCTCGCGACGCGGCGCAGGCGGCGGCGGCTGCGCTGCAGCGAGAAGGTCACCGAGTCGAGCTGCGACGGGTTGAAGGTCGGGCTCTGGCGCAGCGCCTCCTCGAGCTCCTGCCGCGACTCGAGGTTGTTGCGGTAGGCGCTGGGCCCGAAGTCGTAGATGCCGTCGTACTCACCGCGGTACTGCAGCAGGTAGCCGAAGTCCGTCACGCTCTTCGGCAGGATGTCCGACCACCAGTCGAGCAGGTCGTGGTTCAGCTTGACCTCGAGGAAGTAGCGGTTCTGGATGAGGTTCCCCGCCCCCGAGTAGGGATACGTGCCGCCGAAGCTGCACGTCGCGAGAGCTTCGGGCGGCGAGCCGGCGCACGTCGGCGGCTGGTCCCCGGGGCGCGTCGACTGCTTCGCCATCGTGCCGATGCGCGCGTTGACGTAGGCGCGCATCGTGAGGTTCAGCGTCCCCTCCTCGTTCAGCGCGATGGCCTGTGCATCGAGGGGGAGCGCCGCGATGATGACGGCCGCGAGCAACCCCGCGAGCAGCGTGGCGAACAGCCTGGTACCGAGTCTCCCCGTCATCGGGCCCCCCCTTGCTCGAACCTGGTTGCGGGGCACTGCCCCCCGCGCGCTCACTTCCCTCCCGAGCGCCAAGCCTTTATGCCCAGAGAATTTCCCCTGTCAACGGATCTTGACTCAGGTGCGCGCGTTTCATAGCGCGAATCGCCCGTCGGGCCGACCGATCGGCGCTCCGCGACTTCGACTGCCAGTCGGCGAGCGGGCTAGACCTGACGCGCCGCGGCGCGGGCGGGAACCGGGTCGAGGGAGGACGACGCATGGAGTCGTTGCACCGAGTGGGCGGCGCGTCCTGGGGGTGTCGTGTGCGACGCTCTCTCGCGATCCTGCTGGCGGGCGTCCTGCTGGGATCCGCCTGGGAGGCGCGGGCCGAGCCGTACATGGCGATCCGCGAGGGCCGGAAGTGCGGCGCGTGCCACGTGAACCTCCGCGGCGGCGGCATGCGGACGCTGCTCGCGATCACGCACATGAAGGAGATCACGCACTACCGCGACCTGTTCCCGGAGTTCGAAGAGACGAGCGAGAGCTTCAACGGCCAGATCACGAGCTTCTTCTCGATCGGCGGCGACCTTCGGGTCGACGACGCGATCGTCTTCCAGGACGAGCCCAACGCCGAGGGGCGCGTCCCGAACGACAAGGTGTTCCGCTCGCGGGTCGACGAGAACATCCTCGAGGTGCGCGAGGCCGCCCTCTACGGCCGCGTCGACCTCTACCAGGAGTACCTCTCGTTCTACATCGACGTCTCGTTCGCGCCGGGCGGGACGAACGTCCGCGAGGTGTTCGGCCTGCTCCGCGGGCTGCTCCCCTGGGACGGCTACGTGAAGGCGGGCCGCTTCTACCTCGACTACGGTCTCGGCTACGAAACCGACGACCTGTTCAGCCTCGACAACCCGTCGCAGAACCTCTTCGTGCGCGGCCGGACCGGCACCGACTTCACCGCCTACGACGACGGCATCGAGATCGGGCTGCAGCCCGGGCCGTTCCACATCGCGGCCTCGGTGACCGACGGCCCCGCGGGCGACGCGGACGTCCGCGTCACCTTCACCGCCTACGCGATGCTGCGCGATCTGCCGGTGATCGACAACGCGATCCTCGGCGCGTCACTGCTGCGCGTCGCGCCCACCGGCAGCGAGCGGATCGCGTACGGCTTCTTCGCCGGCGCGAACCTCGGTCGTCTCGAGTATCACGCCGAGGTGGATTTTATCCATGACGACCTCGACGCGACCGCCACGGCGCCGGCGAAGCAGGTCGGGACGTTCCTCGCCTACGGCGAGCTCAACTACCTGCTGCTCGACTGGATCAACACGAAGCTCTTCGGCGAGTACGCGGACAACGACGGACGGCCCGACATGATCGACACGGCGCAGAACCGCTTCGGCGTCGGCATCGAGCCCTTCCTGTCACGCTTTCTCCAGGCGCGGCTCTTCTACTCGGTGGCCAACGGGCCGGAGAACCTGCCGATCGCGAACCAGAACTGGCTCGTGATGGAGCTGCACCTCTTCTTCTGACCGGGCGACGAGTTCGCGCGCGCGCGCCGCGGCCGCGTCCGTTCGCGGCATACGGCGCGCGCGGCGCTCGGCGACCCGCTCTACTTCGCCTCGGCCTGGTGCACGACCAGGACTGTCACTCCGTCGCGCGAGAACTTCTCGCCGGAGACCGAGGCGCTCTGGCCGGCGAGCTTCTTGACGGCACCGTACGGCGCCGGCTTCGCATGGTCCTCGACGAGCAGGAGCAGCTCGCCGCCCTCTGCGAGAACGCCGAGCGGTGCGCCGCCCTTCGCGCACATCTCGGCGCACTCCCGGTGGCTCGCGCCGCGGCCCTTGTCGCCGCGCGGGACGTAGCAGGCGAGGTCGACGATCTCGCCGGTCACCGTCACCGGCTCGCCGCCCGACGCTGCGTGCGCGGGCGAGCCCGCCCCGGCGAGCGAGATGGCGATCACCATCGCGAGTGCCTTCCATGCCTCGTTGCGCATCTCGAAAACCGCTCCTTTCCACGGACTCTTGCGCGCGTCCGTCGCGTCCATCCACTCCGCCCGGACGCGCTCAGTCAAGAGAAACGCGCTTGAGTCGAGGCCGACGGTTTGATTCAGTGCGCACCCGAAAATCCAAGGCACCGATCCGGAGGCAGCATGTCGATTGCGCGCTTTCGGAGCCGGCGACCGCTCTTTCTCGTCGTGGTTGGGTTGCTCGTGGTCGGGGCGCGCGCGGAGGCGCGCGAGGAAGCGCCGCCGCTCCAGTTCAGTCCCGAGCTTCACCTGCCGGCGTCGCTCGAGGAGAACGTCCGCTTCTGGGTGGACGTCCTTACGCGCTACTCGCTCACCGAGGCGATCGTGCACGACCGCGAGCATCCCTCGCACGTGCTCGCCGTCGTGCCGCTCAAGAACGGCATGCGGCTCGACGACGTCCGAGAGCGCTACGCGGCGCTGACCGCTCAGCTCCGCACGGCGGCCGACGAGGAGGTGCAGCCGCTCCTGCTCAGCTTCCGGCCGCCGATGCGCCGCGAGTGGCTCGCGCAGGCGGCCGATCGCATCCGCGTCCAGCCGGGACAGCGCGAGGTCTTCCGGCAGAGCCTCATCCGCTCGCAACGCTACCTTCCGCTCGTGCGCAAGGTCCTCGCGAAGGCGGGCGTGCCCGAGGAGCTGGCCTACCTGCCGCACATCGAGTCGTCGTTCGACGTCAAAGCCACGTCGCGGGCCGGAGCGCTCGGCCTCTGGCAGCTCATGCCTGAGACCGCGCGGAAGCACGACCTGCGGGTCGACGACAAGGTCGACGAGCGGAAGCTGCCGTCCAAGGCGACGGCCGCCGCGGCCGCCTACCTCCGCGAGGCCTACGAGCGCCTGCAGAGCTGGCCGCTCGCCATCACCTCGTACAACTACGGCGTGAACGGCATGGCCCGCGCGGTCGAGGCGGTCGGCTCGCGCACGCTGCACGACGTCCTCGAGCGTCACTCGAGCCCGCTGTTCGGGTTTGCGAGCCGCAACTTCTACGCCCAGTTCCTCGCGGCGCTGCACGTCGCGCAGAACGAGGGATACTACTTCCCGGAGATCCTCGAGATGCGCCGCCGCCAGTACGTCGTGCGCAAGGGCGACACGCTCTGGCACATCGCGCGCCGGCACGGCGTGACGGTCGAGAAGCTCCGCTCCGCGAACAAGTCGCTGTCCGAGTCTGCCCGCCTGCAGCTCGGACAGATCATCATGATGCCGGGCTGAGCGCATGACGCAGGACGACCCGCAGATCGAGGCGGCCGCCGAGGCGCTGCTCGCGGCGCGCTATCCGATCGCGCTCACCGGCGCGGGCCTCTCGGTCGAGAGCGGCATCCCGCCGTTCCGCGGCCCGGGCGGCCTGTGGACGAAACACGGCGAGCCGCCGATGAACGGCTACCAGCTCTTCCTCGCCGACCCGAAGAAGGCCTGGGAGCAGCGGCTCGACCCGCAGGGTCCGATGCGCGAGCTCTGGGAGCGGCTCGCCGCCGCACGGCCGAACCCCGGGCACTTCGCGCTCGCGGAGCTCGAGAGCATGGGCCTCCTGCGCTGCGTCGTGACCCAGAACGTCGACGACCTGCACCGCGCCGCGGGCCAGCGCGAGCTCGCCGAGATCCACGGCAACGCGACGCTGGTGCGCTGCATCGAGTGCACCTCCCGCTGGCCGCGCGACGAGATCTCGCTCGAGACGCTGCCGCCGCGCTGCCCGCACTGCTCGGGCCTCGTCAAGTCCGACACCGTATCGTTCGGCGAGCCCATCCCGCGCGACGTCCTCGACCGCTGCCAGCGCGAGGCGGCGGCCGCCGACTGCGTGCTCGTGGTCGGCACCTCGGCGACCGTCTACCCCGCAGCCGCGATCCCGCTCGAGGTCCTCGAGCGCGGCGGGACGCTGATCGAGGTGAACCCGTACGAGAGCGAGATCAGCGCGCTCGCCGCCGTCGTCGTGCGCGGCGCCGCGGGAGAGGTGCTGCCGCGCCTCGTCGCCGCCGCGCGGCGGCTCCGCTCTCTCTCCTAAGCCGAGCGCTCAGGAGAAGAACTGCTCGATGTTCCCGGCGACGACGTCGACGTCGCGCATCGCGTTGCTGCGGAACACCTTGAGGCGGATCCGCTCGCCGCTCGCGTGCCGCCAGATCCGCTCGTACAGCGCCCGCCGGTCGTGCACCTCCTCGCCGTCGACCGAGAGCACGACGTCGCCCGACTGGAGCCCCGCCCGCTCGCCCGGGCTGTCGGGCATGATGCCGGCGAGGACGACGTGGTCACGCAGCGTGTAGCAGGTGATCCCGAGCCAGGCGCGCGGCGTCGCCGCCGTGTAGCGGCCCGAGCGCTCGATCTCCGCGAGCACGGGCTCGGAGAACGAGGCCGGCACGGCGAGCGTGAACTTCCCGACCTCGGCGAGCGACAGCGCGATCACCCCCACCATGTTGCCGTGCTTGTCGAGCAGCGGCCCGCCGCTGAGCCCGGGGTTCTGCACCGTGACGGTGATCGCGCGCTCGAGGAGGTACTCCCAGAACGCCTCGAAGGCGTCGATCGAGCTGATCACGCCCGCGTCGACGCGCCGGCCCTCGGCGACGCTGGCGACGAGGAACACCTCCTCACCGACCCGCACGTCGTCGATCGGACGGATCTTGACCCGCGGCGTGGGGCCGTCGTTGAGCTTGACGACGCCGAGGCCGGACACGTAGTCGATCCCGACGACCTCGCCGCGCAGCGTTCCGCCGTCAACCAGCGTGACCTCGACGTTGTCGCTGCCGATCAGCAGGTAGTGCGCGGTCAGGACCAGCCCCGAGGGCGCCACCACGGTGCCCGTGCCCATGCGCTCCGTGCCGAGGATCTCGGCGGAGCGGTGGTGCTCCGGGATCTCGCTCCGGATGTGCACCGTCGCAGGGACGACGCGCCGCAACAGATGAACGGAGGCGTTCAACTCGGTATCCCTCGGGGATCGACGCCTTCGTCCCGGGCGACGATCGAAAAGCTCATGTCCGTGGTCGAGCTCGACATCTCTACGACACCCGAGACGCTCTTTGCGAGAGTCGCAGGCGAGGACGGCGCATTCTGGCTCGACGCGCGATCCGCCGACGAACCGACCCTTACGAGCTTCTCCCCGAGCGCGCAACTGGTCGTGCACGCCGACGGGTCGATCGCGACCTCGGGCGCCGCAGCGGCATCGCACGCGGATCCGCTGCACGAGATCGAGCGCTTCGTCGCGGCCGGCGCCACGAGCGCGGCACCCGGGTCCGTGGCGCCGCACACGGTCGGCTTCTTCGCCTACGACCTCGCGACGCTCGTCGAGCCGCGCATGCGGCCCTACCGCGACGCGACGGCGACGCTGCCCCTTGCCTACCTCGCGCGCTACGACGCGGTCCTCGAGCTCGCGCCGCAGGCGAGCAAGGAGGCACGGTCGCCGCGCCGCCTCCCGCTGCGCATCCATGCACGGAGCGCCGGCGCGGCCGCACGCCTCGCCGACGCCGTCCGCCGGCTCGTCGCGACGCCGGCGCCGCAGCACCCCGCGCCTGGATTGGGCACGCTGCTCGAGCAGCCGAGCGAGGCGCAGCACGTCGAGATGGTGCGCCGGGCGCTCGACTACATCGCGGCGGGCGACGTCTACCAGGTGAACCTCGCGCAGCGCTTCCGCGTCCGCAGCGAGGCGTCGCCGGCCGAGGTCTTTTTCGCGCTCCGCGCGCGCCAGCCCGTGCCGTTCGGCGCGTTTCTCGGCTGCGAGGGCTTCGCCGTGCTGTCCTGCTCGCCCGAGCGCTTCCTCCGCGTCGCCGGACGGACGATCACCACCGAGCCGATCAAGGGCACGCGACCGCGCGACCCCGACCCCCGGCGCGACGCCGCGCTGCGCGCCGAGCTCGCCCGCGACGGCAAGGAGCGCGCCGAGCACGTGATGATCGTCGACCTCGAGCGCAACGACCTGGGCCGCGTCTGCGTCGCGGGCAGCGTGCACGTGCCCTCGCTGATGCGGGTCGAGTCGTTCGCGACGATCCACCACCTGGTCTCGACGGTCTGCGGGCGGCTGCGCGACGACGCCGGGCTCGCCGACGTGCTGCGCGCGACCTTCCCCGGCGGCTCGATCAGCGGCGCGCCGAAGATCCGCGCGACGCAGATCATAGCCGAGCTCGAGCGCTGCCCGCGCGAGCTCTACACCGGCGCGATCGCTTGCTTCCGCGGCGTGCGCGACTTCGATTCGTCGATCGCGATCCGCACCGCGGTCGCGCGCGACGGCTGCTACTCCTACTACGCGGGCGGCGGCATCGTCGCCGACTCGGACCCGCTTCGCGAGCACCGCGAGTGCCTGCTGAAGGCCGCGCCGTTCCTCGCAGCGCTCGGCGTCGCGGCGGCAGGCGACGCCCCGCCGGTGCGGGCCGCGGGCGCGGAGCGCGTGCCTTGAGCGCGACGCGCGCGCAGCGCCGCACGGTCGCCGCGGCTCGACAGAGGCTTTCGCCCCGCGACGTCGTGAGCGTCGGCGGTCGCCTCGTGCCCGCGGCGCGCGCGTCGATCTCGGTCTTCGACCGCGGCTTCCTCTACGGCGACGCGGTCTTCGAGACGGTGCGCGCCTACCAAGGCCGCCTCTTCCTCTGGCCGCAGCACGAGCGCCGGCTCCACGCGAGCCTCCGCGCCTTCGGCATCGCGCGCCCGAGCTTCGACCTGCGCCGCGCCGCCGAGGAGGTGCTCGCCGCGTGCGGCCTCGCCGAAGCGACAGTGCGGGTCACCGTGTCGCGCGGCTCGGGCGAGGGGCTCGTACCCCCCGCGGACCTCGTCCCGACCGTGGTGATCATGCCGCGCCCCGTGCCCGGCGATCTCCCGGAGCTGCGCGCCCGGGGAGCGAGCGTCATCCGCCTGCCGTTCGGGCGCGGCCTGGGCGGCATCACGGACGGCCACAAGACGACCGCGTACCTCGGCGCGGTGATCGGCAAGTCGCGCGCCGCAAAGCGCGGCGCGCTCGAGGCGATCTACGTCGAGCGCGACGGCACGGTGAGCGAGGGCACGACGAGCAACGTCTTCCTCGTCCGCCGGGGCGCGCTCGTGACGCCGCCGATCGAGGCGGGCTGCCTGCCCGGGGTGACGCGCTCGGTCGTCCTGCAGCTCGCGCGGCGCGCGGGGCTCGAGCTCCAGGTCCGGCCGGTACGGAGCGCCGAGCTCGACGCGGCCGACGAGCTGCTCCTCACCGCGAGCACGCTCGAGGTCATGCCGGTCGTGCGGCTCGACGGGCGGCGCGTCGCCGATGGCGCCCCCGGGCCGGTGACGCGCCTCCTCCAGGAGCGCTACGCGCGCTTCGTGCGCCGCACCCTGGCACGTGGCTGAGCGCGAGCGCGCTCAGGTGCCGATCAGGAAGGGCAGCGCCGCCATGCCCGCGCCGACGAGGACACTCATCGTCGCGAGCGTCGCCTCGGAGGCGCGCTCGTAGAAGCTCTTCTGGCCGCGGCGCGCTCCGGCGTCCTCCTCGCCGTACGCCCCGTAGATCTCCGCCGGGTCCTCGCCCTCGGTCGTGCCGCCGGATTCGGCCTCGAGCAGCACGTTGTCGCCGCCCTCGCCCGTCGCGCGGTCGTCGTGGCCGGCGCCTGCCGCGTAGCCGTACGGCTCGTCCGCGTCCGACGGCGGCTGCTGGTGGACGAAGCCGTCGCGCGCGAGCCAGCCGACGCTCGGCGCCGGCTCGCGCAGGATCTCGTCGAGCGAGCTCGTCCCATCCCAGCCCTCGCGGAAGAACGGGTCGTCAAACGGGTCGTTCGGGTCGACGAGCGAGGAGTTGCCGCTGCACGCAAACGCGAGCAGCGCGAGCAGGGCTGCGACACGCAGGGACTTGTGGTGCTTCCCGTGCAACGTACGGCTCCGCGACCAGCCCTAGCAGCGGGCGGACGAAAAAGGAAACCGCGGCCTGCGCGGTCAGCCGGCGCGCGCCCGCGACACGGCGGCCTCTGCGGTCTGCCGCAGCACCGTGCGCAGGAAGCGCCCGGTGTGCGAGCGCTCGCAGCGCGCGACCTCCTCCGGCGTGCCCGCGACCACCACCTCGCCGCCCGCGTCGCCGCCCTCCGGCCCGAGGTCGATCACCCAGTCCGCGCACTTCACGACGTCCAGGTTGTGCTCGATCACCAGCACCGTGTTGCCGCCGGCCACCAGACGCTGCAGCACCTCGAGCAGACGGCGGATGTCCTCGAAGTGCATGCCGGTCGTCGGCTCGTCGAGGATGTAGAGCGTCTTGCCCGTCGCGCGGCGCGACAGCTCCTTCGCGAGCTTGATGCGCTGCGCCTCGCCGCCCGAGAGCGTCGTCGCGGACTGCCCGAGGTGGATGTAGTCGAGGCCGACGTCGCGCAGCGTCTCGAGCTTCGCCCGGCAGGGCGGGACGGCGGAGAGGAAGTCGAGCGCCTCGGCGACCGTCATCTCGAGCACGTCGGCGATCGACTTGCCCTTGTACGTCACCTCGAGCGTCTCACGGTTGTAGCGCTTCCCGCCGCACACCTCGCAGGTCACGTAGACGTCGGGCAGGAAGTGCATCTCGATCTTGATCAGCCCGTCGCCCGCACACGCCTCGCAGCGCCCGCCCTTCACGTTGAACGAGAAGCGGCCCGGGTCGTAGCCGCGCACGCGCGACTCGGGGAGCTGCGCGAAGAGGTCGCGGATCGGCGCGAAGAGCCCGGTGTAGGTCGCCGGGTTCGAGCGCGGCGTGCGTCCGATCGGCGCCTGGTCGATGTCGACGACCTTGTCGAGGAGCTGCCAGCCCTCGATCGCGTCGTGCTCGCCGACCGGCACCTTGGCGCGGTTCAGGCGGCGGGCGAGCGCCGCGTAGAGCGTGTCGACCACCAGCGACGACTTGCCCGAGCCCGAGACGCCGGTCACGCAGATGAACTTCCCGAGCGGGAAGTCGACGGTCACGTTGCGCAGGTTGTGCTGGCGAGCGCCGCGCACGGTGAGCGTCCAGCCGCTGCCCGCGGCGCGGCGCTCGGGGATCGGGATCTCGCGCGCGCCGCTCAGGTAGAGCCCGGTGAGCGAGCGCGGGTTGCGCGCCACCTCCTCGGGCATCCCCTGCGCGACGACCTCGCCGCCGAGCCGTCCGGCGCCGGGCCCCATGTCGATCAGGTGGTCCGCAGCGAGCATGGTGTCGCGGTCGTGCTCGACGACGATCACCGAGTTGCCGAGGTCGCGCAGGCGCTCGAGGGTCGAGAGCAGGCGCTCGTTGTCGCGCTGGTGCAGCCCGATCGACGGCTCGTCGAGGATGTAGAGCACCCCGACCAGCGACGAGCCGATCTGGGTCGCGAGCCGGATGCGCTGCCCCTCGCCGCCGGACAGCGTCCCGGCGCTCCGGTCGAGCGTCAAGTACGTGAGCCCGACGTTCGCGAGGAAGCCGAGCCGCTCGCCGATCTCCTTCAGGATGAGTCGTCCGACGGCCTGCTGCTGCCGCGTGAGCTCGAGCCGCGAGAAGAAGTCGATCGCGGCGGAGACCGAGAGCGCCGTCACCTCGCTGATCGAGCGTCCTCCGATGCGCACGAACTGCGCCTCCTTCTTGAGCCGCGTGCCCTTGCACGTCGAGCACGGGCGATCGCTCTGGTAGGCGCGGAGCTCCTCGCGCCGGAGCTCGGACTCCGTCTCGCGGAAGCGCCGCTCGAGGAGCGCGAGCACGCCCTCGAACGGCCGCTCGACCTTGCGGTTGCCGCCGAACGAGAGCTGGATCGGCGTCTTGCCGGTGCCGTAGAGCAGCGCGTTCTTGAACGCCTCGGGCAGGTCGCCGTAGGGCGTGCTGAGCTTCACCTTAAAGTGCCTGGCAAGCCCCTCGAGGAGCGGCCGGTACGCCTCGGCCCGCCGCCCCCACGGCGCGATCGCGCCCTCCTCGAGAGACAGCGAGTCGTCGGGCACGACCTTGTCCGGGTCGAACACGCACTCGATGCCGAGCCCGCCGCACGTCGGGCAGGCGCCGTGCGGGCTGTTGAAGGAAAACATGCGCGGCGCGAGCTCGGGGTACGAGACGCCGCAATCGGGGCACGCGAGCTTCTGCGAGAACAGGTGCTCGGTGCCCGCGCTCTTGCCCTCCTCGAGCACCTCGACCTTCACCAGGTCGCCGCCGTAGCGGAACGCCGTCTCGAGCGAGTCGGCGAGACGCTTGGCGATCCCGTCCTTCACGATCAGCCGGTCGACCACGACGTCGATCGTGTGCTTGAGCGTCTTCTTGAGGACGATCTCCTCGCCGAGGTCGCGCATCTCGCCGTCGACGCGGACCCGCGCGAAGCCCGCCTTGCGCAGGTCGAGGAGCTCCTTCTTGTACTCGCCCTTGCGGTCGCGGACGATGGGCGCGAGCACCTGGATGCGCGTCCCCTCGGGCCAGGAGAGCACGCGGTCGACGATCTGCTGCACGGTCTGCGAGCTGATCGGCTTGCCGCACTGGTGGCAGTGTGGCGTGCCGACGCGCGCGAACAGCAGGCGCAGGTAGTCGTAGATCTCGGTGACCGTGCCGACCGTCGAGCGCGGGTTGCGCGACGTCGTCTTCTGCTCGATCGAGATCGCCGGCGACAGCCCCTCGATCGAGTCGACGTCGGGCTTCTGCATCTGCTCGAGGAACTGCCGGGCGTAGGCCGACAGCGACTCGACGTACCGTCGCTGACCCTCGGCGTAGATCGTGTCGAAGGCGAGCGACGACTTGCCCGAGCCCGAGAGCCCGGTGATCACGACGAGCTGGTCGCGGGGAATCGTGACGTCGATGTTCTTGAGGTTGTGCTCGCGGGCGCCGCGAACGACGATGCGATCGGCCATGCGCGCGATTCTGCTTAGCGCCCTGGCGAGCGAAAGCAATTGCCCCTCTCTCCGACGCTCGCGCGACCGGCACGCGGCTCCACGAGCCGTCTTGCCAAACTTTCAGCCCTGGCGTATATAGCCTCGCATCCGGGCAGGCTCGCGCTCGGCGGGAGGGCTCGACATGCGGAAGCACTGCTACGCCGGCGGCGTGGCGGCGGTCGGCTCGCTGGTCCTTTTTCTTCCGGCCCTCGCGCAAGCAGCGCCGACACCCGCGCAACGCTGCCAGGCGGCGAAGCTGCTGGCGGCGGGCAGCGAGGTTCGCGCGCACCTCGCGTGCACCAAGCTCGAGGACCCGATCGCCTGCCTGACGAAGGCCGCGGAGCGGCGCGACAAGGCGTTCTCCCGCGCGGAGGCGCGCGGGGGCTGCGTGACGACAGGCGACTCCGCCGACATCGGCGCCGAGGTCGACGCGCTGCTCGCCGACCTGCTCGCCCTTCTGCGCCCGGGCGGCTTCACGAAGGCGAAGTGCACGAACGGGCAGCTCAGGGCGGCCGCCATCGCGATCAATTGGCTCGCACAAGCGTACGCCCGCAACGAGCGTAAGCCCGACCCGGCTCGCCTTGCGAGGGACCTCGCGGCTGCGGAGGCGAAGTTCGCCAAGGCCTTCGCGCGCGCCGTCGCAAAGGGGGACTGCCAGTCGCAAGCGACGGCGGCCGAGGCGTACGCGGTCGTCGCCCAGGCCGCGGCCCGCCTACTCGGCAAGCTGAGCCCGAGCTGCGGTGACGGCGTGCGGGCACCGACCGAGGTGTGCGACGGGAGCGAGACCGGGACGTGTGGCGGCGCTTGCCTCCCCAACTGCACGTGCGCCGAGACGTGCGGCGACGGGATCGTCCAGGCCGGCGAGACGTGCGACGGCTCGGGCTGCGTCCCCGAGGATCCGAACGGCTGCTTCCCGCCCGGCTCGAGCAACGAGTGCCAGTGCTGCGCGTCGGCGAGCCCGTGCTACGTGCGCGGCTTCGGCAACCCGACCCCGATCGAGGTGCCTTGCTGCACCGGCGTGTGCGAGATCCCGGGACCCGAGGCGGGGCCGGACGTGGTGGTGTACTGCAGCGAGCCGCCCCCGGCGTCCTGCCCCTGCTGGACGAGCGCCTCGCTCGACGCCCAGTTCCCGCCCGGCTTCTTCGACGAGTTGGACCGCGGCGGCGCGCAGTGTGACGTCGAGCCGACGGTGGCGAGCGTCACCGCGGTGGACTTCTGCACCTTCCGTCGTCTGTCGGGGGTGGAGTTCACCGTCCCGCGCGGTGGCGCCGGGGTGATCGGGAATGGGCTCTGCGCCGTCTTCGAGGACCTCGACCCCGAGAACACTGGCGAGTGCGGCGGGCCGCCCAGGGGCGTCCAGTTCATCACACCGCAGGAGGCCGCCGCGTGCATCGCCGAGTTGCTCGCTTCGCAGGTCTACCAGAGGGAGTGCCCTTGAGCGGCCGCGCACGCGGCGTTCCGCGGTTTGAAGGGCTCGGGCTCGGCGCGTAGCCGAGCCCGAGCATACCCGGCGTCTGGCTCGTCTCGCTCGCCTGGACGCTGCCGGCGGCGAAGCTGGTCCTGATCGCCACCCTCGCCCCGCGTGACGGCGGCCGCTCGCAGCTGGCGATCGCTCGCACCCCTTCCCGAGGCAGGGCGGCAGCGGCGCTCACCGTGGTGCGCACACCTCGCGCGCAACCATGATCACGAGCAGCAGCAGGCTCACGGTTGTCAAGTGAAATCGTGCAAGATTCAGCAGGTCGATCTGTCGTCGTTTATCAATTTTCTGTCAAAATCGACCATCCCAACTCCCGCCACGATCGTGCTAGCCGGGCACCGACAGGCCCGGAGCGACAGGGCTTGGAGAACGTGAACCCGCGGCCGCGGGAGAGCACTTAACCGTTCGCATGTCTGCCTGCCGAGGGGCAGGCTCTCGACTGGAGGTTCGGCAATGCGGAAACTCTGTCACGCCGAACCCGTAGTGGCGGGCGGCTCCCTCGTCCTTCTTCTAACGGCTTCCCTGCCGGTGCTCTCGCAGGCTGCACCGACGCCCGAGCAACGCTGCGTGGCGACGAAGCTTCGTGCGGCCGGTCGCGAGGCTCGCGTGCACCTCATTTGCGCCAAGTCGAGGAACCCGAGCGCCTGCCTGGCGAGGGCCGCGGAGCGCCGCGACAAGACGTTTTTCGCCGTCGAGACGCGCAACGGCTGCCTCACGACCGGCGACTCCGCCGAGATCGGCGCCGAGGTCGAGACGCTGGTTGCGTTCCTGCTCGAGATGCTGCGCCCCGGCGGCTTCGCAAGGGCGAAATGCACGAATGGCCAGCTCACGGCGACCGCCCTCGCGATCACCCGGCTCGCGCAGGCGTACGCACGCGACGCTCGCAAGCCCGACCCAGCGCGCCTCCTGAGCGAGCTCGCGGCTGCGGAGGCGAAGTTCAACGCCGCCTTCGCGCGCGCCGTGGCAAGGGGAGATTGCCTGTCGCAGGCGATGGCGCCCGACGTGTATACGGTCATCCTCCAGGGCATCCTCCGTCTGCACGGCAAGCTGAGTCCGAGCTGCGGCGACAACGTGCGGGCGTCGACCGAGGCCTGCGACGGGTTCGATACCGGGATGTGTTCCGCGGGCTGCCTCCCCGACTGCACGTGCGCGCCAGCCGCGACCTGCACGTGCTGGACGACCGCGTCGCTCGACGCCGAGTTCCCGCCAAGCTTCTTCGACGAGGCCGGCCGGGGCGGCGTATCTTGCGAGACAGGGCCTACCGATTGGAGCGTTCTCACGCAGGACCGCTGCATCTGGCAAAACCCGTTTAGTGGGGAAGCTTTCTTGGCGCGCGCAGGCGTTGAGGTGCGCCGCAGCGGGGAGTGCTACGTCTACCGTGACAGCGATCCCCAAAACACCGGTAGCTGCAGCAGTGGGGCTATTGTCTTCCCCATTTACCTCTGGCCGGCGCAGGTGACCGCGTGCATCGACGCGCTCGTCGCCTCCCAGGTCTACCAGGCCAGCTGTCTCTGAGCGGCGGGCCGCTGCGCAGCGCGCGGTTTGAAGGGCTCGGGCTCGGCGTGTAGCCGAGCCCGAGCATGCCTGGCCTCTGGCTCGTCTCGCTCGCCTGGACGCTGCCGGCGGCGAAGCTGGTCCTGATCGCGACCCTCGCCCTCCGTCACGGGCGAGCGCTCGCAGCCGGCGATCTGCTCGCGCTCCTGCCCGAGGCGGGGCTCGCGGCGGC